>MWWH01000047.1_pt1 | contig 26815 bp, 20 predicted proteins | sample 1047231 | NCBI WGS metagenome assembly MWWH01 (sample SAMN06349967, study PRJNA376086) | soil metagenome | isolation source: MG3-2 sample Antarctic (ecotone) soil | place: Antarctica | collected 2015-01-13 | reverse complement strand
TTTTTCTTCAATATCTATATCCATAAGATGTTAACTTCCCTTAGAGCAGATTTCGCTCAGCCTTATATGCCAACACGTCCAGCTTGGTAATGTACCGCTCCAACGAGAAGTTATTTATTTTCTGAAATCGATTTAATGGGTGCCCGCGCATTGAAAGATCAGGTTCACCTAGCTGTCGAAGCATCAGTATGATCTCGCTCCGAATTTCTTCAGGAATATCTGATTCCACCGAAGTTAATGCATCGTTAAAAGCGCTTTGTAAATACGGTGTTACCTCTTCATAAGTGCCTCCCCATGTGAATGGCATATGTTCTGGGGCAAGGAACGAGAAGAGAGCGCTGGATATTGTTAAGCGTGTAAAAGCAAACAGTATGATATTCCCCAGTAGAAAGGTGTCACAACCGAACCTCCTTTGGTTGAAATCCGGATGCGTAAATCTGTATCGAAGTTCTGGCGGGGCATAAGGTACTCCCCCGGGAATTACATAGCTGTCGTGAGGTGGTTGATAGTCCGGATGTGCAGATCTACCAAGATCGGCAAGCTTGGAGATAAGGTCCTTGAATACGAGCACATTTGACGGCTTTAGGTCTTGATGGGCAATGCCGATGCCGTGAAGTTGCTGTACTCCAACAGCAACATGGTGGAGCATTCTCATCGTCCATGCCAAATCGAGCTTGCCTGATACATCCATGTGACCGCGTATATCGCAGTCGGCGAGTTCAAAAATTAGATATGGAACTGGCAACCCATCAACCGTAACCTTTCCATCTTCAAGGGACCTAACGACGCGATCTAAGTTTTTAGATTTGCACTTTGCTAATAAATCTCGCTCAAAGTTGAAGGTCTCAGTCAATTCCTGCAATTCTCTTGCTGGATCACTTGACGCCAAAGCACGGGAAAAATCAATAGCTTTCAGGAAAGCTTCGTGTCCGGTATCGTGGCGGACATTATAACCCACTGAGAAGTGCCCGCCAGTCGCTCCCGGTTTCTTGTTAACCTGTGCAAGAACAGTCCAACCATTTGGCAGTATCATTCCATCGAGTTTCTCTGCTGGTGATAAAAAACTTGTCGAGCTCAATCTACACCTCCGTTCGTACCTTACCGAACTCTAGCTCCATATACGGTATCAACTATTATACATTGTTCGATTTAACTTTTTGTCAGGCTTCCCACTGGGTTAAACTAATCAAGTTACTCAACTGCTTTTCTGATTGCCCACGGTTAGTACCGGATAACATTTTCCGGAGTGGTATAATGAACAAGACAAAAGAACTCAACTGTCCCGTTCGCTACTTCTATTCCTTCATATCTCTTCAAAATCAAAATGGTTTAATTGGTCAAAAGATATGTTATGTCCAATATGCTAATCTCGCTTCATGGCAGCCAGCACCATTAAGAAGAAACCCGCGAAGGCCAACAAGAGGAAAGCTACTACACCGAAGCCGCCAGAGCGTCAAGCTACTCGCGCACGTCGGAGTGAGACGATCAAGTTTCTCACGCTGGACGAAACGAGGCGACTGTTCGCCGGCATCACCGACAAGAGAGACAAGGCTATCTTCCTACTAGCCTATCGGCACGGACTCCGCGCCAGCGAGATCGGGCTACTTCGGGTTAGTGACCTCGACTTCAAGCGGCTCCGGGTCATGCTCCACCGACTGAAAGGCTCTCTCTCCGGCGAGCATCCATTACAAGCGGACGAGGCGCGGGCATTGAAGGCGTGGCTTAAAAGTCGTGCTACAGACTCCACAATTCTCTTCCCTTCCAAGCGCGGCCTTCCCATCAGCCGGCAGATGCTGGATGTCCTAATGAAGCAATACGGAGAGGAAGCAGCAGTGCCGAAAGAGAAGAGGCATTTCCACGTACTTAAGCATTCGAGCGCAACTCACTTGCTGGACGCCGGCGCGGATTTGCGCTTTGTGCAGGATTGGTTGGGACACTCAAATATTCAAAATACTGTGATCTACACGACACTTGTTTCGACGAGCCGGGAACAGAAAGCGCGGCAGTATTTTTTGAAGCTGCCGAGTTTCTGAAAAACCGGACGCTTGACTGTTGTGTAGCCCGTGCTTTCAATGTCTATTATCAGGCCGCGGCTTTCTGCTGATACAAATACTTCTGAAAGCCTGTGAAGACGCTCCCGATCTCTTCCGGCCTGCCCAGATCGGCCACCGCGTCAGCGATGGAGTTGTGGTATTTGAGCCGGAGCAGCGGCGTCAGCTTTTCCTGAGCGAGTTCCTCGACGCCGACGCTCACATAATGCGAGAGCACGAAGTCGAGGAAGACCTGCTGCTTGGTGTTGAAGTGCGTGCTGATTTCTACCTTCGCCTTTGCGGCGCGCTCCTCACGGCTGAGTGGGGGCAGAGCGTAAGCGACGTGGGCAAGCACGTCGAAGAGGTCGCTCTTCTCGGCGTCGATGATTCTTTGCATCTCGGCCATCTGTTCCCTTCCGAAGCCCTTCTCGGCTAATCCTTGCAGGAGCCTAGCGCGCGTGTCGGGTTGGCTCCAGAGGGCGCGTAGCTCCGCTTCGTCCTTGAAGAAGTCCGGCAGCTTGCCGAAGAGCGTCGCAATAAACTCCTGAGCAGACATAGGCGTCCCGTCCGGGTGCCAGAAGGTCGTGACCATCGTGTGCTGGATGGTGCGCGCCTTTCCGTCCGCGAGCTTTACTTTGATCTTTTGACGCGGGGGCGTCGGTTCCGGCCTCGGCGGACGAGGAAGCGGGGGCGTGGATGGCTGCGGCTCCGGCTCAAGCGGCTCGCCATCCCACTCGGGATCGTTGAAGTGCTGGTGCGCCTTCACGAAGTCGTAGATGGTGAAATAGTCCTTGCCATCGTAGAGCCGTGTGCCGCGCCCGATGATCTGCTTGAACTCGATCATCGAGTTGATGGGGCGCATCAGGACGATGTTGCGGATGTTGCGCGCGTCAACGCCGGTCGAGAGCTTTTGCGAGGTCGTGAGAATCGTCGGGATGCGTTTCTCATTATCCTGAAAGTCGCGCAAGTATTCCTCGCCGAGTTTGCCGTCATCGGCGGTGACGCGCTGGCAGTAGTTTGGGTCGCGGCTCGTCTTTATCTGGTTGATGAGGTCGCGCACCATCAGCGCGTGAGGCTGTGTAGCGCAGAAGACGAGCGTTTTCTCGTCTTGGTTGATCTGCTCCATGAAGAGTTTGACGCGGTGCGCCTCGCGTTCCAGGATGATGATGGTGCGGTTGAAGTCCTCTTCCGTGTACCGCTTGCCGGGGACGACTTCGCCTTCGACGACGGCATCGTCCGGGGTGTAGGTGTAGTCGTCCAGAGTGGTGGAAAATTGCTTCAACTTGAAGGGTGTGAGGAAGCCGTCGTTGATGCCCTCCTTGAGCGAATAGACGTACACAGGCTCGCCGAAGTAGGCGTAGGTGTCCACGTTGTCCTTGCGCTTGGGCGTGGCGGTGAGGCCGAGTTGCACGGCGGGCGCGAAGTAATCGAGGATGCCGCGCCAGTTGCTCTCGTCGTTCGCGCCGCCGCGGTGGCACTCGTCAATGACGATGAAGTCGAAGAAGTCGGGCGGGTATTCGCCAAAGTAGGGCGTATCTCCCGGCCCGCTCATGAAGGTCTGGAAGATAGTGAAGAAGAGGCTGCCGTTCTTCGGGACTTTGCCCCGCTTGCGGATGTCTTCCGGCTCGATGCGGACGAGCGCGTCTTCGGGGAAGGCGCTGAAAGCGTTGTAGGCTTGATCGGCGAGGATGTTGCGGTCAGCGAGGAAGAGGATGCGCGGGCGGCGCGTGGGTTCGCGCGAGAGATTCCAGCGGCTGTTAAAGAGCTTCCACGCGATTTGAAAGGCGATGAAGGTCTTGCCCGTGCCTGTGGCGAGCGTGAGCAGGATGCGCGGTCGTTCGTCGGCGACGGCTTCGAGCACGCGCTCGATGGCGATGTCCTGATAGTAGCGCGACTGGAAGTAACCGCCCCTGTCCTCGAAGGGGACGGCGGCGAAGCGGTCGCGCCAGTCGTTCGGCTCGGCGAAGGTCAGTTCCCAGAGTTCCTCGGGCGTGGGGTAGCGCGCCGCTGCGCCTTCCCTTCCCGTTAGCATGTCAATCCGGTAGACGCCCTGCCCGTTGGTCGAGTAGGCGAAACGGACTTTCAGCTTCCCTGCGTAGTTCTTCGCCTGCCCGACGCCTTCCGTCAGAGGCTTGTCCCACGCTTTGGCCTCGACGACGGCCAGCTTATGGTCGCGATAGACGAGCACATAATCGGCGGTCAGAGGCTTGCCGCGCCGCCCGTTGCCTTCGAGACGCCCCAGCGTGATCGGAAACTCGCGCCGGATGCGGCTCCCGGCGACGACGCCCCAGCCCGCATCCCCGAGAGCGGGGTCAATGTGCTCGGCTCTGGTTTCGGCTTCGTTCATGGCGCATCCCTAGAGTTCGCCGTTGAAGGCTCGGTGCAGCAGCGACTTTTTCAACTCGTCCAGCGCGGCGAGCTTTCGCCGGTAGATGGATTCGAGGCGTTGGGTTTCTGATAAGAGTTTGTCTGCCTTTTTCATCATTCCCCTCTGCACTGCAAGTGGCGGAACAGGCAACGGCAAATCATTTAGGATGCTATGATTTAAACTGCTCATCGTCGTTCCAACCGCACTCCCTTCAAGTCGCGCCTTAAATTGCTGTGACCCAAAGAGCGCAACGAAGAATTTGCCGTCCATCTCGTCAGAGAGCCGCACAAAGAAAGAGCCTGTTCCGCACAACCATCCGTCTTCACGTCCAGTTACGAGAGCGCATCTGCCCAATTCTCCTCGCCGTCCGATGACAATATCACCAGCTTTAAGAACATAGCTGCGTAGGCGTTCTCTCGTTTCTTCATTCACCATCATCTTGCTTGACGGAACAATGCGTGAATCCACAATGTTCATTGGATTCACTAATGGGATGCCATCAGGAACGTAATCTGATTTGTGCAACATAGTGCCAAACGGGCCAGTGGAAATGCTCTCAGCAACCTCGCCTAGCCGCTTCTCCACCCACCCCTTACCGCGCTGTGTGAAGACGGCTTGCAGGTGGCTTTCAAACAGAGCGCGGGCGTTTTGGAGATTCTTTTCGGCGTTGGCTTTGGCGGTGGCGATGCCGTCAAACGCTTCGTCGAGGATGCCGACGATGCGCTGCTGTTCGGAGAGCGGGGGGACGTTGACCAGTTCGTCATGCACGAAATTCCGATTGAGCGTTGGCACACCCGCACCACTCGCGAAACGTTTCAAATCGAACTTCTTCAACAAGTGAAAAACAAATCGGGGGTCATTCCCGTGAAAGTCTTTGATATAAAGAACCGTATTGAGAGGCCAGAAATCCTCTTCGATGAAAAAGACGTTGCCAATGCTGCCGCTTCGACCTGTAACAACACCCGGCCCATGAACCGCACTTTTATGATGGGTGTCGCTGATACCACTAGAGCTAACTAATGGGAACTCACCGCTCACTCTGTCTTGAATCGGCAAATCAAACCCTCTTTGAAGAGTTGCGACATCTCCTAGCTTCTTGGTTTGCCACCCTGCTTTCATAGCAGCCCCCTAATGGTTTGCAACACCTCCGCGCTCTCTGCGTCGAGCGCGGCGATTTCGTCCATGATGTCCACGGGGCTGCGGTACGCCGCTTCCTCGCCGCCGTTCGGATTCTTCACCGAGAGGTCAAAGGTCTTCGGGTCAATGCTCGCCACGTCCACGCTCCATGACTTCGGCGAGTCGGCGAAACTCTTTTGCAACTCGACGAACTCCGTGAGGTCTGCATCGTTCAGCGGGTTGGTCTTGCCCAGATTGCGACCGGGGCTGAGTTGGTAGTACCAGACTTTGCGCGTCCGAGTTCCCTTCTCGAAAAACAGCACGACGGTCTTCACGCCCGCGCCCTGAAACGTCCCGCCGGGACAGTCTAGCACCGTGTGCAGGTTGCAATTCTCAAGCAGCAGCTTCCGCAAGCTCACCGAGGCGTTGTCCGTGTTCGACAGAAAAGTGTTCTTGATGACCACGCCGCCACGCCCGCCCGCCTTCAAAATCTTGATGAAGTGTTGCAGGAACAGAAACGCCGTCTCGCCCGTGCGGATGGGAAAGTTCTGCTGCACCTCCTTGCGCTCCTTGCCGCCGAATGGAGGATTCGCCAGCGTCACGTCGAAGCGGTCTTTCTCCTGTATGTCGGCCAGATTCTCCGTCAGCGTGTTGGTGTGGACGATGTTCGGAGCCTCTATGCCGTGCAGGATCATGTTCATGATCGCGATGACGTAGGCGAGCGACTTCTTCTCCTTCCCGTAGAAGGTGCGCGTCTGGAGCGTCTTCTCCTGCTCCGTCGTGCGCTGCGGATTGACCCGCCGCAGGTAGTCGAACGACTCGCACAAAAAGCCCGCCGAGCCGACCGCGCCGTCGTAGATGCGCTCACCGATGCGCGGCTTCACCACCTGCACGATGGCGCGGATGAGCGGGCGCGGTGTGTAATACTCGCCGCCGTTGCGGCCCGCGTTGCCCATGTTCCTGATCTTCGCTTCATAGAGGTGCGATAGCTCATGCTTCTCGGTCTGCGAGCGAAAGCGCAGCTCGTCTATGTGGTCAATGATCTCGCGCAGGTTGTAGCCGCTGGAAATCTTGTTCTTGATCTCCCCGAAGATTTCCCCGATCTTGTACTCGATAGTGTTCGGCCCCGTCGCCTTCTGCTTGAAGCCTTGCAGGTACGGGAAGAGCTTGTCGTTGACGAAATCGCGCAGGTCATCGCCGGTCTGCGCTTTGTTGTGGTCGAGCCTGCCGTCCCTGCCCTTCGGCGCGGCCCAGCTTTCCCAACGGTACGGCTCGTCGAGGATGAAGGCGTATCGCTTCCCTTCCATCTCGGCCTCCAAAGCCCTGTCCTGCTCCAACCCGTCGAGGTATTTCAGGAAGAGGAGCCAAGAGGTCTGCTCCGTGTAGTCAAGCTCGGTCGTGCAACCGGCCTCTTTCCGAAGAACGTCGTCAATGTTTTTGAAGGCTTGTTCGAACACGAATACCTATCCTGTATGAAGTGTTTTCGCCGGAGTTGACCGGGCAGACTGCGTGAGCGATTCAAGTACGTCGGCTAAAATGGCTTGATATCATAAAGATACTTTTCCGCTATCGGTCTAATAGCAATTTGGTTCTACTTCTTCGCGCTTTTTTATGAAATTGAGAGGATTGCGAGTTAGTCTCTGGTGATATCTACTCGCTTCCACTATCTTCTAAGAGTTTCAGAAACTCGACCGGCTCAACGACCCTGAGCGACCTGAATCGCTGCCGAAACTCTTTACACTCGTCGGTGTGGCCCGTCATCAAATCTAACAGGTCTCTATCGCGGCTGATGATAAAGTCAGCGCCCGCCGCGACCGCCAAATTGATGTAAGGCTCGTCGTCTTCGTCGCGGGGGTAGCTGAATTTCTTCGGGACGGGCCGGACGAGCACGGAGTGCTTCTGCAAGCGCTTGAGGAACGCGCCGACGATCTCGTCGCTGAGGTCTGGAAAGTGCGCCCGTATCTCCGGGCGGTTTAATACGTCTTCCGCTTCGGCAAGGACTTCCCGGCTCACGCAGATTTGGATGATACCGCTTTCCGCCAGATTCAAACACTTAGCCGCGACGCTCTTTTCCCGCGCGGCGGCTTGTAAGAGAACATTGCAATCAAAGACGACGCGGGGCTTATCCGTCACCCCCGCGCCCTCTCTTTCCTAACGCGGGAAGCCTCTTTACGCCCGTCAGTAAAGAGGTCGTCCAGTTCTTCGTCACTCATCCCGCTGTCTTCGACGTTGCGCCGGAACGGGGCGAGGATTTCATCGAAAGATTTCTCTGCCAGAAGGTCTATCCTGTCTCGCCTCTTAGTGCCTTCTTGGACGAGTGACGTAACGTAGTCTTCGAGCGGCAATCCCTCTTTGGCCGCTTGTGTTTTGACGGACGCCTCAACATCCGGCGGTAAGTCAATTGTGATGGTCATAACTGCTGTCCTTTTGCCTGCCCGACGGCGCGAGTCGATTCCCGGCTTCAGTTCTAGTGTACAGTCATAGCTCTTCGTCGCCCGTGACGCTTCAGGCCCGAAATTAAAGCTATTTTAGCACGGCGCGCTAATTCTTCTGATAAAACACTTGCGCGTGTGATCCTAAAATGATATTTATCTGATTTCAATTTTATTTCGTGAGGGCGACCCATGATAATCGTTGTCGGTGGGATTAAAGGTGGCTCCGGGAAGACGACCGTGGCGACTAACCTGGCCGTGATACGGAGTGCCGAAGGGCACGACGTTCTGCTCATTGACGCGGACGATCAGGAGACCTCAACCGACTTCACCATCATACGGAACGAGCGCCGGCCCGAAGGCGCGGGCTACACGAGCATCAAACTCACCGGCGCAGCCGTGCGGACGGAGACCCTGCGCCTGGCGGACAAGTACGAGGACATCATCATTGACACGGGTGGGCGCGACACCACGAGCCAGCGCGCGGCGCTCACTGTCGCCGACTTCCTGCTAGTGCCTTTCGTGCCCCGCTCCTTCGACGTGTGGACGCTCGAAAAGGTCTCCAGCTTGGTGGGCGAGATGCAGGCCGCGAACCCCGACCTTCAGGCTTGCACCTTCATCAACCGCGCAGACCCGCGCGGGCAGGACAATGACGAGGCCGCAGAAGTTTTACGGGAAACCGAGATGCTCTCGTTCATCGGGACGCCGCTGGGGGCGCGGAAGGCGTTCAGCAACGCCGCAGCCGCGGGGCTGGCCGTCACCGAAATTAAGCCCCAAGACCCGAAGGCCACGGAAGAGATGATGATGCTATACAGATATATATTTGATACCAAAAAGGCATCAGCACCGAAAGGAGTAAGAGCGTAAATGGCTATTTCACGGAAGCCCAGAGAATCATCCAGCGCCGCCGCGAAGCACGTGGACGTGGACGCCCTCATCAGCAAAGGGGGGAGCGTCGCCGGGAAGAACGGAGGGCAGGAGAAAGACACCGTGCCGGTAATCCTCAGAGTGCCGGAGGACATTTTGCGAAAGGTTGACGCCAGCGTGCAGGCCCGGCGCATCAAGACGCCGCGACATACGTGGCTGCTTGAAGCTGTTTTAGAGAAGCTGGAGAGGGAATCAGCTTAATATCATTTCGATATTGAATTGATTGCTTCAAGCTCTTGCGCTTTGGAAAAGGGCACCTTGTTTGGGGAGACGAACCCCCTTACTTGGGGAGACGATTCACCTTATTTGGGGAGACGATTCACCTTATTTGGGGAGACGATTCACCTTATTTGAGGAGACGAACCCCCTTACTTGGGGAGACGATTTTGAGGTTAAGTAATTGAGTACAGAGGTTATCGGACGCTCTACTCTTATTACTTTGTTCTACTGTATTTACAACAACAACAAGGAAAGTGCTGCTGTTGCTGTTTAGGAAGGAGCGCGAAGGAAACCGAACCGAGATGAGCGAGGCACTGGAAAAGTTCACACCCAAAGAGATTATCCGAACCGAAACTGCGCTCTCCAGGTTCCCGGTTCACAGGCTGTCCAAAAAGGGCAGCATCAGCATATCAATCAAAGTCGCCAGGCCGAACGGGGAACTCAAAACACAGTGGAAGGTCTCTTACAACAGTGAGTACGGCCAGCCCAGCCCCCTCGCCTACAAGCTCGACACGCTCATCGTAAATCGAAGGATCGAGGAGGAAGGGAAGCCGCTGCCGAGACTAATCAGACTTGGCAGCCTCACGGAGATAGCCCACCTGACGGGGACGGGAGAGAAAAACACGAACGCGGTCAAGAGGGCGCTCTTGCAGAACGCCTTCGCCGCGATCACGGCAAAATTCACTTACAAGACAAAGGGCGGCGAAGAGGCATTTGCGGAAATAGCCGACACTCGTTACGGTGTCATCTTCACGGGTGAAAAACTACCGGGCGGGGAGAAGGCAGACGCCGTGTACATCATCCTCCACGACATCTACCGCGAAATCCTCAACAATGCGGTAGACCGCCCTCTCGATTACGAATACATGCAAGGGCTGACGCCCGGCGCGCAGCGGTTCTACGAGCTTCTAAGCTACCAGATGTATGCGGCCCTGAAGAACAAAACCAACGCCAAGATACTCTACTCCGAGTTTTGCATGTATGCCCCGCAGACTCGCTACAACGATTGGGATCACATCAAAAAACAGATGTACAAGCTCCACCGCCCACACCTCGCGGCGCAGTACATCGAAAAAATCCAGTTCGAGAAAATCGTAGGGGAAGGGGGACAACCCGACTGGTTAATGATCTACGTCCCCGGCATCAGGGCTAAAGGGCAGCACGTCGCTTTTCAACGAAAGCCAGTGCCAAGAATCAGGCACAGCGAGCGTAGCGCAAATCAGCCCAGCTTCTTGCCGGAGGAAAGACCCGAGCTGTTCCCGGAACCTGTTTTGACCTTCACGCCGAAGGAGGAGCAACTCGTTTCTACACTCGTGCAGTTCGGGGTGGGAGAGGCGAAAGCCAGAAGCCTCGTCAAGAAGCACAGGGAGGCCACAGAAGCGCAGATCGCCGCTTACCCATACCGCGACGTGGGGAAGCCCAGAAAAAACGCAGCGGGGTGGCTTATCGCCGCGATAGAAGGGAATTACACCCTGCCCGTCGCCTATCTGGAGGAGCAGGAGAAGAAACAGCAGACGACCAAGTCTAGGGAAGGGAAGGCCACGACCGAAGCTTGCCATCTTTGCGACTCTAACGGTTGGCGTAGAATCCGCACGCCGGAACACCCAAAGGGTGCGATGAAGCGTTGCACCCATGACCCAAACATGGAATCGAAGTATGCTGATGCTTAGCCGTGATAACTATTACGATATTTTTCTTGGCCGGCTCACTAAGCCGGATTCTGTTTAACACGCTGTATTGACTGAGGCCCGGCCTTTACAATTATTTAATTCTTTTTGATCTCCTTGTTTGGCGACTCACTATCTGTTCCGCATCATTGTTTCTGCCTTTGATTTCTTTAATTCTCTTGACCATCTCTAATAAGCTTGACGCCTCAAGTAAATGCTCCGGATGCTCCGAGACCTCAGAGATGTCATCAGTCGGGAGGTCAGTCCAACTTCTTTTCATCTCTAATTCGGAGCCGCCTCTGAGACGGACTTTAACTCTCGGGTCTTTGCCCCTCCCAACCTTAATCAACACTCCTTTCCGACCACAAAAGGGATGAGATTTGTGAATGATTTCAACGATTATTTTGGACCCCATTGGCTTGGTATTACGCATAGATGATGTCATCTTTGCCATACTTCACATCAAACCAACGAGTGAAGCCGCAAGTTGAAAAGCCCGACGAGTCTACCGCAAAGTCACTTTCAACAGACTTGAGCGGCAAGCTGCTTAGCTTGATCAACTGTTTCAGGTAAGGCGTGAGGGATTCCATTTTCAAGTAATCGAAAATGGAATTGTAAGACGGTAGCTTTGATAGGAAACCTTTAGCCAGCGCGTCGCGCAAGTCGCTCATAAAGCGTCTGCCGCTAAACGTTGAATAGGTGCGGAACGTGGCAGCAAAGATTATGTCAGCAAGCGGCAAGCGCGGTCTGCCGAATGTCTGGATCGGTTCTTCGATGCCTTCGCAGAGTTCAAACAGCAACGCGAGAAACTGTGACTTCTCATTGGTCTGCGCTTTGTTGTATGCGCTCCATTCCTGTTTATAGGTGACGCGCTTTGTGACGGTCACTTTCTCTGTTGCGGTCGCTACACCGCTCGCCATATCAACGGTCAGCGTTGTCTCGCGCTGAATGGAGTATTCGACAGCAAAGATATGCTTGCATTTCACGCGCCGGATTTCATGGTCACGACAAGTGCAACGCGGCGCGTCATGGTTCAGGTCAACGGTGTAATTCGCCGTGCCGCTGGTTGAAGGGACAAGCCAGAGTTCGCCCCTGCGCTTAATCTTTGCCTGCTCCGCTATCGCCATTCCTTTTTGCTCGCGTGCGTCCATTGCCTTAATCCTCCATCTCGTAATATACTAATAGTATATACAAATAGTAATTGACCTGTCAAGGAAATTGGTATATACAGACAGTAAATATGTCTAGTAGTCGTAGCCAAGAGATACTAACGAGAGCGACTAATGAGAGATACAATTAAGGAGATAGGTTCAGTGCTTCTGCGCGGTTGCAGGTGTCGGTGTGGCCATGAGTGGCTACCGCGTAATAAAGAGGAAAAGCCAAGTGTATGCCCACTGTGTAAAAGTCCCAGATGGGACAAGCCGTTTGTTGATAAAGCCAAGCGAACAGGGGGGAAGGCGTAATGAGTACAGAGGCGAGTATTGTCATTAAGAAAATAGTTCCTTACTTGCAAAGGCGCGGTTACTCTCTTGACGACAATCTCTTTTTCGGAGAGCGGGCTAAACGAGAGCAGGAGCGCGCAGGCTTCGTTGACATCCTGATTAAGCGCAGCCAGCGCAGCCCGAAAGCTCTATTCCTAATCGAAGCCAAGCGTGACACGGCAAGGCTTAACGCTAAACACCGCGACCAAGCACTAGAGTATGGCCGGTCGCTCAAAGTCCCGTTCGTTGTCACTACGAACGGCAGCGATGTTGAACTCTATAACGTAGAGAGTGGGACGAAACTTAAATTCAACGGGTCTGTTATCGGGAAGATACCGCACTACACAAATCTTGATAAAGCACTCGATCAGTTAAAGGCTAATCCGCTTACGGATAACATCACTTTCAACAGCGACGAGAGCTTGCCGTTTAGGCCGGGCTTGAGTCTACCGGAACTACTCGCGCTAATTCGCCGTTGTCACAACACTATTCGAGATGTTGAGAAGGATGAAGAGGAAATTTTCTCTGACTTCTCGAAACTGTTATTTCTGAAATTGCTTGAAGAGAAAGATGATCGGCATGAACTTGATTTCAAGCTGCCTTACTCATACCGCTTTTACGAACTAGCGCAACGCAAGGATGAGCCGGATCAAGTTAAGGATGCCATCCTTAGCATGATGAGCAAAGTAGTTGGGCTGCGCGAATACGGCGACGTGATGACCGCCCACTTACGCATGAATAAGCCCGCGACTTTTCTCAAGGTAGTTTCGGAACTTGCGAAGGCGAGTTTCAGTGACTCCGAGTTAGATGTGCGCGGTTCTGTCTTTGAGTATTTCGTCAAGACGAGTCTCAAAGGAAAAAAACTAGGCCAGTTCTTTACACCGCGACAATTAGTGCGTTTCATGTTGTCCCTGATTCCGTTGGAACAGATATTAGCCGACCTGATTGACCCGCAATACACGGTGAAGGTGATAGACCCTGCCTGTGGCTCAGGCGGCTTTCTTCTCGCGGGAATGAATCATCTCTTGCATAAGGTTGAAACAGAAAAAGAAAAAGGGGCTTATTCTAAGGAGAGGGCAGACCGACTAAAGCTCCGCATTAGGAAGGACGTATTTTTCGGGGCAGAGGCTAATAAGGCGGTCGCGTCCACTGCCAAGATGAACATGATTATCGCGGGCGACGGTTTTGCGAACATTAAGCCCGGCGATAGCTTGTCTGAGGACGTGCCTTTTCTTCGCATAGGCAAGAACGCAGAGCCGCAAGCTACTTTTACGATTTCAAATCCGCCATTCGGCATGTCTGAGGCGAAAAGCCTAGCCGTCGAAGATTTAGAACTCTACGATGTGCAGCTAACTAAGACGCAGGCTTTGTTCCTGCAAAAAATGGTTCGCATTACTAAGGCAGGCGGGAAGATTTGCACGGTCATTGATGAGGGGCTGCTGAACACGGCGAACACGTCACGCATTAGAAAATACATAGCTGATAATTGCTTTGTTGATGCGGTTATCAGTCTGCCCGACGTGACCTTTAAGCCGAATAAGATAAACGTCAAGTGTGCTGTGTTGTTGCTCACAAAGAAAGCGTCAGATGATGAAGCACAGGAACATCCGATCCGCATGTTAGAGATGGCAACGCTAGGCTATAACGCACAAGGCGAAGAGGCGGGCGAAGTTCCGATTGAAGAGATTATCAAACTGGTTAAAGCGCGCTGGAAAGATATGGCGCGGCTAACGCTATCGCTCGAAGATACGGGCGACATATTCCGCTCGTATCCGTTGAATCTGTCCGATGTTCTAGCAGAGGAAGATGTCAGACTCGACTTCAAATACTATGACCCGACCACGCTTGCGTTGATAGAAGAGTTAAAGAGCAAGGGCGCAGTGAGCTTGAAAGAGTTAGCGACCGAACCGCTAAAGCGCGGCAACTCACCTGCCAAAGCTGAGTATAATACTGACGGTGAAAGTGAAGCGATTGTAATCAAGGCAGGCAACATCGGGCGCGTCGGCATAGTAGGAGAATTTGACACAATCTTGACTGAGGTTTACGACCGGCTCAAGTCCGCGCAAATAAAGCAGAACGATTTGCTATTAGCATCTACGGGCGACGGCACTCTAGGCAAGGCCGCCGTCTATCACGGGAAGCAAAATGCTATAGCCGATTCTCACGTCACGATTATACGGCTTAACAAACGCCGCCTTGACCCTGAATATGTCGCTTGGTATCTGCGGAGCGAATACGGACAGGCTCAAATCAACCGGCTCTTTACAGGAGCGACCGGACTCATTGAACTGCCCGTAGATAAAGCGGAAAGGATTTTCATTCTCGCGCCGACGAGTATAGAAGAACAGCGTGGGATTGCCCGTGAGTGGGCGGCACAGATAAAGGTCGCGCAGGACTTGGAAGCGCAGGCACAAAAGAAACGGGAACAGGCGCAACGCGCTTTCATTGCTGCGCTGAACGGCGCGCTTGATAGTGCTAAACTCTTCTGACTTTTCGTACAGCCCTTAGACTTTTCGTACAAGTCAGACTTTTCGGGCAAAGCCGTATGTAACTCATGTTACGCAGCGGGGAATTTGATTTTTGACTTGACACAGCCGATTGCTCAGGGAAACGTCACTATTTGCCACGGCAGCACCGCTAAGTTTAAGGAAAGCGAGATTTAGGGGCTACGCAGTCATGCAAAAACGAGCGTCAAACCCGCATTTTTGGCTGTCAAGCGAAAACCGCCAACTTCCACTGCGTAACATCAGTTATGTAAAAGTATGAATTAGACGTTTCAACCGAAAGTGATGATATGAGAGTGACAGGCACTCGGCACTGTGTGACGGTCGTAATGGCCGCAAGTGACATCTGTCGCTGCCACTCCGGCAGCGCATATGCCACCGTTCGCGCTTGTGAGGTCACGCCCTGTTATGGCCCTGTGAGTTTGTGCAAAATTACTTCTCCTTCAGTGAGTTCTGAAGCGCCGCCGAGCTTGCGTTCTTGGCGCACAGGCGCGTGAGTGAGTATCCATTTCTATCCCGCGACGAGAAATGGGACCTCCGGCGAAAAAAGTCCTTGACGACTCCTCGCGTCTACTATACCCTCTGGCCGTCCACAAGAATGTGGTTAGTCTCACTGTTCGTATTAGTTACTGCCAGCCCTGGCGTAACATTCCCGCGAGAGCTAATGACCGGCCTTCACTTCGTTAGCCTCACCACTTCCAAATTAAATAACGGGCTCTAGTGTGCCGCGAGATTCATCGCGCGCAAGCGACAGCCGCTGAAAGTAAGTATCCAGCTAGTCGGGTGACCACTCGTGGAAGATCGTCGGGGCGGGAGTACCGCACGAAGATCTGATGCGGGACTGATCGATCGGGTTACCGGCGCATGGAAAAGCGATCCGGAATCAGGGCGTCTCTTCGTAGGAGTGCCTGCCTCCTGATCAATGATCCCGACACCATTGGTGTCGGGGACATACCCCCACCCAAAGGAGAAGAATCCCATGAAACTGTTCTTCCTCTCGATGATCGTCTGTCTTGCCTTGCTCACACTAACCACCTGGCTCGTCGTTACTCCCGCGTATGCCGCTAATGCTACGGCGGAGTGTGGGCCGGGCGGCAGCCCCATTAGCTGTAGCGGTACGCAATGTTCTAGTGTTGACGCCAGTCCTTCCGGAGGGGGGTCTTGTTCATGCCTCCTTTCAAATGGTAATTACGAAACCAAAACCTGCAACTATAAAGATGCCCCCGCGCCTGTAGGGCCTCCTGAGAATTAAGCGTCACAGCATATCGGCGCACGCTTCTGTAGAGGACCTAAGGCGCGACCGGTTCACCGCACGACGAGCCGGTTTCGGCTGCTTAGGTTCTCTACAGAGGCGGCCTCGATCGAGGTCGCACCGGGCGTGGCATGAGTAAACACCTGCGAACTGAAGCTGCTATTCACTCGCCGTGCCGCTTCAGCACCGAAGCTGCTATTCTTTATGGTGTTCTGGGCCGTCGGCGGTTGTGAAACGGATATGCGGAACCTTTTAGCCGGCGGAGCGTGGAACTGAACCCGAGACCTCATGAGGTGTCGCGCATTCTAAAAAGCAGCGCGTCACCACTCCTCAGATTTCCGGTCCATCGGTGGCAGGAAGTTCGGAAGGGCGACCCGGCACCGTCATATGATTGAGATCGACACATGCATCCCGGCAGGAGATTGCGTTATGAGAACGACCATACAAGCGGTAGCGAGGATACTTTCTGTCTGCGCCTTAGTTTGCATTCTGATGGCACCGTGCTCGGCACAGAAAGTAAAAAGTGCTAAAGCGGTTCCGAAGAACGACCCCGCCTTCGCCTTAATTGCCGAGGGTCAGGAGGTGTTCGCCAGAGTACGAGCTTTACAACATCCTGCGACTCGTGCCTTCTTGTACCCTCAAATCGCTGCTCTCCTGTGGGAGAGGGTGGGAGCAGATGCCGACTTACGTTGGGTAGCCATCGACGCGTCGACCGTGGGCCTCGCAGATATCCTGAAACACCAGCACGAGATACCTCGCGCGAGCATCGTCTTCTTCTACTCAGATCTGATCCGAACGGTCCGCCGGTATGATGCCGAAGAGGCTAAACGCTTAGAGCAGAGCTTTCCCCTCGACGCCGCCTCTGACACCAAGGAACAGGAGACGGTCAGAGCGTCCTTTCAGTCGGCTCTGGTTAGATACGAGAAAGGAATACAGCAGTCACCACAGAGCCTGAGCGAGGTGGTGGGGTTGATAGGTTCGGGGAAGGTGCCGTCGGCGGTCTTGATAGGGGAGGTGTTTCGGCTGGATCAGGCGAAGTCTCCGGCATTGCCGGACGTGCTTTCTGCGACGTTGTCCCTGGAGGAGAAACGGGCAGGCTCTCTTTCTTTCATGACCATGTTCTTCGTGTCGCACGTTTACCTGAAGGACTCAACGCCGCTCAATCTCCGAAAGCGTTTCTTAGCGGCTACTCTCACCTCCGTTACGGCACGGATGGACGAACTGAGAAACGACCCCGAGGCCTTCAGGTCGGCGACACAACTGCTTCAGCGTAGTCTGCCATTCATGCAAGCCCTAACGCCTTCACTCTATCCTCAAGCGGCAAGCCTCCTCGCTTCCTTAGCCCCTAACCTGTTACAAACGGAAACGGCCTGGACCAGGATAAAAGCCAGTGCCGACCCGTTCGAGCAGACGCTGACCGAAGCCAACAGCACCTCCGACTCCGTGCTCAAAAAGCAGCTCTTGGAGTCGGCGGCGAGGCTCGCTCTCGAGCGCGGAGACTTACGCAGGGCGGTAGATCTGATGGTCGCGGAAGAAGAGGGTCGCAGCGGCTTACCTAAAGACTACTCTTACCATGACGAGTTCCTGGATAAGATCGTGCAGGATGCCATCAAAACGAAAGACATAGATACGGCTGACTATGCCGTGTCAAAGATGAGCCTGCCGCTCTACCGTGTCGAATCGCTGAGAAAGATCGCCCGACACCATGTCGAATCCAAAGATATCGCCCTCGCTGATTCTACGTTGAACGAAGCGATCAAAGCATTACGAGGTGCGCCTGACGGCAGATGGAAGATCATCGCATATCTACGGTTGAGCACTGATCTCGCGCGTGTCGATAAGCCTCGCGCATCCGAGATGATCCGCGCCGCCGTCAAAGCTGTAGACACGGTCACACGTCCCGACAAAGATGAGCAAGGAGAGTTCGTCCGAACGCTCTACCCGTTGCTCAACGAGACAGTCAGCACGTTCCGCCTCTTGGCGCGCGACGACCGCGCTGAAGCATTAAACTTGGCACGTTTATTCGACGCCAAAGAGTTCGGGGTGGCTGCCGCGATAGGTGTAAACGGTTCGCCGAACAAATAGCATCCAATCTGTCCGCTAAAGCGAGGAGCGATGGCATCGAAGAAGGTAACCACCGGCTTGTATGTTCTGCTCGCCGCGATGGGCGTCGCGAATCTCCTGCTCGTCGAGCAGAACCTTCGGATGCGGCGGTCGGTAGAAGCGAGACGCCCCGATCGCTTGGCAGTGGGAGACAAAGTTCCCCCATTTACGGCTGCGGGGCTCAATGGGGAGCCGGTGGACATCGCCTACACGAGTCGGGAGCGAGATAAGCTCCTGTTCTTCTTTACGCCGTCCTGCCCTTATTCCCGGCAACAGTTTCCCGGCTGGCTTGACCTCGCCGAACGAACTGACAAACGCAAACTCGAAGTGCTCGGATTAGTAGCTGATGCGGAAGACAAAGTTAAACTACGGGAGTACCTCCATGAGGTGAGTTTGGCTCATCCTCCGGGAATCAGTTTCCCCACGGCAGTTATCTCCAAAGAGGTGCGCCGTAAATATAAGCTGTCCGAAACGCCGTTGACACTGCTCATAGCCAACGACGGAACAGTGAAAGAAGTCTGGGCCGGTAGGTGGGACAGTAAAGTACTCGCCTCGGTGAACGGAGCGATTGGGGTGTCAAGGGAGTGATGAGGAACCCAGCGGACATCAAGCTCTGTCGCATCCGAAGGTGTAAATTCCTTCATGTAACTGATCGTCACGGCTAAACACATCTTTCTGAACCGCCATGACGATCGACAATAACAATCGTGTAGACAATGCGGCCCGACTCCGGTAACCTACGGCCCCTCGCCGTAGCCCTGCGGGAGGATATTCAGCATGCCGCCTCTACCCGATGATGCGCGCCACGCCTCTAAACTCTCCTTCTTAAGCCCCCACTGCCGAGACCAACTCCTGCGGTATCTGCGCGCGCTGTCGGCGCGCAAGTACGCGCCCGGTACGGTCGAGGCCGTCGTCACCGTCATCAAGAGGTTCTTACGCGACCTGCCCCAGCCGCGGCGGGACGCACTCGCCGACGACCTCGCCAAAACACTCCCGCGAGACATCACGGAGTTCGTGCGCATCGCGCAGGGCGCGGGTCCAGCTCCATCCACGATCAACCTCAGCCTCAGCGTGCTCTCGGAGTTCTTCGACTTCCTGCGCGACGAGGGGCTGATGCAGGCGCAGCCCGTCATCGCTCGCCGCCACCGGCTGCTCGCCCCCGCGACGCTCCCGAAGCCGATGCCGGAACCGGAACTCGTCCGGTTCTTCAAGGCCGTGGATTCGCAAAGAGACCGCCTCCTCTTCCTGCTCATGCTCCGCTGCGGGCTGCGGGTCTCGGAGGTGTCGAGGCTCAAAGTAAGCGACATCGACTGGGAGCAGAAGGCGCTGCTCATCGAGCAGGGGAAGGGGCGTAAGGATCTTTGGGTCTACCTCTCGGCGGACGCGCTGGCGAGCCTCCACGAGTGCCTGCGGAAGAGGCCACTGACTGCGCCCGGCGACTCCTTTTTCTGGAACCAGAAGCAGCAGCGGTGCCCGCTCACGGTCAAGGCCATCCAGAAGAAGATGGAGCGGTACGCGAAGGCCGCAGGGATCAAGGCGAGCTGTCATTCGTTACGCCACACGTTCGCGTCGAACCTGCTGGAAGAGGGCGCGGAGGTGGTCTCCATACGCGAGCTGCTGGGCCACTCGTCAGTCGCCTCCAGCGAGCGGTACGCGCGGCTATCGAACCGGCGGGTGAAGCAGGAGTACTTGCAGACGATCAGGAAGGTGATTGCGAAGACGCGGGTGTAGCGTGGTTGTCGCACATAACAGGCCAGCGGACTCGGCGGTGCGATATCATGGCTTACGAGCAATGAGAAGTGTCGCCGTCTGAATCAGTTCGGGCGGGATGTCGGAGTCGGGTTATTGTCTACATAATAACCCAACTGACCAATTCAACTCTGTCCCATCGCCCAATTTCTTGAGTTTTGCAATCGCCGCCTGCCGCGATTTTTGACTGTAAAGACCAATCAAAAAATTTCTTTCAGGAATAAGCGCGACCTCACCGTTTCCCTTTGCCCTTTTTATGATACATAAATGTGAATCAGGAGTTGAAATGACAGACAAGCAGGCCGAATTGGTAGAATTTTCTTACCATGGAAAATCAACTAATTCAGCTCTATCTGCTTGTCTGCCACATTTACGATACCCGCTCGGAAACCTGTTTTCAACGCTTGAGCAATAACTCTGAGCCACGGTTTACCGATCAGGAACTGGTCGCCATCTACTGGTTCGCACATCTGAACGGCAAGTTCGAGAAAAAAGCGATGCATCGGTTCATCGAACAGTATTGGCGCCACTTCTTCCCCCGCTTGCCCGCCTATCAAACTTTCAACGCGCGGCTCAACCTGTTGGAACAGACCTTTCAGACCATCGGCGGCTATTTCAACCACCTGTTAGCCGAGAGCCGAGAGCCGGAGATTGACCACATCATTGACAGCTTGCCGGTGATGCTGGCGGTGGGTGGTCATGCCTACACGGCACGGGTCGCCCGCGACGTGGCGGCGGTCGGTTATTGCGCCAGCAAGCGCACTTACTTCCACGGCCTGCGCTTGCACACCATCGCGCAACGGCGATGCGGAACGATCCCGCTCCCCACACAGATGTGGCTCAGGGAAGGCTCCGCTCACGATTTAGCGAGCGTGCGAGAACAGGAGATCACGCTGCCGCACAGCGCGCTCATCGGGGACAAAGCCTTCCGCGACCCGCTCCTGGATGCGATGCTCGACCAGCAACAGACCACGCTCCACACGCCGCGCAAGAAACCCAAAGGGAAAGAGCTGAGTGCGGACGAAAAGTATTACAACCGCCTCATCAGTCGCTTGCGGCAGCCGATTGAAAGTTTCTTCCATTGGCTGATTGATAAGACTGATATTCAAAGAGCGGGACGGGTTCGTTCAACCGATGGCTTGATGGTGCATTGCTGGGGAAAGCTAACTTTTGCTGCTTACTTGTTAGTCTTCAACCACTGATTCACATATAAGGAAGTGTTTATGTGTCACAATACAGAGACCGGTGCTAATTGGACGGATCAACTTTTTCGTCTGATTAGTCAGATGTACCCTTGCACAGATAGCTTGGTTTTTCTCCGCCGACCACCTCCCTTGAAGGGAGAGAACTTAGCCGCTTTGGCATTCATCGTGGATTACAAAAATCTCTGAAAGTCACCCATCCTCCGAAGTCACGGCCGCCGCAGCCAGAACTTCGCTCCCGGTCTTGGTGGTTGCCGGCGGAAGACGGGCTGTTCCTCCGGCAGCTAAGGACGGGTGACTTTCAGAAGAAACCCCGGCCGCTGTAGGCCGAGCGCCGACGAACGACCGCGCGGAGTGTTAACCACACCTCTGCGCGACCCCCACAGGTTAGACGCGCCTCGTGACCCCGACGGTGACGGTCGTCCCATCGAACTTCGTCAGCTTGAATCCCGCGAAGTCCTCGTTGTAAGTGAACCCGTAATCTTCGAGCAGCTTGATGGCGACCGCCTCGCCGATCTTGAGCGACTCGGTGTGATCCGAGCGCCAGTGGACGCCGGCGATGTCGCGCCCGAGGCCAATGTTGGAGGCGAGCTTGTTCAACTCGCCGCGGACGGTCAGTTGCTCGGCGTCGGCCCCGCCGTAAGACACACGCGTTACGCCGTCGGGGCTGACCATGGGCTTGATGCCGAGGTCGACGAGACGGTCGGACTCCCTGAACCACGCCTTCAGGATCGTGGCGCAGGCCCCGGCCAGCGTGGCGTGCCCCGCCGTGTAGGCCGGATGCACGGGCGAGCCCTCGGGGAAAGCCTGCGGTAAGAGGTAGCTGGCCTCGCCGAGGCTCGCGTTGTAGTTGTAGACTTCGGGCAGCACGCCCTCCCGCAGCTTGTTGAACTCTGTCGGGTGGAACGGGTAGTCCACGCCGCGGAACAGGTGGTTGTGGATGCGCCCGCCGAACTCCTCGGGCCGCAGCCGCCGGTGCACGAGCCACTTCTGATACCATGTCGCCTTGTGCGCGACGAGCGCCGCTTTGGCGAGCAGCACCTTGAGGTGCGTCGCGCCGAAAGTGACGAAGCCCTCCTGAGTGCACGACGTGTTGTACGGGATGTTGTCGTCGAACCTCGCCCCCCAGCCGCCGGGGCCGCACGGCACGCACGGCATGACCGTCCCGTCGGGGCGGCACTTGCGCGGCGTCAGCAGGATGAGGCAGGCGTTGAAGAACGCCTGGTAGACCACGTCGATGTGGACGTACTGGCCGAGCGAGCGGCCGTTGTAGACGTAGACGTAATCGGCGCAGGCGTCCATCTGCTTCGGCGCGCAGCCCTTCTGGATGAACAGCCAGTCGTCATACCTGAACATGTAGTCCGACCGGCGGGCCGTGGTGATGATGCGCGGGTCGATCATCTGGGCACCGTAAGGGATGTCGTGCAGCAGAAGTTGCGAGACGTAAGGTCCCTTGAGGTCGTCGTTGTTGGCGCTGTCGCAGTTGCCGGTCGTGTTGGTGACGCCGCGGAAGAGCGTGCGCGCCGTCACCTTGCAGACAACGCCGGAAGGCTCCTTCGGGCCGCGGAAGACGGCGTAGCGGTTGAGGTCGTCAGCGGCGCGCTGCACCACGTCGTCGTTCGCCCCGTAGGACTCGAATGGGATGTCGCGCGTGAGCGCCATCCAGTAGTTCTCGGCGATCTCGCCGATCTCCTCGGCGCTGCTGAAGGCGGGCGCGCACGGGGCCGCCAGTTGGTGCGAATCAATGCCTTCGAGGTCGAAGGCGAGGCCCGCCTGCGGGTTGACGAGGCGGCGCTGCTTGAGCGCGGCGTCGGTGCTGGTCTCGGACGAGGGCGCGGCGCGCGACGCGCCATCTGTGAAGGAGGCCGCGCCGGTCGCGGTCGGCGTCGCGCACGGGACGCAGCCCAGCCGGATGTCCTCGAACTCGGCGGGCTTGCCCGTGCACAAGGCTTCGAGGTACTGCTTGTAGACCGTCGGGTTGACCTCGCCGAGGTCGTTGATCTTCTCCATCGCCTTGGTAAAGCTGGCGAAGAAATTCCGATCCTGATACGCCGCCTCGTCGCCGTTGCACGGGTGCTTGGGGATCGGCATGAGCCGCTCGAAGAGTGCCGCCTCGTTGCGCACCTTCTGCGCCTTGTCGGCGCGCTCAGTGCCGCACAGCGGGCCGACCTCGCAGCCGGGGCCGCAGTTGAGCGGGCCGCAGGTGTCGGTCGGGGCGCAGCGGGCGGCGTCCTCCACTTGCGCGCTGGCGGACTCGGTTCCGATGATCGACAAGCCGGCGACGCCCGCTGCGACGGACGCGGCAGTGACTTTGGCGAGGAACGCGCGTCTGCTGTGCGAGACGGAAGAGTCGGTGTCCTGAGCCTGCGGCCCGCCAGCCGCCGTCGAGGGCTGCTGGTTTTCGTCTTTCGTGGCTGGTTGTTGCGGAGAGGACTCTTGTGGAGATTCATTATTCATGGGTAGGTTCTCCTTCGCGAGAGGAAGAGGCCATGGAGACCCCTGCGCTGCAAGGGCCAGCGAGGGATACCCTGTCAGCCAATTAATTCAGGGAGGCGTGGGTAAGAGAGGGAACGGCGGCAGTCTATGCCAGCGACACGCGCGAGTCAAGAAAATGGTTTCCTGAATGTCTATGACTGAGAGCCAAGAAGGCGGCACCTCCTACATGCCTTTGATTCTCGATTTAATACGACACATAACGTCCTTTGTGTGCTGCAAGCCTCCGCCCCGAAAACCGCATCACAAGGCAAATACACAAGCAGTCTCTCGCTCAATTAGACATTATAGTGAGAAATTGACTCTCCGCTCGGCGAGCCGACGGGCGGGAATACTGGGGAAACAGCATCTTACAAATTGCCGCATTGGTCAAAAGAGTCATTTTGACTAGTTCTGAAAGACAAGTCTAACACTTGAGCTAAGCTGCTACGCGCGAACAGCATTCAGCCTGAACTTTTTAGCAAAGAACCTGAGCTATGCTGTTTGGCGATCAGCTTGAGTGAATTGTTGTACATCCTTACATCGAGTCGACGTTTTTTAAGTTCCTTTCCGCTATCACCGCATAGGATGATGAAGGTTTGAGTTTATTGAAGATGCTGAGGGCTTGGCGGAATAAATCTGCCGCTCCTTTAATATTCCCCTCCTGCTCGACAATCACTCCCAAGTTATTAAGAATTGCGGCGATGCCGCGTTGGCTATCGCACTCTTTTTTTAATCGCAAACTCCACTGATACCACCAGCGTGCCCTCACCAAATTACCCTCGTAGTGTCTGAGCACCCCCATCTGGTGCAAAGTGATACCCAATTGATAAGCATACTGTTTTCTCTTCTTAGAACCCTTTCTAGATGCCTGCCATTTCGGTTTGTAGTACCGCAAAGCTTCCGCGTAAGCGCTCCTCGCCAATTCGCGGTCTTGATGATCTATGCCGATAATAGCAGGGACTTGTTTGAGAAGTTTATTGAGTTCAGTGTTGCGTGTAGTTGATCCCTCTTCTATCACCTTCTGTACTGCAATAAGGGCCTTTTCACTTAGATCTATCAAATCGCTCCAATACCAGTGTCGGTCTAAAAACTCCCTGAGTGCCAAGAAAAATTTAATCACACTCTTCCAGTCGCCGCGTTGAAACGCAATGTGCATCGCATACGCCCCATTTCCTTTCTCGGCTTCCAGTGCGAGGAAATCTTCCTCACTATGCCGCGCATGCTCTTCAGCATACTTGAGAAAGTACTTGATGAAGCGCTTGTAAAACTCATCCGCGCGCCCGCTTTCCTCAAGACGCCGCTTTATGCATTCGCGTATCAGCCCTTTGACAAAGAATTTCTCACTGTTCTCCGTGGTCTCGATCAACTTCAAATCTGACAGCCTTTTGGCAGCTTTATCGAGACGGTTTAGGTTATTGCCGAAGCCAGCCACTGCTGCCAGCGATTGGCGCGTCGCCCGGAGCGCAAAAGGAGCAAACGCGAGCAACACATTGCGGCCATCGTTTCCGACTTGCGGCAAATCAAAGGAAAGATCAAAGACACGCTGGACGACAGCATCACCCTTGCGCCGCTCCAAGTCATGCAGCACGGCTTCCGATTCTTGTACTCCGGCAATCTGTTTGACAAGCAACTGAATTGCAAACGGGTTATACTTTACCGCTTCGATAATACGGTCGTTATTCAATTCATCAAAAGCCTTATTCATCGTTATTCCCCTTCCCTTCTAAGGAAGTCCGCAAAATTACGTAAGTCATCCAGAGAGCATTTTCCGATGTGAATATTGAGTGCCAAAGTAACTCTCTTCACCGTGGTCAAGAGCACTGGGCAAGCCGTATTATCTCTGAGCCACTTCTTGCACTCTTTTTGCTCGTTAGTCTTAAGCTTCTCAAAGTTATCAAGGATAATGAGTGGAGCTATAAGCTTAACCAGCTTGCTGGTCTCTGCCTTTTTCTGCTCAAGAAGATAGGCGCGTAAATCATCACGGCCTAGCCGCGCAGCAATGATGTCAAGCATTTTCGAGAGACTAAATTCTGGGGCTTCATACGCATTTATCCACATGACGCACTCCTTAAAATCGTCGTACATCTGGCGGGCGGCCATAACGGCCAAAGTCGTCTTGCCCATCCCGCTAGGCCCCCATAATGCGACTAGTTGCTTCTTACCCGGAGCGAGTTCTTCTTTTACCAACTCTAAAACATCTTGCTTCTTGTTGTTGTAACGTGGGAGAAAGCCCACCGGCTTGGGGGGGATGAATTTAGATAGGTTAAGGATGGTGCAAGAGGATGCCGGCGAATAAACCACGGCAAGATCCAAAGGTCTGCCTTTGATGACAGCAACGAGTCTTCTATAACTCAACTCAAATCTAATAGCGTCGGTGAAATTAATACGATTAATAGCCGCGAGTTCCCTCGGTACATTTTTGCATTTCCGCAGGAGAATAGGTATCAGCGCATCTCCTTTTCTTTCCTTTCTCAAAATCATGTTTAGGGCCAATTTTAGTTCATGTTTGACAAAGCGCGACAGCAGTGCTGCCGGTGACATAACGATACCTACATAATGGCTCTTAGATATGCCTCTGTGTATCGCCTCAGTAATGTCTTCCCCGGGACGGATGTCTCGGGGCGAGAAGAAAACTTTTAATTTGCGTCCCTTGTATCTCTCTTTTTCAAGGCGTTTAGCCAAACTTCCTACCCATTCCTCGTCAACTTTGCTATGACTAAGGAAGATGTCATATTTATATTTAAGTGTGAGGTTACGCATATACTCGTATCTAAAACCAATCTACTAAAGTAGCAATCTCTCTCCAAGCCTTACAGCCTCCAGCCACCGGGTAGATCTTTCCATGCTTTTCCATCTCGCCAAAACATTCAAACTTAAAGACGATGACTTTGCGGATAATATGCCGCTCGCGAGCAGCCTCAAGATTAGCATAAGAGGCATTCTATCGGGCGGCCATCTTCAGCCGCTTGTACACCGCCTTAGGGTTGCAACATGAGACTTGGCAAGGACAGCCTTCATGCTGCAACTGTCAGGAGTGCCTAACGCTTATTAAACGGGTTGTAGTGGTCTGAGCACTCCAATAGACGACTTTTACCGCGTATGCAGCAAAACACAATCCCCTTTATCCACAGGAGCACGATCAACTTATTATTTCAGTATGTGATAATTGGTCAAAAGATATGTTATGTCCAATATGCTAATCTCGCTTCATGGCAGCCAGCACCATTAAGAAGAAACCCGCGAAGGCCAACAAGAGGAAAGCTACTACACCGAAGCCGCCAGAGCGTCAA
>MWWH01000046.1_pt1 | contig 26821 bp, 27 predicted proteins | sample 1047231 | NCBI WGS metagenome assembly MWWH01 (sample SAMN06349967, study PRJNA376086) | soil metagenome | isolation source: MG3-2 sample Antarctic (ecotone) soil | place: Antarctica | collected 2015-01-13 | reverse complement strand
CGAAAACATTTACGACAAGATCAGGCGAGAAGCGCGGGAAAAACAAGAGGCAAAATCAAAAGAAATCCCCCTTGAGGAAAGACTAAAAACCGGAGGGTTACAGCGATGAAATCCACATCACTCATTAATGATCTGAAAGTCTTAGAGCGCCGTCGTTCGGAAATCTCCGAAGATGTTGAGAACGCTAATCGGAGTTACAGCACGGCGCAAGAGAATCTGGTCAAAGGCACGGCCACTGCCGCCGATGTGACCACAGCACATAGCACCGCTTTAGCACTCCAAGCCGGCCTATCTTCACTTGACAACAAGATTGAAGAGAAGCGAGCCGAGATTCGCGCAGCCCAAGCCGATGAGCAGGGGGAGCGCAATCAGAAACGCCTTGCTGAGTTGCGTGACGAAGCAGCCAAAGAGGAAACCGCTTTCAGGGAAGAACGGCAGAGCTTACACGGCGCGATAGAGGCTTACATTGCACGCTGGCAGCAATTCATTGAGCGCAAGCAAACACTCAGAGTAGAGGCCAGCAGGCTTGGCGGGCAACTTGGTCTCACAGCTCAGAGACGAGCTGGACAATACGAAGTAGCGATTGCGACCGCCGAGCACCTCTATGCACATGAAGTTGAGCGGTTGCGCTCTAAAGCGGCAAGTCGGGAAGCGACAGCGCGCAGGCAAGAGCGGGAACAGCGATCCATACCAAGCGCGGCATAGCCTTATGAAAATCACTGATAAACAGCGGAATAGCAGCGATGAGGTAGGCTACGGCAAACCGCCGAAGGGAAGCTCTTGGCAACCCGGTCAGTCTGGCAATCCAAAGGGGAGACCCAAAGGCGTCACCCTCTCCGAAGCGCTTCGCCGGATGCTCGCAGAACAGGCCCCGGGCCGGTCAGAAGAGACCTATGCAGAGGCCATAGCGCGGGCTCTGTGCAAGCAAGCCGCAAAAGGCAATGTCTTGGCCGCAAAAGAGATTGCGGACCGCACAGAGGGCAAGCCAAAGCAGGCAGTTGATATGAATATCCGCGACTGGCGCGACATGGCGAGTGCCTACGGTTTCAGTGAAGAAGATGTATTCAACGAAGCCAAGCGGCTCATCGAATCCGTTACTTATCCAAGCGACGATTAATCTGCTTGAGCAGAGACGGCAAAGGGAGCAAAGAGACCCTGTGCTGTTCGCGCGTCGGGTTTTACTTGAACCTGACCGCTGGCAGGCCGATTTGCTTCGCTCCGATGCCCGTCAAATGATCTTGCTGTGTTCTCGGCAAGCGGGGAAAAGCACAGTCACTTCAATACTTGCCCTGCACGAAGCCATCTATAACGCGCCGGCGCTGGTGCTATTGCTTTCGCCCTCTTTGCGCCAGTCACAGGAATTATTCGGCAAGGTCAAAGAGGCTTACGACTCACTTGTAGATGCCCCCCGCGCCATGCAGGAGACTTCGCTGCAACTGCGCTTTGAATCTGGCTCTCGGATCGTCGCCCTTCCCGGAAATCAAAAGACGGTGCGCGGTTATTCTGGCGTCGCCCTTCTCGTAATAGATGAGGCGTCACAGGTGGAGGATGAGCTTTATCAAAGCACGCGGCCCATGCTCGCGGTCAGTGGCGGGCGCGTCGTGCTGCTCTCGACGCCTTTCGGTAAGCGTGGCTTTTTCTTCAAGGAGTGGACCGAAGGCGGCGACAGTTGGCACCGCGCGCTTGTGACGGCCTATGACTGCCCACGCATGACAAAACAATGGTTGGAAGAGGAAAGAAAGCAAATTGGTGGCTATTGGTTTGAGCAAGAATACTGCTGCATTTTCAAAGATGATGTTTCTTCCGTCTTCAGATACGAAGACATCATGGCGGCAATGGACAACGGCATCATGCCGGATTGGAGTATCGCTAATGCTTTGGGATGAAGATGGTTCGGTTGTCAGGTCATATAGCGGAATTGGAACAAGAGGACCTTACGAGCAGCCCCACTCTCCGCAGCCTGCCGCGCCTGACAACAAAGTGAGGCCCGTAGTCGGGCTTGATTTGGGGCAAGTCTCCGACCCGTCAGCGCTGGCCGTGATGGAGAGCTTCACCAGCGGTGAGAATGGCCTGACCTTTCACTGCACTTACCTACACCGCTGGCCGACCGGCACGACCTACCCAAAGATCGTTGAAGGCGTGGCAAAAATGCTCGGCGGCGATTCCTTCAAGGGAAAGCAGCGGCCCCTTCTCGCCATTGATGCGACGGGCGTAGGCCGCCCCGTTGCTGACATGTTCAGGGCCGCGAACTTACCCGCCAAGTTCATGCCGATTGTGATAACCGGCGGGCATAAGGTGAACATCGAAGGCGGCACTTTCTATGTCCCGAAAAGATTACTGGTCAGTACCGTCCAGGTCGCTCTGCAGACAAAGCGTTTTAAGTTTGCTGCTCAGTTGCCGGAAGCAGCTACTTTGGTGAGCGAGATGCAGAATTTTCAACTGACCTTTACGGAAGCGGCAAATGATACTTACGAAGGGCGCAAGGGCTCGCATGATGATTTGCTGTTAGCGGTTGCTCTAGGCTTGTGGGCTGGACAGTGGTACAAGGGCGAGCCTAACATCCCGCGCTCGTCGAGTTGCTCTGTTTTCGGATGATTCACTCTTCCGTGTCCGGTACATACTTGAACAGAGAGAAGGTAAACGGCAGTGGCGATAAAGAGATCGAAGCGGACAAAAGAGAATTCACCCCGATGTGTCCTGATTGCAGCGGCGAAAGAGACCTGTTTCAGATTATCGTAGTACCGCCAAAGTTGCCGCGTGAAGACTGGGGTGAATATGCGGCCGCACAGATGAGCAGATGATGATGCACAAGCTATAAAAAGGGAGATGAGCACCACAGGAAAAGCCGAGTGATTCGCTGTATCTTCCAGATGTGCAAAATGTTCTACCCTCACCCCTCCACTTGCTCAAAGCTGTGCGGTGCTTATTCTTCCATCATCAGCGCAGAGGCAGAGTTATCTTAAATGACGGCCCCACCTGTCGCCGGTGTAGCTATTGCGGCTTGATTTGGAGATAGTAAGGCCCTGCTTCGCTAGAAAATTATTTCCCGGAAAATGAGCACAAGAAAAAAGCCCGACGCTTGCCGGGCTGGAATGATCTAGGAGAATACAACGCTTACCTTATCGACACCTACTCTAATATGCTTTAGCACTGAAAGCAAAAAGGTCCGCTTGCGGCTCTCCCCTTCCGCGGCGGACCCTTTTCTTTTGTGACTGCTCACTGACGATCTTTCCGGGGCAAGTCACCCTTCACTTATCGGCATTAGTCTTACTTACCTTGACGCCTTCGCTTAATGATTGCCCCTATTCCTGCTAATCCAGTGCCGAGTAGAAGCATCGTGGTGGGTTCGGGAATGGGCTTAACCGTGAATTCCATACCATCGTATGTTACACTCCCGTTCCCCGCCCGAATCATACATAGGCCCGCCCACCCGGTTTCGCCGCCGCTTTCATCTTCGTTCTCAGCTTCTTTCAAGAGCAGATATGCTGAACCTATGAGAGATCCGCCGTAGAACATGTCGCGAATGAATAATGACACAATTCTGGAGGATGTGGTTGCGGCTTAGTAGCTCCTCAATTGCTCTTCTATTGCAAATGCTAAGAGGCTGCCAACTCTGGGGAGATGATTGACGGGCCTGCACTGTTTCTGTGCCAGACTTATTGGCTCTGATTTATCCTACCTCCACGTCTCACGAAGAGATCGTAAGGCTCCTTCTTAGAAGCTGGCTGGAGTAGTTGGTAGCGCTCGGTAAACCATCTTTTCAGCGGATGAGGCCCGCTCGGCATTTTCCCCGCCTCGATAATGAATAACTCCGGCGGCACGCTTTCAAAGTCCGCGAGAGCACGATCGGTTAGCTTTTGCGCCAGCGGTCCTTGCAGATGCCTTTCATAGATGATACCGGTCGGCGGGGGACGATGACTCCAGAAATAGAGCCCCGGTTCATCCCCCCAAAGGAAGAATGACTCTCCGGGTGCAAGGAGGTCATTAATTTTGCGCCCCATTCGTTCGGCGACCGCAGACTTCACAGGCACTATTTGTGAGTAATCACCGCCAAGAATTTTTCTGTAGGAAGGCAGCTCATACTTCGACAAGACTAAAAGCAGAGCCGCTCCCATAGCGAGGGGCAACCAAGCTGCTCTACGCTTGAACAGTTGCGAGATTAGTCCGAGCGTCCACCCGGTGCCGATGGACAGTGGGGCGACCCAGAGCAGATAGTAATATGCGTAAAAGCGCCCTGTAGAGCAGATCATGATCCAAGTCGCGCAAAGAAAGGCAGTCAGCATCAGCGTGAACCGCTTCTCCTTGAAGAGGCCCAGAATGAGCCCTGCGACTGTGACAACAGCTAACGGAACGAGAAAGCTTGGCAGCACTTTAGCGTTATGGCGGAGCGGAGCTACTAGGTTGGCAAAGATGTTTCCTGCGTAGTAACTATTGTAGACGAACATTGTCTCATAAAAATCTTTATAACGGCCGCGGATGATGAAGTACCCGATCACTGCGCTCCATGTCAGAGCCCCGACCATAACAATCACACAAACATCGCTCAACCTGCGCCGCCAATCTAATTCTAAGCGGGGGATGACTAAATGTACGCTGCACATCAGCGCGGCCGCTACAAAGGTCATAGGCTTATAAAGCGAAGCGAGGGCGAACAGGGCGCCAATTACCATTGAACGGCCAAGCGCAGAGGTCCTGCTCCTCGGCTGGACAAAGAAAAAGAATGCCCAAGTTAGGCAGGCGCTGATGAACACTTCTGTGTTAGGGTCGTCGCCACTAATGTAGATGTCACCTGAAAGAAAAGCCCAGAAGACAGCGGCCCACAATCCTGCGCCTCTCCCTCCGACACTTACCCTGACCGCCGAGTAGACGCCGAACAGGGTGAAGATGAGGGCCGTCACATGAATGAAATAGATGGCCGGCCAGCCATACCCGAAGATGGTCTCGGAAACCGCATAGGTGACGTAGATCGCAGGCGGCTTGTGATCCCAGAGATCTGAGTAGAGTTCTCGTCCGGCAAGCATTTCGTGTGCGATGACGGCATAACACATGATGTCACGACTGAAAGGCTTCCGGTAGTAATACGACAGGTGCCACGCCGCAATTAGCACAGCAAGGGCGATCAATGCTATTGCCGCGAGGGGTCTCGCACGATGTGCGCTACCTACTGGTTCTGCTGCATCACTTGGCATGACCTTGAAGCGCGGCCCAAACCGGGACAAACAGTTAAGCACTGGTTGATTGTTGTAGCTGCTGCTCGAACTCTTGGGTCTAAAAATAGATGTGGCGGAGTATACGGACGTATACTCGGGGCTCCACTTTTGACTGATAATCTACAGGTTTGCTGGTCAGGAGAGGATGCAGATACGCGTGTAGGTGCAGGCTCAGGTGGCCAGACGCTCGATCGCAGTGCAGCGGCTTATATACCTCCTACAAAGACAAGTCAATAGCTACAGATCACGCGCGGAAGGTACCACTTCTGGAGATTGGGTGGAGACATAGATGAAAGCGAAGAGGCCCGCCGATCATCTCCCCAGAGTCACCCAAGCCTCTTTCTATGACTGTCCAGATTCTGCTGGAGCCGGGTCACACAATCTTCCGTAGTTGCCAAGACACATTTTAGTCGGCGTATAGTTGACGCAATGTGGAAGGCCTTTCTCTTTTTGTTGTGCGCTCCGGGCGACATCTGGTGCCTTTTGTTTCACGCTGGTAGTAAGCAAGGGCGGACCAAGAATGTTGATGGTCTTCCTTATACCCGCTGCTTCAGGTGCGGGCGGTTATGGCGTTCCTAAGTCTGCCTGGGCGAAACACCTTAAGCCCCTCTAATCATCTTCCAAATTTCCGCCAGATGCTGAGCTAGGTGCAAAAAGAATGATCGCCAGAGTTGGGTGCCCAGGATGTTCATATTTAATCCTCCTTCTGCTTCTTGAGTAGCAGGAAGCGCGCCCCTACCTCAGTGGAGAGTGTGTGATCACCAGAAGGCTGGATAGGTGCATATTCTGGCACTCAGTGAACGCCAATTCTGATTTTGCATGAACACTTGCCCTCAAAAGGCGTGGCAACCAGAAAATGATGATGAATAAAGAAATAGGGTGTGTATGTCGGTGTTCACGGCGGCCAGAATCACTGTTCACGAGTTTCCAGAACCAGTGTTCATTTAAATCAGAATATGCAATAGGAGAGGGTGCGGATGGGGCAGGCTCTGATAGCCAGTCTTTTTAGAGGCTACGGTGAGGAGACGATATTCCCAATTTGACGGAGAGTCAACGGCGCTCGAGCCACAACAGCTTGCGAGATTCTCGATTGTGCAGTTATGCGAATTTTTTATTTTTCGCTTTAGTAAGGTGCCACATCTGTCTGTAGTAGAATATCCAAGCCTTGAAAATCGCTGATTATTGCCTATTGAATGGGCTTATCTTGGTGTCATAGGTGCGCGGGAAACATTGTCGGTCCGGACCGACAATCGCCTGTTTTACTAAGGTTTTCCGCTATGACATTGGCGTGACACTCTGACGTCATGCCTGACATTTGACCCATGGGACAACTCGCCCATGGGCGAAACTTTCTAGGCTTGCAATTGATTGCAAACGTTTGCAAGTTTGTAGAACGTTCTACAATCTTCCAACTGATTGGAAGTCTATGCCGCGCAGTATAAACCTTGCGAACGTTCGCAAATTTATCGATCGATCTATAAACCTCTGACGCGCGCCTGACATTCCGGGCGTCAGGTCTGACATACCTTCCAAACGTTTGGAATATTCGCCAATTGGCGAAAACTCAAAGCGACTTGATAAAACGATCCAGCTCCGCACGCTTTACCTTGCCATAACCCCCGCCGATACCTTTCACAGTCTTTAATTTCCCATCACGAACAGCCGAGCGCAGATGATCAACCGAGATGCCGGATAATTCAGCGGCTTCTGGTAGGGTGAGCATCAACTTGTTTTCGATGCTGACAGTTTTGCCCGCCGTGAGCAAAACGTCATCAGGTGCGGGAGCTAGTGCTGGCCTCTCTCTCATCTGTTCGATGATGCCCGCCTGTGTCACCTGTAGGCCGTGAATCAATTCCGCGATTGATTCCAGCGCATCCCTTGCGACTAGGGCCGTCTGTTCGCCCTGGCGCGGAGTCTCAAGAGTGTTTGACGTCTGGCGCTCCGGATCATCAACAGCAGGGTGAACCGTCGCATCTGTTCCTTCTCGCCGTTCTTTCTTGAACCGGTTCAACTCTTCGCGCGTGAATACCGCTTCATCTCCGCGCGGTGTCTTGATGGTTGTGTAGCTGATGCGCTTGGCGGACATATGCCGCTGCAACTGGCGCACGCTTATCTTGAGGTAATCGGCGGCCTTCTTTTTGTCCATTGTGTCAGGGGTGACATTCAAGGTGTCAGAGCGGTGTCATACTATCAGAGGCGGCCCGCTGCGCGTCTGAGAATGTTTCAACCGCGCGTGGAACATTGGCCCGTTACATTCCAACAAGTCGTTTGATAAGAACCCCAGCAGCAGAGAACCAGCAGGATTATGATCAGTGCAACAATCAGGATGTGGGACTTTTGCATGTAGTCCTCCTTTGTTCAGAGCGTAGCAGTGCGCGTGGAGGAGTGATCTTGCGCTTCAACTGGCGATTAGGTCAATCTTTATCAAACATCATTTAGATTATGTAAAACTACGCAGGCGAACGAATGGCTAATCCTGTTATATGACGCAAAAAGGCGAGCCACTAAGAGCCCGCCTCTTCTGGAAAAGCGACCTCATTAACCTTTTTAGACTGACGTGTCTTGCCCCCGATTATCTGAAGGGGTTCGGTAATCGAAGTGAGATGCGAGAGGCTGAACGGATTGCGTCCGTTCAGCCCTTTACTTTCTCGTTGCTCTCGGACGCAAAATGGATCGCCGATTAGTTGTGTCGTGAAATCCTTGAACTCAACAGGCAAAGGGAATAGAGTACGCACCGCATTGCCCCCTGACCGCTGTTTGTGGACACCGTTCAGCAGTCACAAAAGGACTATGCAAAAGGCCGGATGGTTTTGCGAGGACTCCTCCGGCCTTTTCCTTTGTCGTTCCAGCTAGTGCAGCGGCGAGGCCGGTTTCGAGCCTATCCATCAAGGGCCATCGTTCCTGTCAGGTTAGCCTAGTTGCCCTGACCCGCCGCGCTCGGCACACTAGCATTTATAAAAAGCTGCGAGTGTCTTGTAGAGTACAATGCTAAAAGAAAAGGGGCGCACCCCGAAAGATGCGCCCCTGATGTTTTACTGCCCTTTGGTAAAACTTAACTCTTCTGCCGCCGCTTCTCTTCCCGCGCGGCATGAGCAACCAAAGCCCTTTCGATGTATTCTGCGCTGTCCGGATCAACATCATTCGCCATGTTCACAATCGTCTCTCCGATGCAGTTATAAAGTGCGGTCGGGCAAGCCGGATTCTTGAGAACGGCGGAGAGGTATGCGGCCAGTTCGCTGTTTGGTGTGATATTCCGGGTCATGAGTCCAGTCTCCCTTCCTGTGCTGTGGCGTGCTGCGTGAATATCTCGCGCACAAACGTCACGTTCATGTAAAGCTCATCATGGGTATCGACCTGGCAGAAGCCTTCAAGGATGCCTCTGCGAATCGGTGCGGGTAGATCGGGGCAAGCGAGAGCGCCCGCGATGAAGTATGCGGCGTCGTTTCGTGTGCCGCTCTGATTCTCTGCTGTGATATTCTTTTTCATGTTTGATCCTTTCATTCGTTACGGGGTGGAAGGTTGAGAGACGGAGGCTCTGGCGAGTGGGAGAACACTTTCCAGAGCTTTTCGTTTTAGTGGCTTATCGTCTGGATAGCCGTATCAACTAGCGCCGCTTTCGGCAAATGGTAACAAGCCAGCCCTTTTGCTCCTGCCTTGCAAGTGCAGCGTCCATAGCGCAGGCCGTCCTGCGTCTCAAAGCGAACAACATAGTTGTGATTCTGTGGGGTGATTACCAAGTATTGACGATTGCCCAAGTAGCGGACTGACATTTTAATCCGCTTACTCTTCTCGATTGCGTTTTGTAGATTCTGTGTCATGGTTCGTTTCCTCTCTTGTATGTTTTCCGCCTGACAAGAATAATCTTAGTCTAGACTAAGAGTTTTGTCAATACTTATTTTTAGTCACGACCAATATTTTTCTTGACCAATAGTTTCATGCAGAGGTATAAAATAAAGACATGAGCTTACTGACTACCCCAGAAGTAGCCGAGCGCTTAGGCGTGACGGTGACGCGTGTACAGCAAATGATTACAGCCGGACGGCTCCCCGCTGAAAAGCTCGGGCGTGATTACGTTGTTAAGGAAGATGATCTTGCTCTCGTCGCAAATCGAAAAGCAGGGCGACCGCCGAAAGCTAAGGCAGAGGCCAGCAAGAAAGCTGTGAGGGCAAAGAAGTGAGCCGCGAAATCAAACGCAGAACACCCGGCAAGCGTGCTTTCTCTGACCGCAAAGCGGAGCGCCCCCATTTGCGCCTTATTCCATCGGGGCGAATTGAGAAGTCCTCACAGCATGATGATGAGCTGAAGAGATTGATTGATGAGATCCGGGGGCGTCAGAAGCCGGTCAGACGAGATGACGATGACGGGCCGGATGCGGCATAAGAAGGGAAGTAAGAAGTGAGTAATTAACCGGACAAAATAAAAAGCACTCGTCAGCCGCCAAGCATAATCGAGTGCTTTGAACCTTTGACCACTCGGATTTTCATCACGAGAGGACTGGCCTTTGTCTATCCATAATACAGATAAAATTTCATTTCGCGCAAGGAAATTGATTGCCGCGAAATGCGTGAAATGTGCTACTATAGCGGTCAGATTTTACGGCGAGGTTAATAATCGGTGTCCGTGCTCGCCCGTAGAGGAGAACTCTATGGGAAACGTGCGAACCGAAACCGAAGCCAAAAAATTAGCGGTTGAAAACAAAATAGCGGCCTTCTTACGGCTATATGGACCTTATGCGCTACACGCGTCGATTCTGGTTCGACGACGCGCAGAGCTCCAGCTTGTAACACGCCCACACTATTCCAACGCACTCAGAGAACAGCCAGCTCTGGTCCCTTGGAATGGGGTGGGCGTTTGTCGTTTTTGGGGCTAAAAATTTAGGAGATTTGAATATGTTTAATGCTACCGCCAGCAAGAAATACATGACCGTCGCGGAGGCCGCCGAGGTGGCAGGCGTCAGCGCTAGTCATATTCGAAACCACTTAGACGAAATCGGTTTTCTTGACCTCGGGCCGAAGAAAATCCTCATACCCAAAGAATGCTTTGATCGATTCCTGCGGCGAGCGCGGAGGGGTGCGGCCATCGAAACTAAAGAGGCCGCGTGATGAAAAGGCGAACGCCGCACAGAGGGCTTAACTCTGGCAGCGTTCTTAACCTGTTAGGACGAAAGGAAACAACAGGCTTATGCAAATTAGTATAGCAGAAACCACGAAAAAACGGATGGTAAATCGCGCCAGAGGCTTTGTCTGCGCATGGTGCGGTAAAGCTAAAACCCTTCTCGGTCGAACGATAATTGTTAACTGCATCGAAGGCCGAAGCGTCACCTTAGAAGTCTGCAAGTCGTGCTCGACCATCCTGCCTTTGGGGGTGGCGTTCACATGATCAATACAGCCTACAAGCAAGCCGAAGATTCTTTTGCCGAGTCACCAAAGCCCCATGTTTCACTCTCCGAACTTCTCGCGCCCTTCTACCCAGACGTGTACGAAAACATCCGGCTCCGGGCTTTTGTTCCACGAGACGCCCCGCCGAAGCCGCCGTGCAAATTCGGCGTCACGCGTGAGGCGCTTGATTGCGATTCCGAACTGATAGAGCAAGTCCGCCAAATTAATCAAGACTATGGCATTTACTTCACAGTTAATGCGGGCGGGGATAATGACGAGTCAATCAACCGCATCAACGCTTTCTTTTTTGAGATTGACGATTGTCCGATTGATGAACAGCTCGAGCGCTGCCGACAATCGCCTTTGCGGCCCTCGGTATTAATCAAGACTCGGAAGTCTATTCATGCTTACTTCCTTCTAAAAGGTGAATGCACAAAAGAAGAGTGGACTGACATTCAGCGGCGATTGATTCAATTCTTTGGCGGCGATCCGAAAGTTAAGAATCCGTCTCGGGTAATGCGCCTTCCTTTCTTCGATCATCTCTATTTCAACAAAGAAACTGGTGAGACGCTACGCACGCCGATTGAGCTATTAGCCTTCGCACCAGAGCGTGCATACACTCTTGCTGAGATGCGGTTAGCCTTTCCGCCAGTTCCCGAACAACCCAAACCCGAATACAAAGCCACGGAGCGGACAGGAGAAGGTTTCAGCACATGGCCGGACCTGCTTCACGAGTTACGCCAAAGAATCAAAGCCGTAGCGAAACGGAATGCTGCCGGCAAGTATGAAATGAAGTGCCCTGTGCATAATGGTAACGGAGACACATCACTGTTCTGCACTGAGGATGGGCCTATCGCGTGCTTAGCTAAACCTGCGTGCTCGCTCGCTGACATCCTTCTTTATTTTGGCCTTCCTGCTTTTCCTGTAAATGCCAAACCATCCAACACAGGGGGCGGCGGTAACGGCAACACTCAAAAGGAAGGCGACGGTAGCTCAGATCAACCTGACGAAGAATTCCGATGCTCTGACATGGGCAACGGCTATCGCTTCGCCCGCCAGCATGGCCAGGACGTTCGATATAACAAACCGTCTGGAAAGTGGTTCGTTTGGGACAATAAAAGGTGGGCCGAAGATGCCACTGACGAGGCAATGAGGCGAGCCAAAGAAACGGCTAAAAAGATTTGGTTGGAGGCCGCATACGCACCAGATGAAGAGAAGAGAAAAGCCCTCGGCGGTCATGCCAAATATTCAGAAAAAGATGCAAACCTCAGAGCAATGATCCGGCAAGCTGAAAGTGAATTGCCGGTTAAGTTAGATGTGTTTGACAGTAACCCCCTGCTATTCAACTGTGACAGCGGAGTTGTTGACCTTCACACTGGCGAGTTACGGCCCCATTGCAGAGAGGACATGCTTACCAAACTCTCTCCAGTCCCTTACAACCCCGCAGCTGAAGCCCCTCGATGGACCGCGTTCCTCAACAAGATATTTAACCAGGACCAATCTTTAATTAAGTTCATTCAAAAGGCTGTGGGTTATTCCTTGACGGGTGATGTTAGTGAACAGTGTTTGTTTATCTGTCACGGAACAGGGGCAAACGGGAAGTCTGTTTTTCTGAAAACCCTTGCGGCTCTCACTGCTGATTATGGGCAACAGGTTCGCACAGAGACCTTGATGATCAGAAAGCATCAGGGGGTTTCCAATGATATTGCTTGCCTGAGAGGTGCCCGTTTTCTCTCTGCTGTTGAGACTGACACGGAGCACCGAATGGCAGAGGCTACGATCAAACAATTAACCGGGGGTGATACTGTCCGCGCTCGTTTTCTCTTCCATGAGGAATTTGAGTTTCCGCCTCAATTCAAAATATGGCTTGCCGCTAATCACAAACCACAAGTGAGAGGCACTGACCATGCCATCTGGCGACGGATCAAGTTAATTCCATTCACTGTCACTATCCCTAAAGAGGAGCAAAACCCAAAGCTCGATCTAGAATTGAAAGAAGAGTTGCCGGGCATTCTTCAGTGGGCTGTGGAGGGGTGTCTGTTATGGCAGAGGGAAGGGCTTGGCGAGCCCGAAGCAGTCAGGCAGGCCACCGAAGATTACCGCGAAGAGATGGATATACTGTCTGATTTCCTTTCTGATCGGTGTGCGGTTGGTGCCAATTATCAAGTATCTCCGACTGAAATTTACACGGCTTATGAAGCTTGGTGCACGGCTAACGGGGAAGCCAAACAACCCCAACGATGGTTGGCCAGTCAGCTAAAAGAGAGGGGATTCAAGCAGCCCCGGACAAAAGGCGGGCGTTTTTGGAGCGGTATTGGCCTTATTAGGCGGGATGATTGAGTATTTAGTGTCACCGGTGACAGCAACAACGCGACTCTTGTCACCGATTCAAACTATAGAGGGGCAACAACTTACGGTTAATAATTGGCAAGGGTGACAAGAGATGACACGAAATTCCAATAAATACACACGGAAAAGTTTTATAGAGAACTTATTAGAAAAACGTGTCACCTGTTGTCACCTGTCACCTGTTCACGCTTGAGTTGAAGTGAAAAATGAGCAAAAGCGATCGACAGGGCCAAACGTAAGTACACGTCACCACTAGTGGTGACGTAGCAAGGAGAACGATGAAGGCAGCATTGAAGAAAGAAGTGAAACCACTAACGCCGGAAGATGTCGCGCACCGTAAAGGTCTGTGGGAATACGTAGATCACAACGCGCATCCGTGGCACAAGCAACATCTCCGTCAGTTGCTTGAACTGTGGCATTCGTGGAACCAAGAGTATTTTGCGTCTCAGCTAGTTATTCCCTACATTCTTCTGAGCGAACCCACCGCACCGACTGTTTACGGCTGCTGCGCTCCTATCTCCGGATTTGGTGGACGTTCGGAGATTCGAATTCGCCCGTCCCTCTTAGTAGGGACGCACCCGCACATGCGACGGGAAAAGGATTATGCAGAGGGACGGTTTCGTTTTGTGGGAGATGTCTTGCTGCATGAGACGATTCATCAGTGGCAACAGGAAGTAACGGGCGAGACGGAAAAGGGATCGCATGGGCATGGTAAAACGTTTCGCGACATGGCAAACGAGATCGGCGCGAAGTTAGGGCTGACTAGGGTTCGCACATCGAAGAAGCGCGGCAAGGACGAAGACTTACCGTCATGCGCGCAGTGGCCGCACAATGTTCGACCGCCGGAATACTATTTGGGAGCTTACGTCCCGCCGGAGGGTTTGAGCACGGTTCGGACTCTGTGTAATGCAGCAGAAGACTACGCTTGCGTACAACGCCCTGGCGCTCTTCTCGCGCTGTGCAAAGCTGCTATTGACTACTACAAATCCACGCCAAAGTATCAAAGGCTAATAGCCGAGTCTCCGTCTCTACAGGTCACGGAAGGTGTCACGATCGAAGACCTGAGGCGGACTATCGACTCCGTCCCCACTAGTAGTGACTCAGTCATAGCTCGCGTGAGATGAAAAAATGAGCAGACAATGGCCAGCAAACCCGAAAGCAGCAAAGCTCTGGAATGATTTTCAGGGTAAGCAGACGCTTCGATGTCGAAGATGTGCGGCGGAGATTAAACACCTCCAACTCTGCGACTGGAAAGACGGATCGCGTGATTGCATACGTCAAGTCTGCGCGTCGTGCGGATTCAAAGCTGAGGGACGGCTTTACTGCACAGAACACGAGCGAGCTTTCAAAGGCCGACAGGCAGCATGAAACTGAGTAAAAACCACTCAACGAACTTTGACGGAATTTGACGATCAGAAAGGAAAAGAAGATGGCTGAAGAAAAAAAGGACGAAAACATTTACGACAAGATCAGGCGAGAAGCGCGGGAAAAACAAGAGGCAAAATCAAAAGAAATCCCCCTTGAGGAAAGACTAAAAACCGGAGGGTTACAGCGATGAAATCCACATCACTCATTAATGATCTGAAAGTCTTAGAGCGCCGTCGTTCGGAAATCTCCGAAGATGTTGAGAACGCTAATCGGAGTTACAGCACGGCGCAAGAGAATCTGGTCAAAGGCACGGCCACTGCCGCCGATGTGACCACAGCACATAGCACCGCTTTAGCACTCCAAGCCGGCCTATCTTCACTTGACAACAAGATTGAAGAGAAGCGAGCCGAGATTCGCGCAGCCCAAGCCGATGAGCAGGGGGAGCGCAATCAGAAACGCCTTGCTGAGTTGCGTGACGAAGCAGCCAAAGAGGAAACCGCTTTCAGGGAAGAACGGCAGAGCTTACACGGCGCGATAGAGGCTTACATTGCACGCTGGCAGCAATTCATTGAGCGCAAGCAAACACTCAGAGTAGAGGCCAGCAGGCTTGGCGGGCAACTTGGTCTCACAGCTCAGAGACGAGCTGGACAATACGAAGTAGCGATTGCGACCGCCGAGCACCTCTATGCACATGAAGTTGAGCGGTTGCGCTCTAAAGCGGCAAGTCGGGAAGCGACAGCGCGCAGGCAAGAGCGGGAACAGCGATCCATACCAAGCGCGGCATAGCCTTATGAAAATCACTGATAAACAGCGGAATAGCAGCGATGAGGTAGGCTACGGCAAACCGCCGAAGGGAAGCTCTTGGCAACCCGGTCAGTCTGGCAATCCAAAGGGGAGACCCAAAGGCGTCACCCTCTCCGAAGCGCTTCGCCGGATGCTCGCAGAACAGGCCCCGGGCCGGTCAGAAGAGACCTATGCAGAGGCCATAGCGCGGGCTCTGTGCAAGCAAGCCGCAAAAGGCAATGTCTTGGCCGCAAAAGAGATTGCGGACCGCACAGAGGGCAAGCCAAAGCAGGCAGTTGATATGAATATCCGCGACTGGCGCGACATGGCGAGTGCCTACGGTTTCAGTGAAGAAGATGTATTCAACGAAGCCAAGCGGCTCATCGAATCCGTTACTTATCCAAGCGACGATTAATCTGCTTGAGCAGAGACGGCAAAGGGAGCAAAGAGACCCTGTGCTGTTCGCGCGTCGGGTTTTACTTGAACCTGACCGCTGGCAGGCCGATTTGCTTCGCTCCGATGCCCGTCAAATGATCTTGCTGTGTTCTCGGCAAGCGGGGAAAAGCACAGTCACTTCAATACTTGCCCTGCACGAAGCCATCTATAACGCGCCGGCGCTGGTGCTATTGCTTTCGCCCTCTTTGCGCCAGTCACAGGAATTATTCGGCAAGGTCAAAGAGGCTTACGACTCACTTGTAGATGCCCCCCGCGCCATGCAGGAGACTTCGCTGCAACTGCGCTTTGAATCTGGCTCTCGGATCGTCGCCCTTCCCGGAAATCAAAAGACGGTGCGCGGTTATTCTGGCGTCGCCCTTCTCGTAATAGATGAGGCGTCACAGGTGGAGGATGAGCTTTATCAAAGCACGCGGCCCATGCTCGCGGTCAGTGGCGGGCGCGTCGTGCTGCTCTCGACGCCTTTCGGTAAGCGTGGCTTTTTCTTCAAGGAGTGGACCGAAGGCGGCGACAGTTGGCACCGCGCGCTTGTGACGGCCTATGACTGCCCACGCATGACAAAACAATGGTTGGAAGAGGAAAGAAAGCAAATTGGTGGCTATTGGTTTGAGCAAGAATACTGCTGCATTTTCAAAGATGATGTTTCTTCCGTCTTCAGATACGAAGACATCATGGCGGCAATGGACAACGGCATCATGCCGGATTGGAGTATCGCTAATGCTTTGGGATGAAGATGGTTCGGTTGTCAGGTCATATAGCGGAATTGGAACAAGAGGACCTTACGAGCAGCCCCACTCTCCGCAGCCTGCCGCGCCTGACAACAAAGTGAGGCCCGTAGTCGGGCTTGATTTGGGGCAAGTCTCCGACCCGTCAGCGCTGGCCGTGATGGAGAGCTTCACCAGCGGTGAGAATGGCCTGACCTTTCACTGCACTTACCTACACCGCTGGCCGACCGGCACGACCTACCCAAAGATCGTTGAAGGCGTGGCAAAAATGCTCGGCGGCGATTCCTTCAAGGGAAAGCAGCGGCCCCTTCTCGCCATTGATGCGACGGGCGTAGGCCGCCCCGTTGCTGACATGTTCAGGGCCGCGAACTTACCCGCCAAGTTCATGCCGATTGTGATAACCGGCGGGCATAAGGTGAACATCGAAGGCGGCACTTTCTATGTCCCGAAAAGATTACTGGTCAGTACCGTCCAGGTCGCTCTGCAGACAAAGCGTTTTAAGTTTGCTGCTCAGTTGCCGGAAGCAGCTACTTTGGTGAGCGAGATGCAGAATTTTCAACTGACCTTTACGGAAGCGGCAAATGATACTTACGAAGGGCGCAAGGGCTCGCATGATGATTTGCTGTTAGCGGTTGCTCTAGGCTTGTGGGCTGGACAGTGGTACAAGGGCGAGCCTAACATCCCGCGCTCGTCGAGTTGCTCTGTTTTCGGATGATTCACTCTTCCGTGTCCGGTACATACTTGAACAGAGAGAAGGTAAACGGCAGTGGCGATAAAGAGATCGAAGCGGACAAAAGAGAATTCACCCCGATGTGTCCTGATTGCAGCGGCGAAAGAGACCTGTTTCAGATTATCGTAGTACCGCCAAAGTTGCCGCGTGAAGACTGGGGTGAATATGCGGCCGCACAGATGAGCAGATGATGATGCACAAGCTATAAAAAGGGAGATGAGCACCACAGGAAAAGCCGAGTGATTCGCTGTATCTTCCAGATGTGCAAAATGTTCTACCCTCACCCCTCCACTTGCTCAAAGCTGTGCGGTGCTTATTCTTCCATCATCAGCGCAGAGGCAGAGTTATCTTAAATGACGGCCCCACCTGTCGCCGGTGTAGCTATTGCGGCTTGATTTGGAGATAGTAAGGCCCTGCTTCGCTAGAAAATTATTTCCCGGAAAATGAGCACAAGAAAAAAGCCCGACGCTTGCCGGGCTGGAATGATCTAGGAGAATACAACGCTTACCTTATCGACACCTACTCTAATATGCTTTAGCACTGAAAGCAAAAAGGTCCGCTTGCGGCTCTCCCCTTCCGCGGCGGACCCTTTTCTTTTGTGACTGCTCACTGACGATCTTTCCGGGGCAAGTCACCCTTCACTTATCGGCATTAGTCTTACTTACCTTGACGCCTTCGCTTAATGATTGCCCCTATTCCTGCTAATCCAGTGCCGAGTAGAAGCATCGTGGTGGGTTCGGGAATGGGCTTAACCGTGAATTCCATACCATCGTATGTTACACTCCCGTTCCCCGCCCGAATCATACATAGGCCCGCCCACCCGGTTTCGCCGCCGCTTTCATCTTCGTTCTCAGCTTCTTTCAAGAGCAGATATGCTGAACCTATGAGAGATCCGCCGTAGAACATGTCGCGAATGAATAATGACACAATTCTGGAGGATGTGGTTGCGGCTTAGTAGCTCCTCAATTGCTCTTCTATTGCAAATGCTAAGAGGCTGCCAACTCTGGGGAGATGATTGACGGGCCTGCACTGTTTCTGTGCCAGACTTATTGGCTCTGATTTATCCTACCTCCACGTCTCACGAAGAGATCGTAAGGCTCCTTCTTAGAAGCTGGCTGGAGTAGTTGGTAGCGCTCGGTAAACCATCTTTTCAGCGGATGAGGCCCGCTCGGCATTTTCCCCGCCTCGATAATGAATAACTCCGGCGGCACGCTTTCAAAGTCCGCGAGAGCACGATCGGTTAGCTTTTGCGCCAGCGGTCCTTGCAGATGCCTTTCATAGATGATACCGGTCGGCGGGGGACGATGACTCCAGAAATAGAGCCCCGGTTCATCCCCCCAAAGGAAGAATGACTCTCCGGGTGCAAGGAGGTCATTAATTTTGCGCCCCATTCGTTCGGCGACCGCAGACTTCACAGGCACTATTTGTGAGTAATCACCGCCAAGAATTTTTCTGTAGGAAGGCAGCTCATACTTCGACAAGACTAAAAGCAGAGCCGCTCCCATAGCGAGGGGCAACCAAGCTGCTCTACGCTTGAACAGTTGCGAGATTAGTCCGAGCGTCCACCCGGTGCCGATGGACAGTGGGGCGACCCAGAGCAGATAGTAATATGCGTAAAAGCGCCCTGTAGAGCAGATCATGATCCAAGTCGCGCAAAGAAAGGCAGTCAGCATCAGCGTGAACCGCTTCTCCTTGAAGAGGCCCAGAATGAGCCCTGCGACTGTGACAACAGCTAACGGAACGAGAAAGCTTGGCAGCACTTTAGCGTTATGGCGGAGCGGAGCTACTAGGTTGGCAAAGATGTTTCCTGCGTAGTAACTATTGTAGACGAACATTGTCTCATAAAAATCTTTATAACGGCCGCGGATGATGAAGTACCCGATCACTGCGCTCCATGTCAGAGCCCCGACCATAACAATCACACAAACATCGCTCAACCTGCGCCGCCAATCTAATTCTAAGCGGGGGATGACTAAATGTACGCTGCACATCAGCGCGGCCGCTACAAAGGTCATAGGCTTATAAAGCGAAGCGAGGGCGAACAGGGCGCCAATTACCATTGAACGGCCAAGCGCAGAGGTCCTGCTCCTCGGCTGGACAAAGAAAAAGAATGCCCAAGTTAGGCAGGCGCTGATGAACACTTCTGTGTTAGGGTCGTCGCCACTAATGTAGATGTCACCTGAAAGAAAAGCCCAGAAGACAGCGGCCCACAATCCTGCGCCTCTCCCTCCGACACTTACCCTGACCGCCGAGTAGACGCCGAACAGGGTGAAGATGAGGGCCGTCACATGAATGAAATAGATGGCCGGCCAGCCATACCCGAAGATGGTCTCGGAAACCGCATAGGTGACGTAGATCGCAGGCGGCTTGTGATCCCAGAGATCTGAGTAGAGTTCTCGTCCGGCAAGCATTTCGTGTGCGATGACGGCATAACACATGATGTCACGACTGAAAGGCTTCCGGTAGTAATACGACAGGTGCCACGCCGCAATTAGCACAGCAAGGGCGATCAATGCTATTGCCGCGAGGGGTCTCGCACGATGTGCGCTACCTACTGGTTCTGCTGCATCACTTGGCATGACCTTGAAGCGCGGCCCAAACCGGGACAAACAGTTAAGCACTGGTTGATTGTTGTAGCTGCTGCTCGAACTCTTGGGTCTAAAAATAGATGTGGCGGAGTATACGGACGTATACTCGGGGCTCCACTTTTGACTGATAATCTACAGGTTTGCTGGTCAGGAGAGGATGCAGATACGCGTGTAGGTGCAGGCTCAGGTGGCCAGACGCTCGATCGCAGTGCAGCGGCTTATATACCTCCTACAAAGACAAGTCAATAGCTACAGATCACGCGCGGAAGGTACCACTTCTGGAGATTGGGTGGAGACATAGATGAAAGCGAAGAGGCCCGCCGATCATCTCCCCAGAGTCACCCAAGCCTCTTTCTATGACTGTCCAGATTCTGCTGGAGCCGGGTCACACAATCTTCCGTAGTTGCCAAGACACATTTTAGTCGGCGTATAGTTGACGCAATGTGGAAGGCCTTTCTCTTTTTGTTGTGCGCTCCGGGCGACATCTGGTGCCTTTTGTTTCACGCTGGTAGTAAGCAAGGGCGGACCAAGAATGTTGATGGTCTTCCTTATACCCGCTGCTTCAGGTGCGGGCGGTTATGGCGTTCCTAAGTCTGCCTGGGCGAAACACCTTAAGCCCCTCTAATCATCTTCCAAATTTCCGCCAGATGCTGAGCTAGGTGCAAAAAGAATGATCGCCAGAGTTGGGTGCCCAGGATATTCATATTTAATCCTCCTTCTGCTTCTTGGGTAGTAGGAAGCGCGCCCCTACCTCAATGGAGAGTGTGATCACCAGAAGGCTAGATAGGAGAGGGTGCGGATGGGGCAGGCTCTGATAGCCAGTCTTTTTAGAGGCTACGGTGAGGAGACGATATTCCCAATTTGGCGGAGAGTCAACGGCGCTCGAGCCACAACAGCTTGCGAGATTCTCGATTGTGCAGTTATGCGAATTTTTTATTTTTCGCTTTAGAAGGTTCCACATCTGGCCGGGTAGCAGAGGCAATGTTTAGTAACCGATTATTATCGCCCTTGTGATGTGCTTAATTTGAGGCAGCGCTTTCCGTGTGAAACGTTGGAGAATGTTGGGGTTTGGCGTCTTAGATGATGTCTAAAGGCCACTCTTCTCTTAAGAATTGCAAGTGAAGCCGTGATTGGCCGCCGACGGATGTGGTGCGGTTACGCACCGAGGCCATGAGGGACACCCCATGTTTCGCGCTGCTAATTCTCAAGTATCGTCCCTGATCCAGCGGGAGAGCCGAAAGAACGGCTGCCCCCTTGCGGCTGATGTCCTGAGTAACGGTTTCCTCATGCACGGGCGCGCCGGTATGGCTCACCCATTCGAGTATGACTGGCACAGGTATCGCAAGACGTGTTGCTTCACGCCTTCGATTGAATTCTTTGGACATTGATACCCCTCTCCAGATTGGCTTGTGTTCTCAAAAGGAGGGCAAGGGTGAGGTGGATGAAGAAAGCTTAGGGCTTTTTAGCATCAGCGTCTAGTTTCCGAGCGTTTTCAGAACTTGATGCTCATTAATTTGTAATAACGAAACGTGCGTAATTGGCTGCGCGTCCGATAGCCTCAGATTATGGTTTAGACCTTTTTTCATACCAATCAACCCACTCGCGCCCATCATCACTTACGCTAAACCCGACGCTGATCCGCATCCCGGGAAGGAGCGGGTTGGATTTGATGAGGCCTAACTTTCCCAGCAAGCGGATGTCATCTTCCGTCGCATCAGCATCTCGCATGTTGTGCTTAGCAAAGCCTCTTAGTACCCGAGTCTGTCTGTCATTCAGTTCATCCAAAATAGCTTGGCATTGAGCGTCTGTCATGTGCCACCTCTTTCCGCTTCAGAGTTTCTTTACGTAAGAATCTACATCGTCGCGCTTCACCAAATCCTAAGGCGAATTCGCTTGAAGAGATAGAGGTAAATTCTGAGGCGTCCGAAACTGTATGTCGGGGCGATCCTGAACATGAGGGGTGCTTCCCTTCAGGTGATTTGATTAATCAATCTGTATTTCCTTGGTCCATCAAAGCGCAGCTTAGAGCAGGCGGCCCCCTAAGTTAAGGACCAGCTGAGCAATGACACTGCTCTCGAGCGTCGTCAGGTTGGCAAAGCGGAGACCGAAGCCATTCGGCTGGCAGTGGATTACCTCACCGACGAGTTTTAACTGGCCACCACCAGCGCGCACTTGGAGGAGAAGCGTCACCCGCTCGCCGACTTCCACTCGCCCCGCCGATTCAACGAAGCAGCCGAAACTGCTCAAATTCCTCACATGCCCGGACCTGGCATCCTCCGGACCTTCCCACCGCGTAACAAAGCGCAGTGGAGCCCGCTCATCTGTCCTTCGCTCATTGATCATTGCTTCTAAATCGAACCTTACAAGATTGGGACACTTGATTTAAGCGTTACCTGGACGTTACATCGAGTTTCATAGGCTTTTGCCGCATCGTGCATTTTCTTGTGTGTACCAATCTCTTAAGGTCTGATTTAGCTAAAGTTTCTTCACATACAAATCATCACGCTTCACTCGCCATTTTCAAGTATTCAAATACCCGGATATTCAAATATTCAGGTACGCGACTTTAACCATTCGCCCAGTAATTCTTCAATTAACTCACTAAAATCTTGGTCTTCAGAGGTCGCAAGCTCTTGTTTGATAGCTCTCCGCGTATCTTTCCGAATGTACGCAGTAATTTGGGTGTAATCTGGATCACTGCGCTTTCCACCTGCGCTGCCAGAAGGCCGCCCCGGCCCTGACCGCGTGGCATCAGACTTACCATTCTTTTTCGCTGTGCGCTCTCTGGTCTCAAAGATTTTGCTGAATTTGCTCACCGCACAATTTCCTTCCCGATGGCCACGTATTCAGCCCACGCATCTTGCGCCCGTGGGTCTGACATATCAAAGACTGGCACGCCTTGAAGCGCTGCTTTCTGAAAAGCTACTCGCCTGTGTATTCCACCTTTGAAGATTGGAAGACCCTTCTCTTTGATCGTGGCGCGAGCGTCCTCACCGTCGCGAGACGGTCGGGGCGGAATGATAGTCAAGAGAATCTTGAAGCGCTCACTTCCAATGGACTTCAATTCATCCACGGTGAGCATCAAGGCGTCGAGTGCTAACGCATCCGGCGTGGTCGGGATCACTAACAAGTCACAGCCATCAGCCAGCTCTTTGAGGTCTTCACGATTAGGCCGGGCCTCTGTATCAATAACTACGTTTTCATAATCGCGCGCGTAGCGAGCTGTCTGCCTCTCATCAATCACTTTGAAGGGAAGAGCTTTGCGATCTGTCCAGGCAGAGGCGCTGCGGTTCGGATCGCCGTCAACTAGAAGCGCTGGCTTCTTTTGATTGAGGTACGCGGCTAAATGAACGGCGGTTGTAGTCTTACCAACCCCGCCCTTGAAACTGGCCACAGAAATAATCATGGATATTTGAGTACGCGGATATTCGGATATGCGAGTATTCAGAGATTCAAATTGCGGTAAACCTTATATCAGAAACGAGGCCAGCGCGTCTGAGAAAGTTGAAAAGTACGTGGGCGAACGAAAGGCTAATACTGTTATGGGACGCCCGAATTTGACTTGTGTTGAAAGCAAGGGTAAACGATGCGGGCAAGGCGGGAATCTTTCATCTAGCAGGCAGCAGGCTTCACAGCGGAAGACTCTGCTGGTAGGCTGATGAAGCACTTCCCCTACTAGCATCGGCTGGAGGCACCAGCGACGATTGAGTGGAAGATGCAAGGAGGCTGAAGTTCAGTTGGGATTGACACCTCGGCCCTTCTCTTAAGTCTACCTTTCCAACTTCTATCAGAGGAGAGAAAAGAGCGCATGCCGATCCCGGGACGCCTTGAAATTACGGTCAAGTTTTCACAGATGCCAGTTGAAATTCAAACTGATCCTAACGGCTGGAAGATATTCATCCTTGAAGCCGAAGGCGGCATGCAGGTATCTGTTACCCTCAAGCCAAAAGTGTTCCGCAAGCTCGAAGAGGCGCAGGCTACTTTCACTAATGGCTGGGTGGCAGCTGTGACGGGGAAGTTCGGACAGGTGACAGCACATGGCTTTGTACTCGCCGAGCCTAACCTTCAAGTTTTTGAGCGGAAGCCAAAGCCGATAGCCAGCGACACCGCAGCGGGCACGCAATGACAGTGACATTCTGCGCCACTTTTGCCCTGTGTTGAATCGGCTATGTACTGAGGCGGGATGATTGAAACGAGCGGCCAGGCGGCAAGGCTCTTAAGGTATACCTACGTAAATAGGTAGGTTGATTCGAAGGCAAATCCAATTAGATTACAGGTCACAAGAGAGAGGCCATTGAACGTTGCAGGCTTTCCACTCAGAAAGCAATGTATTTACTATCGCCGCCGATGTTTATTTGAATCGATCGCTCGGGTGAAGATTGCGCGCCCGGCTAGGGAAGAGTGACTTTACAGCGGATATACTTCCACTAATGTAAGGAGAAAAAATGTCTGACCAATTTGTACTTTGTAAAGCACCAAGCGAATTAGTCCACGAAAACACCGTAATCATTGGTCAAATTGCAGAAGGGATAATTCAGGGTGATTGGCAAAGACATCTTGGGAGAAGCAGTGTCTTCCCCGCATCAAAAAAAGATTTTGCAGATTTCACTTCCGGTTTTGCTAACACCACACTCTATAGAGCATTTCTAGTTGGAAACAACCCGCAACTTTCTGTTTCGGAATTACTATTATTAAGTGCTGAGCTGAGTAGAGTGCCTGATTTTTGCACTCATGATGTCCCTCGCCGAGCTGACTACTATGAAGTAAAGCCCAACTCTGTTTCCGGACGTCGCGCCGGCGTGAAAAAGATTGCTGAGATCGATGCCTTTAACGCTAATTTCTCCTTACCATACAGACCGGGTACTATTTACAACCCCGATAAAAATGTCGAATATTTTAACGGAACAATTGGGGGGCAACCTCACAAAGCTGTTATGCACTTCAAGCGGACTCAGCCAGCTTTAATCGTTTATGAATTTTGCTTTACAAGCACCCCAGTGGCCGGGCTTGAAGAGGGTTTAGCTTTAGCTATTCTTTCAGGTACAACTGTGGCTTTTTTGGCCCTAAAGGGGCGTCTTGGTGGCCTGAAGAGTTTACCCACTACAGATAACAGTTCCTTTATAGAAAACGGTGGGTCGTTAAAAGCAGACCCGTTATCTATTCAAACGAAGGTCGGACGCGATGGAGTAAATCAGAGGTTTGACGGGAAGTTAGTGCAGTTTATGCTCAATGATTCCATATTTCACGATCGCGCCGGTAACTTATTGAAGTTGGATGGCATAGTCGGACCGAAGACTATAAGCGCAATCGAGCAGTATCAAACCCGCAAAAGCCTCAAAGTAGATGGACGCATTACCCCGAATGGTCAAACTTTTAGTAGCCTTAAAACTTCACTGCTGGGGGCAATCGGGCGAGGGTTTAAACTGCCTATCTGAGATAAGAATTGCAAATCAATACAATCAATGTACCTCATTACTGAACGTCAAGGTGATTCGCCTAGCACTCAGCCTGTCCCCAACAAAGCAAAAGAGGCGAGCCCGTTAAGGCCCGCCCCGCAATAGATCCTCTCTACGTAGAGATGTTTCAACTCTTCACCATTCATCGTCCTCGATCTCTTTCTCTTTCTCGGCTATAAAGTCGCTGACCTCGGTCTGAAATTTCTCGACTTCTTTCTGTCGCTCGCTCAAGTCCTCGAAGAGCACGCTCAGCCGCTCCAGCTGCTCGCTCTGCTGCTGTACCAGCGCGTCCTTCTCCGCGCTCTCGCGCTTGAGTTTGACGATCTCTAAATTGAGTCTCTCGTTGATCTCTTCCAACTCCGCTTTGGTCATGATTTCTCGTCTCCCGTTCCCTGATCCGCTCCCGCGTCATCCGGTAGTCAGAGCGCTCCGGCCAGCGGTAACTCTCCTTGAACTGAGAGCGCAAATTCTCCCTGTCTGATGCGCTCAAACCAGGCCGGTCTTCGATCTCTTTTAAGCTGGCAAAGTAAACTCGATTTGCTTCCGCCATCTCCGCTTTTTTGGCGAGATATTCGGTGTACTTTTCCGCGCCGAATTCCCGCGCGTAAATCGCCGCCCAGCGCTCATCCAACTGGCGAAACTCTCGGTCACTCAATTGCACTTTCCGGTCGTTAGTCTGGCGGGCGAAAATGGTGAGGTGGACGTGAGTGTGCGGGGTGTCAGTGTGAACGGCAGCGACGGCGCGTGCCAGGGGGAAATTCTCGGTCAAGAATTCCCTCACCATCGAGAGTGCTTTTTGCGGTTCAACCTCTCCTTCAAATGAGCAATTCGCGCGGTAGTGAGAGCGCGCATTTCCCCTCCCCTGGCAGGGTCTCGCCAGCTCATACTTTTCTTTCGTGCGCGCGTACTCAATCAGGCCCTTTCTCGTCTCCCTAAAAGCCTCACCGTCACGTCTCGCACCCGGCAAATTGTGCAGGTAAATTGAATCTGAATTCCCCTCGGTCGCTGGCTCTCTCGTGATATACCTAACGTGCGCCGCACATGCGCCGGAAGTGCCGACCGAGAAGCGAAAACTAACGCCACCGACAGGCCCCTTTTTCATCTAAATCTCTCCCTTAAAATGGCGGAGCGTACAACTCCAAAGTTTGTAAAAAAGTTGAGCGGTTTCGAGGCTAACTATAAAGCTCCTTTTTGCTCCGCTCAACTTTTTTACGTACCCTACCTCAAACTTCACGCGCGAGCCGAGAGGGAAAGCGCTGTTACTTTTTGCGGCTTCCGAGCGCGACTAATGCTTCTGCTGATGACATAAATAAACCGGTAGGGCTCGATTGCGAACGGTGCACCGATGCGCTTGCCGGCGAGCCCCTGTGTACGCCTGACGATCAAGCGTTTTCTCCCGACCTTGATGAGCTCGACGTAAGCGCTTTTGTGCGGCGCATCAAGCTGGCCAATGTCGCCGGGTTGAAGGGGGAATTGGACGTAAGCGGTCTCACCTCGCCGGGGCAAGCTGACGATGAGCGCGAGGCCCTTCGCTTCGAGCTTTCTGATGAGTGTCTGCTTGGCGGCGGGAAGTGTGGCCAGCGGGGTTGAACCGTCCAGGTATAAGCGCTCGAAAGTTTGCCGCTGCAGGCGCGACAATTTCCTGATTGCTTCACTCATGACGAGGCCCCTTTCTGCCGTCGCTTCTGTGCCCCTTTGATCGCGGCCTGCGCTCTTCTTTCTCTGGCGTTCATTTTGTCGATTTCTTGGCGGGCAATAATCAAGTGCGGCATCAAGGCCAG
>MWWH01000045.1_pt1 | contig 27249 bp, 25 predicted proteins | sample 1047231 | NCBI WGS metagenome assembly MWWH01 (sample SAMN06349967, study PRJNA376086) | soil metagenome | isolation source: MG3-2 sample Antarctic (ecotone) soil | place: Antarctica | collected 2015-01-13 | reverse complement strand
TCGTTTAGGATTTACTACAATTAAAGCTTTCACCAGTCCTGAACATTTGCGCTCGGCGCGTTCTTGAGAAATTAGATGCGGAATTTGACGGTTGTACTAATTTCCACGGTGCAACAGGAGCCGCATACAGGTTCATGGAAAGCCTGGCTCGATGGTTACGGTTCAGCCCATACCGACACCCTCTTTCAACAGGTGAGTATTCCGCAAACAGCATTGAGCGCGACTTTGTTGTTTTGGCGACACATCGACACTATTGAGACGACAGTGACCAAAGCTAACGACACTATGAAGGTGCAGGTCCGCAATTCAACGGGAACTGTATTCAATACTTTGACGACTTATTCAAATCTGAATGCTGCGGCAGACTACACGCAAACTTCGTTTGACTTAACTTCTTACAAGGGGCAAACGATTCAAATCTATCTGGTCGCGACTGAAAATTCGAGCCTAAAAACTTCTTTTGTGGTCGATGATTTTGCTCTGAATGTGAAAACTCCGTAGCCTTAGAAACTGTTTGAAAACTCATAAGGGTTGTAATCGGCGAACCATCAAGCGAATCATAGCAATTTGAATCATGGCTTCGCTGGTTTTGGTAAATCGCAGCTACGGAAAGTATTCTCCTGCGGGAGTTGTATCTTAGTGTGCTTTGCACTTGATATAATTTCCTCTAATCGGGCAGAAATCTTTGACAGATTGATGGGGGAATGCAGTGTGAAAACCAAGCAAAAGAGATGTCCGGTGAGGTCGTCTCTTTTGCTTGGTTTTCTTTTTATCCGTGATGGTCGTCGCGCTTTAGTTTTGGTCTTCGAGCCGGTTCTCGATTACCGGGTCGTGGGTGCATTGGTGCATCAATCCGAAATAAATCTCGCGGTCGCTTTTGATGTTGCGGTAGCCCGTCTCGTCGCAGAATTGGCATTCGTCAATTTGCTTTTGCCGTTCGGTGTGGACTTCCGCCACTTCCCTTTCTCTCAAATGAGCGTAGTAAGTTTCTGGCAAACTGTATTTTTGTTCAATCGCCTCGATCAAAAACCCTGCCTTGTTTTTCGGAACGATTTCCCGAAATGGAAAAGAGTCAAGTTGTTTGAGCGTTTCGGCTAAATTATCGCGGACGAGTTTCACCGATTTGTCGTAGGCGACTTGATACTCGATATGAAGCTGGCGGATGGCTTCCAAATGATCGGCGGTCATCACGCTCGGTAGATTCTCCGCTAAAGGCTGGTCGGACTGTTTATCAGAAATCGCCTCAGATGCGAAATTCAGCACCGTGACAGGTTCTTTTTCCGTTTCAGGTATATTGGTTCGATTCTCTTTTTCCGGTGGCTCTACGGGCGCGTTTTCGCTTTTTTTCCCTCTTCGGCTTGAAAGCTGCTTGAGAGTCTGCTGGTCGCTGTAGAATTTATACCCGTGACGAAAGATAAGTTTGAAGTCCTTGCCGTCGGAAGTCTTGACGATTTCCCACGCCTTCAAATATCCCTGTGCCACGAGTTCGTTGAGCGACGGCGAAAGTTTTTCGTTAATTTTAGATTTGTGTTGATACTCCCTAATGTTCAAAATCTGGCATAGCTCGGTGTAACGCTTCTCAAAACTGCCCGCTTCCCTGCTCGCGTAAAGCCACACTTGCAGCAGTGGGATGAGTGCTTTAGCGATATTGTTTTTCAGTTGCCGATAAGTTTCAAATTCGATTGGTAGCAAATAATGAGCGTTCAAGTTTTCCAAATACCAATCCGACAGCCAGACGTGGTTTCGATCTGCGATGCTCCCGTCGTCGAGTTCCTGCCCGGCGCGTTTAACGCGCTGAAAGATAACAAAACTGTCGGACGCGAAGCGTTTTTTTCCGTTCAGCCAAACCGCTCCTTCGGACTCGATAAAAGTCGCGTTCATTATCTTCAGCCATTCCTCGACTTCACGGTAGCGGTTACCATTTTTTGACGTGCCAAGCAATCCGAGAAGTTCGGCGGTAGTAAAAGTAATCGGGTTGACGACTTCGCCGTGTTCGCGTTTGCAGCGCTCGATAATTTTCTGAAACGCAAGATATTTGTCCTGGTCTGCCGTGATTGGCATTCCGTATTCGACGTTGCCGGAAATCTTCACCTTGGCTTCGACGCGGTTGCCGTCGACTGTCTGCGTAAACATGATGACCTTCGGGACGTTTTTGATCCGCTTGCTCGATGGCGTGAAGAATCCGAAACCGGCGATGTTTTTTTCCATCCGCACAAAATCCGGTTCGGTGAGTGCGGTAGCTCCGTTAATTGTTTCCAAACTTTTTGTTTCCGATTCGGATGTTCGGTTAACTTCTTCCCGTTGCTGCTCTGCTGATTCTGTTTTCTTTTTTCTGCTCACGTCGCTCGCTTCCCTCTCCGGTGTATGTCCGACCTGAACAAGCCGTTTGGTAATTAGGTACTCCATTGATGAGAAAGATTCTTCCATAAGTGAGAATTTTTAACAACAACAAATTTATTTTGGCGAGTCTGATAACTTTTTCAACTGTTTGTTGTTGTATCTAAATAATACTCTAAATATATCTAATTATATCAGACACTTGTGGAAAACCTTATAAAACTTTTATTTGCATCAGAAAGACGGTTTCCTATTTCCCTTATAGGTCACCATAATTTCCCTCAAAGGTCACTCATATTTCCCTTGAGGGTCACTCTTTTTTCCCTTATAGGTCACTACAATTTCCCTTGAGGGTCACTTAAACTAGTCGACGACGGTGACCTATAAGGGAAATTTCCTTTGAAGGTCACTATATAAATTAAATCTTTAACTGCTGTAAAATTATTTTTTATTTTTCACCCAGCCAGCCAGAAGTTCCTCAACCAAATCTGAGACATTGCGTTTCCGATCGTCAAATATCAAAGCTGCTTTGACGGCGTTGTGCGTATCCTTGCGGATGTAGGTTAAAACCTGAGCATAGTCGGTGTTACTGCTTTTGCCGGGAGTTCGTTTCTCGACTTTTACTTGAGGCAGTATTTTCATCGCTTCGGCAGCAGGGGATTGAGAATCATTTTTAGTTTTCTCTTTCTCCGTTTGAACTTTCGGTTTTGTTTTTGCGGGTGCTTCCTTCTTTTCTTTGGTATCCGTCTTGAATAACGAGGCGAATTGACTCATCGCATTATCTCCTTTCCAAATTTTTGATAATCGCTCCACGCTTGATTGGCATACGGATCTTTCGTTTCACGAACGAGCAAGCCGTGAAGCGCAGCTTTTTTGAACGCCGTGTACCGGCGGATATGCGACTTGAAAACTGAAAGATTGTTATCGGTTAAAATCTTTTGTGCGTCAGCACCGTCGTGACTCGGCGGCGGCGGAATCATCGTCAGCAAAATTTTATAAGCATCTGTTTCAAGTTCTGAAAGAGCCGCTAACATTTTAAGGGTGGCTTTCAAACTCATCGCATCCGGTGTGGTCGGAATTACTAACATGTCGCAACCCGTCGCCAGCACTTTCAAATCTTTTTCGTCGGGTCGCGCTTTTGTATCGATTACCGTGTGTTCGTATTTACCGGCGTATTTGGCAAGCTGCATCACGTCTATTGTCTGAAAGGGAAGTCCGCCCGCTTCCGCCCAATCTAAACAACTGCGGTTCGGATCCCCGTCAACTAATAGTGTTGAACCTTTCTTGGCGAGGTATCCCGCTAGATGAATTGCCGTTGTCGTTTTGCCGACTCCGCCTTTGAAACTGGCGACAGTGATTATCATAGAACGAGAAATTATCACAGATAGTTAAATATGTAAATTGCCGAATAGGGAAATATCTAAATAAGAAAATAGGTAGATAGGTAAATAGAAAAATATCTAGTTATCTAAGTAGCTAGATATTTGAACGGGTGGAGTTAAATTTTTTGCCCAACCGCCTGCGGATTAAAAATTTTTAAGAACTGCCCTCAAGCGTTCATATTTCCAAACGTATTGCGAGCGGGTAGGGCAAAGACCGCGCGGCACGACCGATTCAACAACAGCGTCTTTGGGCGCGACGCTTTACTGGGAGGTTATAGTCCTACAATAAGCATCTGGTTAGAATCGGGGAAACGCGCTCGAAGGCATTACCTTCTATTTTACATTATCGGACGTAAATTTAACCTAACGCGTTTTGAAAATCAGGGATTTATCCGGTTATTTTTTTTATTCGTTAAGCGGCAATTTTTATTACGCCGCTAAATACGGTTTCATCTATTTGACTCAATTCCCAGTTGTTTTGCAAATTCATCCAAAAAACAGGGCTCGCCCCGATAGCCTTTGAAAGTTTCCAAACCATTGCCGCGCTGATGCCGCGTTTGCCGTTGCAAATTTCATTGATCGTTTTTGGCAAAACTCCGATATGCGCCGCCAGTTGTGATTGACTGATGCTGAGTTCTTCAAGTTCATCCTGCAAAACCATTCCTGGATGAATTGGTGTTATATGATTCATTTTTTTGTTTCGTTACTAATGGTAATCAACAATTTCCACATCATATGCGTCATTTCCTCGCCACTCAAAGCAGATCCTGTATTGTCCGTTGATTCTAATACTGTATTGCCCGGGGCGGTCGCCTTTTAACGCTTCAAGACGATTTCCGCGAAGTTCCGACAAATCGTTTAAGTTCGTTGCCGCTCCTAAGACGGCAATTTTAATCTGCGCTTTTTGATCCAACGCGGCAGGCAGGAGTTTTTGCGTTTGTTTTGTTTTCGGTATAACACCCCAAATAAAATCTTTATGAATGGCACAAGGGAAAATGTAAAGGTTTGCAATTATCTTTTTAAAATACCGTGACAATTACGCACACGTTCGGAGTTTTTGCGCTGCGGTTAATCACTCTCTTTGCAATTCAATTTATACTGCCAGAACGCTTAATATCTCTCTTGAGTTTCGTTTCCCGATTGCTTGTTCTATTTATCCGTTTGAGCCTGTTCAAGAGTAGATTGCTTTCCGCATTAGGTTATCACTCAAATCATCACCGTCATCACGGTCACAACCACGAACATCATCACGACCACGATGAAAAATCACGACCATTAACATCACGACGATCCCGGCGCGTTTGTTCATACGCACGACGAACATACGCGTTTGCATCTGCCGCCGGAATTAGTGACGTGGCGAATCCTTCTGACACTCGGCGTTTCGGGCGGATTATTTCCTTGTCCGTCGGCGTTGGTTTTAATGCTTGCGGCGATTAATTTGAATCGCGTCGGCTACGGGCTTTTGTTGACCTCGGCTTTTAGTTTCGGTTTGGCTGCGACATTAATGTACGTCGGCTTAGCATTTCTTTATCTGGAAAACTTTTAGATCGCCCTTCGCTTGGGAATAATTCGATTGTAAAGACTCTACCTGTTTTCAGCGCGTTTGTTATTGCTTGCGTCGGAGCGGTTGTTTGTTATAACTTATTGACGTAACGGGAGAGATGAACGATGACAATATCAACCGTAACAATTTTATTGAGCATTAGACTCAGTCTTTGGTTTGTTTACGAAAAAGGTTCTGCGGACATGCTTATTATAAGGTATTCTTTGCAATCAAGACACTTGATGAAATGAACGCAGAATTTTCAAGCAACAATTATATTCTATTTGCGATAGTGAGTTCGCGCAAGAAGATTCGGGACGATTGTGAAGAACTTTGGGCGGACGCGGCAACTTTTTTATTTAAAGGTCGGTAACATAGCGTTAAGACATACAAAACTACGTTGATAAATAGTCGGACAGAATTATATGATAGATGAATCATTGCAGAAACACGCACGAAGTAAGTGTGTCCTTTGCGCCCTTACGTGCGTAGCGTGTTTCTGCATTTATAAAATAATTTAGTCCGACTATTTATTAGGTATAAACAAATTACCGAACTTCAGTCAATTGATTATTCGATTGTTGACCTTATTAAAACTCATTTATGCGTCGTTCTCAAGGGGAAACTTCGATGGCGTTCATTTCGGTGAAGTATGTCGAAAAAGAAATTTCACGGCTGATCCGGCGGAGCAATTTGCAAAAATGCTTTTGCAAATTGTCAGCGAACAAAAACCAGCTTTAAATTTTTCTTTATCATGATGCATCACAAATTAGTTTCCGTAATTATACCGACTTATAATCGCGCCCAATTAGTCGTCGAAGCCATCGAGAGCGTAAAAGCTCAAAGCTATCCGGAAATTCAAATAATTGTGGTTGATGACGGTTCTCAGGACAACACGGCGCAGAGCGTCGCAGAGTTTGAAAACGTCGAATACTACTATCAGAAAAACAAAGGGCAAGCGGCGGCGCGCAATTTAGGATTAAGTTACGCTAAAGGTGAATATATCGCTTCGCTCGATTCCGATGACATTTGGCACGAAAACTTTCTCAAGGTCGCTGTCGCTGCTCTGGAACAATATCAAGCGGATTTTGTTTTTCTCAATTGGACGGAAATTTTTGAAACCGAAAAATTAGTCAGTGGTTGGGAACTAAGCAAAAAATGGCAAAAGTATTTCAATAATTCAAATGGTGAATGGGCAGTGTTGAATGCGAAGGAAGTTCGGGAACTTTTCTTCAGCACCTGTCCGGCGCCGTCTTCAGCATTATTGATTCGGCGTTCCTCATTCGTTTCACCTTGGAATGAAGAGATGAAGATTGCCGATGATTGGTGTCTGATTTTAGAGATGGTAGTAATGAAGCCGTGTCGCGCAGCTTTTACATTATCCCGATATTGGACAAAACGGGTACATAGCAGCAACATTTATCACGGCAGAGAAGAGTTAGAGATAATTAGAGATTTGGGATTACACGATGAACCGCTTATTGCCCAACTTTTTCAAGAACAATTAAGTTTTACGGAAAAAGCCGTTATGAAGAAGAGATTGGCGAGTCATTATTTTAACTTCGGGCGTTTGAATTTGAAACGCGACGGTTTTTCCCTAAAACATTTAAGGTCTTTCGCAACCGGTTTCAAGCTCGCGCCGATGGGCAGCGTTTTTTATATCACTCAATTATCTTTCTCCTATTTGAAAAAACGACTCCGCAGTTCCCGAAATAAGCAAAAATAATTTTAGAATAATCTAATCGAGTCAAAATTTATGCAAGGTGACCAATTGCCTGCAAACCGTCTTAAATTTCAAAGTTGATAAAAAAATTTAATTGCTAATGTTATACGATATTCCCGTCGCCAGCCCGCTTTTTACCGGCAACGAAAAAAAATATGTAGACGACTGTATGGAATCGGGATGGATTTCATCGGCAGGTAAATATGTCGAGCTATTCGAAACCGCCTTTGCCGAATTCTGCGGCGTAAAACACGCCGTTGCCTGCTGCAACGGCACGGTGGCTTTGCATCTGGCGCTCGTCGCGCTCGGCGTGCAGCCGGGCGATGAAGTGATTGTGCCGACCTTAACTTTCGTCGCAACTCCGAACGCGGTTACATATTGCGGCGCAAAACCTGTTTTCGTCGACTCGGAATCGGAAACCTGGAATCTCGATCCGAAACAGGTCGAATCCAAAATTACGTCTCGCACAAAAGGCATAATCGCCGTTCATTTATACGGACATCCGGCAAAAATGCGTGAGTTAAAGGAAATTGCCCTCCGTCATAATTTATTCTTGTTGGAAGACGCGGCAGAGGCTCACGGAGCGATATGTGACGGAAGCATTGTCGGCTCCCTCGGCGATGTCGCCGCCTTTAGTTTTTACGCCAACAAAATTATCACCACCGGCGAAGGTGGTATGGTCGTGACGGATAATGACGCGCTGGCAGATCGGGCGCGGCTTTTGCGCGGTCAGGGTATGGATCCGAATCGGCGTTACTGGCACCCGATTGTGGGATACAATTACCGTATGATGAATTTGCCGGCGGCGATTGGATTGGCGCAGCTCGAACAGATAGAACGACTGCTCGAAATAAGGTCGCGCATCTCAAAACTTTATAGCGAGCGATTGAGAGATGTGATTGGTCTTTCGTGGCAGATCGAGCAGACCTGGGCGCGTCACGTTTACTGGATGTTCAGTATCGTTCTCGAACCGGATTTTTGGCATAATCGGGATGTTGTCATCGAGATGTTAGGCGAACAGGGGATTGAAACCAGACCCGTCTTTTATCCGGCGCATTCCTTACCGCCTTACATAGATTCCGCCGCCGGCGAGTCATTTCCGGTTGCCGAAAATTTGTCCGGCAACGGAATCAGCTTACCGACCTGGGCTGGTTTGACCGAAGACAACATAGATCGCGTGTGTCGCGCATTGCGGCAATGTCAAAGAAAATCTAAATAATCGAATACTGCTGACAGAAATTTGTTTTGTCTATCGAGAGTACAATTTTTCAAGCAGGAAGGTAACCTGAATCGTCCGTTTATGGCAGCATCTGAAACAGTCAATCAAAAAATGTTTTCGATTATTATGGCGACTTATAATTGTGGTCAGAAAGTTGAAAACACTTTGCAGTCGATTTTTTCTCAGAACAAAGAATTATTCGAGTTGATTGTCCTTGACGGAGCTTCGACCGATGACACGCTCGATTATATAAAGAATTACGAAAGCGATTTAACTCTTATTTCCGAAAGAGATGCCGGAGTTTACTATGCTTTTAATAAAGGAATAGATTTAGCGACGGGAAAATATATTTATTTTATCGGCGCGGGCGACTGCCTGAAACCAAACATTTTAGAACAAATTAAGGAGTTTTTGCCGCAGGAAAATCCGGGTTTTGTTTACGGTAATTGTTATTTTGTGAAAAGTAAGGTTTATAACGGCAAAGAATTTACCAGCACGTTATTTATCAGAGACAATCTCTGCCAGCAAGGTATCTTTTATCACCGAACCATATTCGATATTATCGGAAAGTATGATTTGCGATATAAAATTTTTGCCGATTGGTTTTTTAACTTAAAGTGTTTTATGCACGATGGAGTAACTAAGCGATATATCAATTATGTCATCGCCGATTATGAGGAGGGCGGAATAAGCGCTGAAATTAACCGTGATCCTGTTTTTGTGAAGGAATTCCCGCTTTTTGTCAAAAAGCATTTCGGTATTTACAATTATTTTCTTTGCAAAGCGTTTTTGAAAGAACCGTATATTTTTAATTTTATCTACTTTAGAAAATACTCATTATTGTTTTGGTATTTGGTTTATAACTATTCATTTCCGAAATATCTGGCATCTTTTGCAAAATCTTACGTCCCGGGTTACAGATACCTGAAAGAAGCTATAAGGAATAAGAATTAGGTTTATCGCTATGGAAATAAAACTGTTAACTCCGATTTATATAAACCCGACAATTAACCGCCTCATTTTACAAAAAGCGTGGAAAATAATTATTTGCCCTTAATGGAATTCAATTTTTCCTTAGCCGCTTCTGCTTGCAGAATATCAAAAGCCGGATTGATGGCTAATGCCTGTTTTAGATACTCCGCGCCCTTTTGATTATCGCCGGTTGACAACGCAATCAGACCCGCGTGATAAAGCAGGCGAGGATCCCGCGTGCCCAGACGCAAGGCTTCGTCAATTGCGGTCTTTGCCTCGGCAAATCTGCCTTTTTTGTAGAGACACCAGGCAAGAACGTCGGAAGTGTAAATGTCATTACGCGCCGCGCGTTCACGCTCGGCGGCGGCTAAGGCTTCATCCAAACGAATGTCGTGGTCAGCCCAGAACAATGCTAACTGGCGGGAATAAGTTCCGCCGGCTGCTCCCAATTTTTCGATAAACTCAACCTGGTCATATTGTTGTTTCGCTTCTTCCGTACGATTAAGTTTCGTGTATAAATCTCCGAGCGCGGCGACATACTCAGGCAGAGGAACACGCTCGACCGCGCGTTTATAAAATATTACTGCGTTATCACTATCACCTGCGGCATATCGGGCGCGTGCTTTAGCGGCAAGTGCCAGATGATAATCGGGAAACGAAGACAAAGCGTAATCGTATTCGTGTTCGGCTTCTTTTAATTTACCATCGTTCATCAATTCGTCGCCCAGATGAACACGACACCACGCGCCGCTCTCAGGATTTTTAGGATTGGCGGATTCGGCAGCTATTTTCATCGCCTCGATCGCGCCTTTCGTGTCACCGTGAAGTGTGCGCAAATACGAAATTCTTGAATAAGAAGCCGTATCGGGTCTCAGGTCAACCTTCATCTGTGCCGCATCAACGGCACGTTCATAATCACCTAACTCGACGAGCGCGTCCACTATCATTCCGTAAACGTCCTGGTCTCGCGGATTGATCGCTTGGGCGCGTTGTGCGGTTTGCAATGCCTCCGAGAAACGATGGTAATTGAGCAGCACTGCCGCCTGTAGTTTCGTTCCTTCGTAATTGTCGGGGGCGACTCTGAAAGAATGTTTGAGCGATTCTTCGGCGCGCGCGTTAAAACTGAAATCTCCGGTGTCGCGGGCTTTCTGCATAAAAGCAGCGGCTAACATATTGTAACCTTTCGGATCAGCGGGTGATTTTTCTATAATTCCCTGAGCCGAGCTGATATCCCGGTCAGACATCGTTGCTTGATTGATTTTTACGGGTTGTAACAGTGCGGATTCAGGCGGAGACGCAGTCTTGGAAACTGCCATAACTATCAAAGCCAAAATGATTCCGATGAAAACTCCCGCAAAGATTGTTACATAAAGTTGTTTACGCATATCGTTTGAATACGACAGAAATAAATTCGTGAGCAGTATTTGACTTCAAACACTGCTCACGAATTTTATCTCTTACTTCGGTTGATTGAAAGTAAAGAAGGCTAAAAGAAATACATTAGCCTTCTTTTTATTACGCGTTCACGGTCGCGTTTATGACCGTCTTATTCGCCAAGACGTTACGGGTTCGGTGTCGGACTCGGCGACGGGCATGGCGAAGTCGTGTCCGCAGCACAAGGGCGACCGCCTTTCGGGAATGAATAGCCGTCGTAAGGCGATGCTAAGTACGGGAACGTCGAGCGGAAAGCCCTTTCGTTCTGATTGACACCGTCGCCGAGTATGTTATTGGGTGCTTGGTTACAACTGGCTGTGCCGTTCGCACAAGCGTTGCCCGGAAGCAGGATGCCAGCCGCGGCGCGCAACGTGATGTCAATTACATCATCACCTAAACGCCGACCGTTAGGATAACCGGCAAAGTCGCCCGCGGCAAAGCCGATGCGGTTTTCCGATCCTGGCGCCGTCGCCGGGACAGCCGTATTCAAACGCAGGTATTCTGCCGGAGCCGAGCCGAGTCCCGCAGCCGTGTCATTCGGGTCAGCTTGGAACGGGAAGCGCGTTCCCGCAGGGCTGGGTCCGGCTGCGGTGGCAGTTCCGGCGGGGACGCCCGTCAGATAGACGCGCACGAGATCGATGCGTCCTGATGTCGGAGCGTCGAAAACCGGCGGATACAACAAGTTAATCAAATTAACCGGCTCGACCGGTCGTGTCGGCGTGCCGCGCACAAAGTCAATGCGGTTCACGTCGCTCGCCGGAAGTTCAGCGTTGAATCGGTCTTTGTCATTTTCCGAAACAGTCGGCGAAGTGCCCATTGGAATGAACAATTCGTTAAAGAGCGGATTACCTTGACGCGAAACCTGCACGCAGCTTGCATTGGGCGTTATGCTGCCCGCTCCCGGTGCTGCCGATGTGCCGCACGCGGCGTTCAAATCCGCGGTTCTCGTGCCGTTGTTGTTCAACACTATAGTTCCCGGACGACTTGCCGTCGAGTAGATACCGATAATCGCGGTCGGATCGGTCGCTCCCGTCGGCAGCGCACCGGTGCGCGTCAGCAGTTGGGTCGGAATCTGTATCGCAATCGTATGAACGTTAGAGCCCGCGAGGGCATCAACGCCTCTAGAGGTTGGGAGCGGCGCGAGATGCGCTGCGTTAAACGGACGCAGACCTACCAAGTCGAAAATCGAGCCGAGGTCAACGTAAAATGCTTCCTCGCGCTGTCCGGCAAAAAGTCTGATGTTGCCAGCGCCGGTCGCAACCGTGGCGATCGAAGGCTCGGCGAGATTCGTTTCGTAGTTCGGTGTCGAGCGCACACCGACATTAACGGGCGGCGTCGGCAAATTAGTGCCGAGCGAGAAAGTAGTGAAAGTCGGATTGGCTGGGTCACCCTGCCGGATCAGAGCCGTCACATCCATAAACTGTTTGACGTTAAAGTCAGGGTCGGACAGATTGTTGATGGTTCCTTCGCCGTTGCCGTCGAAGTCGCCGTTGTAGAGAAACGAGTCGCCGTTCCCGACCACTGTTCTGAAGCGATATTGAATGGCGAGGTCAAGCCGACCGTCGCCGTTGTTGTCAAACCGGATTTGATAGAGTACGCTGTCGTCGAACTTGAAGAAGTTCGGTCCGCTTGCCGGATTTTCATCCGGGATGAAATTGGCTAACACTGTAACCGTGTTTGGTCTGTCGGGGCTGACGAACGCATAAACGTCCGTGTTATCCGCTCCCGGGTCAGTACTGATCAATGGAGCTTCACGGTGACTGGATGCTTCGGTCACTTGTGTTCCGGGAAGTCCACCTATTAGCAGTGACATAGATGTGATGGCGGCAATTGCCATCGTCAAAAGAGTTTGTGTTGTTCTTCGCATTTACTAATTCTCCTTGTATCCTTATATCCTTAATATTTTAAGTGTTTGCCCCTGCTCGATACTGCCAAGGCTTAAATCCCAGCCGAGTAACACTTATGACAACCCGAAATTGAGTCTAACCGCTCAATTTCGGGCAACAAATTTTGCTTTCAACCAAAGTAAAATTTCAATCGAATCTGATAAGATTATTCGAGCATTTTACCACAATAAAATTATCGAAACAATCTATATTGATTCTAAACACTAATTACCAGACTTTGCATTAACTTCTTTACTGGTAACATACATTCTCATTCGCGCATAAACATAATTTGGATTCACGGGTTCAAAAAAAAAGATTCCCGAAATGATATTTAATTTAAATTATATTAAAATTGATGTGCCGTCTGTGTGTTACCACACACTTCTAGGGCTTTTAAAAATGAAGGATAATGATATTTTGCGGTCAATCTTTAAGTTTTAATAACAATGTCTTTAAATAAATTTTTCTCAATTCGTCCGCTTGAACCGACCGACGCCGCCGCGGTTTCTGCCTTTATGCGTTCGCAATCACCCGAGTATCTGCGTTTCTTCTACGCATTCGGTGCGGACGAATCCGCGATTGCCGAGGTGTTGTCCGCATCCAGGATGGATATTTATTCAGGAGTTTTTTGGCAAGCCGATCTTGCCGGCGTTTTTATGCTGCGCGGCTGGGATGCCGGTTACGAAGTTCCGTCTTTCGGGGTTTTGATTGACGAAAAATATCGCGGCGGCGCTTTTATGCGTTTGACTTTAGACACCGCCAAGTTAATTTGCCGGCTCTCGGGAGCTAAACGATTAATGGCGAAGATTCACCCGGATAACGTTTCGCCGAGAGGTGCGCGGCGGCTGGGCTTGCATCAAACCGGCGTTGAAGAATCGACCGGAAATATCATCTATCACCTGGAACTTTGAACCCGTTCGGCAATTATGCGCTTACTTAAACTGGGCATTTATCATCCCTCGTATCTGCGAGATTTTTACGAGAAGCGACTCGAACTCAAAACACAGCTTTATTCCGTTCAGCATCGCGCGCTGATAGATGACTGCTTCGGCTCTTCCGATTTTTGGACCGGTGCCTTAACCAAACTAAATTACGAAACGACCGACATCATCGCCAACGCAAAATTTTTGCAGACGAGTTGGGCGAGCGAGAACAATTTCAATTTTGATGAGAACGATTGGCTCTTTCAAATCGCCGCGGCACAAATTAAAAATTTTCGTCCCGACGTGCTGCTGGTTGCCGATTATTCAATCTTCACCGCCGATTTTCTGAAAAATGTAAGACGCGAATGTCCTTCGATTCGTCTCGTTTTGGGTTGGTGCGGAGCGCCTTATAATGACTCGTCCGTATTCCGCGAATGGGACGTCGCTCTTTCGTGCGTCCCCGAAATGGTGGCGGATTTTCGAGTCAAAGGCATTCGCAGTAATCACGTCAACCACGCTTTTGCGCCGCGTATTTTGAATCAGCTTTATCCGAAATCTCAGCCGGGTGTTGACTTTGGATTTATCGGCTCGATTTTGAAACAGAGCCAATTCCATATTGAGCGCGAGCGGTTATTACTTCAACTTGTCGAATCCACAAATTTGCAAATTTGGTCGGATATAAAGCATCCGTCTCGCAAACAACGGCGGAGTATGTTCGCTCGCCGCAAAGCGTATGATGTTGTCGCCGCCGTGCGGAGCGCGGGCGTTTCAGAACAATTACTGAATGCGCTGCCCGGACTGCGAAAAATTGCCGCGTGGAAGTCGCCGCCAGCCTTTGAGGAATGCGTTGATGAACACATCTCACATCGAACGCGCGCACCTCTATTTGGGATCGAGATGTTCCAACAACTTCTTGACACTCGCGTTGTTTTCAACAATCATATAGACATCTCGCCCGTCAGCGCGTCTAATATGCGGTTGTTTGAAACGACGGGCGTCGGGACGTGTTTGTTGACCGATTGGAAAGAAAATCTGTCTGATTTGTTTGAACCCGACAAAGAAGTTTTGACTTATCGTTCGGCGGCAGAGTGCGTTGAAAAAGTTAAATATATCCTCGAACACGAAGACGAGCGGCGTGAACTCGCGGCAGCCGGTCAACTCCGCACATTGCGCGAACACACATTCGATAATCGAGCCGCCCGGATTGACGAAATCATCCGCAACTTTTTGAATTCCGCATCATAGACCGGATGCATTTTACAATCCGAATACCCGCAAACTGATGAAGCCTATCATTAAGGTCGAAAATTTAAGCAAACAATATAAAATGGGAATTCGTCCCGCGACTTACGCGACGCTGCGGGAAACCGTCTCGAACATCGCGCGTTCGCCTTTGGAAATTTTTTCACGCCGGAAGCGCAGCGAATCGGATATGTTTTGGGCGCTGCGCGACATCAGCTTTGAAGTCGAACCGGGCGAGATTGTCGGAATCATCGGACGCAACGGCGCGGGCAAATCAACTCTTTTGAAAATTCTGGCGCGAGTTACCGAACCGACCGCGGGACGAATCGAATTATACGGCAACGCGAACAGTCTTTTGGAAGTCGGCACGGGTTTTCACCCGGAACTCACGGGGCGCGAAAACATCTTCGTGAACGGCGCGATTCTGGGTTTGAAAAATTACGAAATTAAACGATTGTTTGACGAGATTGTCGCATTCGCGGAAATTGAAAAATTTCTCGACACCGCCGTCAAACATTACTCCAGCGGAATGTATATGCGTCTCGCCTTCTCGGTCGCGGCGCACCTTAATCCCGACATTTTAATCATTGACGAAGTTCTCTCGGTCGGCGACGCGCAATTTCAAAAAAAATGTCTCGGCAAAGTGCGGGACGTGGCAAAGGCGGGGCGAACGGTTCTCTTTGTAAGCCATAACATGGCTGCCGTCGAAAATCTATGCGGGCGCGGCGTGGTTTTAGAAAAAGGCAAAGTTACCTTCGTCGGCGAACAATCCGGCGCCATCTCGTATTACCTCGAAAGCGTCAATAAAAATGTTAATTTAAACTTTAAAGAACGCGCCGACAGAACGGGTTCGGGCGAAGTGCGCGTAACCGCGATTGAAATTAAGGATTTAGACGGCAATTCTCTTTACAATGCTATGTCGGGTCAAGACATTGATATCTGTTTTTATTTTGAAACGCTGCCGAACTATAAGAAATCTAACGTAATTATCGGCTTTATGGTAAGAACTTATTTGGATGTTCCGGTATTTTTGCAGCACAACCGGCTGACCGGCGACAACTGGGATTCTTTACCTGCGACCGGAGTTTTTGTTTGTCGCATCCGTAAACTTCCCTTACCGCCCGCGAGTTATCGTTTGGGCTTTAGCGTTATGTGCGATGATGAGTATCTCGATAGAATTGATGACGCGAGCGAGTTGACCGTCATCGAAGGAGATTTTTACGGGTCGGGCGAAGTTCCGCCGATTACGCACGGCTGTTGTTTGGTCGAGGCGGAATGGCGACTTTCGGATTCCGATTATTCCGTTTGATTTTGGAGATGAGAAATTTTCTAAATGTCCTTCGACGACAAAAGCGGCGTTTTTCCGCGCCGCCCGAACCAGCCGCTTATGCGGAAGTCGAGCGTGCCGAGTGGATTTTTTATTTAGAGTATTTACGCGAAGGAATGATTGTCTTCGACGTCGGCGCGAATGTCGGCGAATTGACTCTGCTGTTTTCGCGCTTTGTCGCCGACGGCAGCGTTCACGCTTTTGAAGCCGGCAGCACCGCGTTTAAGCGGCTTGAACTCGTTTGCGACGCAATCGGAAGAAATAATGTCGTGTTAAATCACCTGGCTATGTCGGATAAAAGCGGCTTGATTCGATTGCATATTTACGACGATGCTCTTTCTAGTTTTAACTCTCAGGCGGCGCGTCCGCTTAAAAATTACGGACTTGACTTTGAGCCTGTCGGAATTGAGGAAACGCCCGCGACGACCGTGGATGATTACTGCGAAAGAAAAAAAATCGAACTGATCGATTTATTGAAGATAGACGTCGAAGGCGCGGAACTTCAGGTTTTGCGAGGAGCGCGTCGGATGTTGAAGTCCAAACGCATCCGGTGTCTGACGTTTGAATTTGGTCAAACGACTTTCGATATGGGCAACAATCCTGAAGAGATTGAAGTTTTCTTAAAAGAGATGAATTATAAAATTCGCAACATAGTCAAAGGCGACCCGATTTTTCCCGGACGCGAGAGCGTCGAAACTGCCCGGTACTCGATGCACGTTGCAACGCCCGACTTGAAATCAAAATAGATGATTCGCCTAAAACCCGTCTTAGAAATACCGCCGGTCGAATGTCCGAACTGCCGCTCGACTCTAACGGCTTCCGATTTTTTAATAACCGGAATGCGTAATCTCGCGGACTTTCATTGTCCGCAGTGCGAAAGCGAATTTTACGGCGACTTAGCGGCGGGACAGGCTTTATACACGCCTATTTTGCTGAATAAAAAATCGGGCGCGGTTTACGGCGATGACAATGCCGCCTGGTTTTCCGGTTGGCTGGCTGATTCTTACAAACAGCGAACGAAAGAGCCGCTTCGCTTTGAAGTGCGGAAATTGTCAGAAATTAAAAACAAAGTCGTCCTGCTCAATTGTCTCGATACTTTATACGGTCATTCGCTCCTCAAACTGCTGAACGCGCAGCATTACATAGACCGGCAACCGGATGTGAGTTTAATTGTGATGCTGCCGCCGTTTCTCGAATGGATGCTGCCAGCCGGGGTTGCCGAGGCTTGGGTGATTGATTTACCGCTGCGGCGCGGAACTGAATGGAACGATTGGCTGGCTGGCGAGATTAGCGAACGGCTCGAATCTTTTTCGGAAGTTTATTTAAGCGTTGCTTTCTCGCATCCGCGCAGCGAAGATTTCGACATCGAACGCTTTACGCGCGTTTCGCCTTTTCCGCTCGAAAATTTAGGCAGGCATCAAAACCGTCCGGTCATTACGTTCATCTGGCGCGAAGACCGATTGTGGGAAGCGAAACGCCCCTCGACATCCGGGCGTTTCAGGAAAATAAAACGGCGTTTCGGTATTTCTCGAGCAGAGCGAATAAACAATCAAACGAACAAAGTTATTAAACTCGCCGAATGTTTGCGCGACGAATTTCCGTCGCTTGATTTTGCCGTTGCCGGTTTAGGCGAAGCGAATAATTTACCCGATTGGATTTCGGATTTAAGACTGATGAAGTTAAATGTCGAAGCGGAACGCGCCTGGTGCGGGCGTTATTCCAAAAGTCATATCGTCGTCGGCGTTCACGGCTCGAATATGCTGCTGCCGTCAGCCCACGCGGGCGGCGTTATCGAATTAATCGGCGAAGAACGTTGGGGGAATTATCTGCAGGACATCTTGTTTCGCCGTTCGGATTCGCGTGAAATGTTTTTCCGTTACCGCTTCGTGCCGCATTCGACCGCGCCGGAAGATATAGCTCGCCTGGCTTCGACTATTCTGCGATACGAAGACTTTCGGCGTTTGATGAGTCCCGAGTTTTGCAGGCATCAGGAGAAATATGATTTTAAGCAATGGCTGTCTCGCGGAAGCGGCGAACAAAACTAGTTTGGAAAAGATGTATGTGCGGTATTAGCGGAATTATTACGCGGGAAAAATTGTCGCCCGAATTAAAAGCAGCGGTTTCGCGGATGAGCGCGGCTCAAATTCATCGCGGACCGGACGGCGCGGGTGAGTTTTACTCGAATAATGTCGCGCTCGCCTCGCGCCGTCTCAGCATTATTGACCCGCAGGGCGGATGGCAGCCGCTTTATAACGAAGATAAATCGCTCGCCTTAATTATCAACGGAGAGATATACAATTATGTCGAACTGCGCGAGCGGTTAAAAGCATCCGGTCACAGCTTTCGCACCGACGCGGACGGCGAAGTTATACTGCATCTTTACGAAGAAAACGAATTAGATTTTATCACTCACTTGCGCGGAATGTTTGCCTTCGCTCTCTGGGACAATAATCGTGAGCGCCTTATTCTGGCGCGGGACCGAATGGGCGAAAAACCATTGTATCTTTTCGAGCGCGACGGTCATCTGCTGTTCGCTTCAGAATTAAAAGGCTTGCTGCATTCGCGCCTCGTTCCTTTTGAGCTGGATGCGCGCGCCGTCAATCTTTATTTTCATTATCAATATGTGCCCGAACCGCTGACCGCGATCAAAGGCGTGCGTAAATTAGATGCGGCAAAGATGCTCGTCGTTGACGCGGCAGCGTGGCGAATCGAAGAAAAAACTTACTGGCGCATCGAAGACGCGCCGCCGCTCGACGGCGAGCCGCGAGATTTGATTCGTCAAAAACTCGAAGAAGTCAGCGAGTTAATAGTTCGTTCGGATGTGCCGGTCGGCGTTGCTTTGAGCGGCGGTTTGGATTCGAGCGTCGTCGCGGCTTTCGCCGCCCGCCGACAGCCTGCTCTATGCGCCTTCAGCGTCGGTTACGCCGGAAGACCCGAACCGGACGAACGCGCCGATGCGGAAGCGTTCGCGCGTCACCTGAATGTGCCGTTCTTCGATGTCGAACTCGATACCCGGACGATTGTAGATTTTTTCCCGAAACTTAATTACTGGCGCGACGACCCGATTGCCGACATCTCCGGTTTCGGCTATTACGCCGTGATGAAACTCGCCCGCGAACACGGCGTTCCCGTTTTGCTGCAGGGACAGGGCGGCGATGAATTATTTTGGGGTTATCCACAATTGCGCGAAGCATTCGGCAAAACGACAAAAAAAGCCGCCCTGTTACGCAACCCGTTTTCGCAAACGCTGCTTCAATCCTTAACGCTCGGTTCTCCTAAAAATCGTTCGCTAAACGGCGTGTCCGACTGGGCGCGTGATTTTGGCGGAGTTCGTTCCGGCTGGCGAAACGTCAGACGAGGACTTAAAACTCCTGACCGAATGATTTTCTATGATAAATCGCCTGATTTTATTTCGGCATCCGCTCAGGCTCAATCGCTTTACAGTCCAAGATTTAACGAGCAAATTGACGCTGATGACGCATATGCGCTTTTTACTTTTCCGGGCGAATGGAACTCTGTCGAAACTACTTTAACCGCTTTGGTCTGCGCCACTTATTTACGCGAAAACGGAATCGCTCAGGGCGACCGTTTGGGAATGGCTTCATCCGTTGAGATGAGACTTCCGCTGGTTGATTATAGATTTGTCGAAACGGTCGTCGGCTTGCGAAAAAAACAATCGGATGCGAAACTGCCGCCGAAACATTGGCTCAAAGAGGCTGTCAAAGACGTTTTGCCCGATTGGGTTTTGAATCGTCCGAAGCGCGGATTCGCTCCGCCGACGCGCCAATGGCACGACGCTCTTTTCGTTGCCTACGGCGATTCGTTACGCGACGGTTATCTGGTCGAGTCGGGTGTCTTGAGCCGCGAGAGCGGATTGCGGTTAGCAAAAGGAGAATTTCCGGCGGAGGCTGTCAGCCCGCTTTCATTCAAGGCGCTCGTGCTTGAACAATGGTGTCGTCAAATGCTGAACATTTTGTAAATTACGAATTTCAAATTACGAATTACGAATGAAGAAAAATCCTCTTTAATTCGTAATTCGTAATTTGAAATTCGTAATTGAAACGATTTTGGAGATTTTCGCTTGAAGAAAAGATTACGCATCGCTATTAACGCGCAGATTCCCTCCGGCAGCGGCGCGGGCGGAATCGAAACCGTGCTGCGAGTCTTGACTTCACTCGGTCGGCTCGACGGAGATGAAGAATATGTCTTCATCGGTCATTGGTCCGAGCCTGATTGGTTAAAGCCGTTTTTGAACGAGCGACAAACAATCGCTCGCGCTCCGCAACCCGAACAACCTGAACCAAATCGAATTGAAAATTTCAAACGTGTTCTCGGACCGCTGCGCCCGCTCGCTCGCGGTGTCAAGCGTCTTGTCAGGTCACCGCCGCCCAAAGCGAACGTCAGCGTTCCGTCATCCGATGGCTTTTATGAAAATTTGAATTGCGACGTCATTCACTTTCCTTATCAGGATTTCGTTTACTGCCGCGTCCCGACCGTTTATAATCCGCACGATTTACAGCATTTGCATTACCCCGAATTCTTCGCGCCGGAAGAGATTGAAAGGCGCGAAATCGTTTATCCGGCGGCGTGTCGCGCGGCGAACACCGTCGTCGTCGCTTCACGATTTGTCAAGCAAGACGTGATGCAAAGATACGGAATATCAGCGGACAAAATTCAAGTTATTCCGTGGTCGCCGCCTAAAACGGCATCGAACGAATTTACAGAGAAGGATGTCAGTTCTCTGTTTGAAAAATACGGATGTCCGCCGCACCCGTTTATTCTTTATCCGGCAATGACGTGGGAGCATAAAAATCATATTCGCCTGCTTGAAGCCGTCCACTTGCTGCGCGAGCGTGAAGAATTAAAAATCAATGTCATTTGCACAGGTCACAAAAACTCTTTTTATCCGCGTATCGAACGACGACTTCACGAGTTAAAACTTGAAAGCCAAGTCAAATTTACAGGCGTTGTCACATCCAAAGAGCTCAGCCTGCTTTATCGCCAAGCGCAATTCATCATTATCCCGACGCTTTTTGAAGCGGCGAGCGCGCCGCTGTTTGAAGCCTGGCAGCACGGTGCCGCCGTCGCTTGTTCGTCGGTAACTTCGCTACCCGAACAGGCGGCAGGCGCGGCTTTATTCTTCAACCCTTTTTCAGTCGAAGAAATTGCGAATGCCGTTAAGACAATGACATCCGACGAAGCCCTCCGCGCGGAGTTTCGCTCGCGTGGTTTCAGACGGCTGCAAAACTTCGACGGCGAGCGCACGGCTAAGGCATACAGGGCGGTTTATAGAAGAGCTGCCGGCGTTGTTTTAAGCGACGAGGACAGGCATTTGTTAAAATGGGACTGGATGCGCGATTCATCAAGTTAGACGGTTGGAAAACGCGGCAGATATCGAAGCGGGAGAAGAAAATGGGAATTGTAACTTTGGGAATCCCTCAACAAATTGTAATTGAGCTGGCACGGCTCAATAATTCAATGACATTCGTGGAAACAGGCACGTTTCATGGCGGCACGACCCGATGGGCGGCAAACTACTTTGAGGTTGTTCACACAATCGAGCGAGCGGAAAATCTTTATAACTTACACAGCAAGGAGCTGGCTCAAATCAAAGGCGTGAGTCCGCATTTGGGAGATTCCAGGAATATTCTGCCGCAAATAATCGCAGATATTCGTGGTCAAAGAGCCGTATTTTGGTTGGACGGACATTGGTCGGGCGGCGAAACAGCCGGTGAGTTGGATGAGTGTCCGCTCCTGGATGAATTAGCCTGTCTCTCGAATCGCACGGAAGACATCATCTTGATTGACGATGCCCGCTTGTTTTTGTGCGCTCCTCCGTTACCACACGATCCGTCTCAATGGGCTACAATTTCCGACATCCTCGACGTTCTTTCACAATCAGTCAGAAAATCATTCGTTCAGATTATTGATGATGTAATTTTCATAGTTCCTGACGAGGATGCCGTAAAAAATCATCTGGTTGAATATGCTCAAAAGCGTTCTAACGCTTTTTGGGAAGATTTCGGGAGACTTCAACGAGGCAAATCATCCATCAAAACTCGTTTGATAAACCGTTTGGCGAGAATCAGGCGCGGATAACCGCTTTTGCGAAGAGTTGACAAGCATTCAAAACGAGTGCGAAGCTATGTAAATAGTTTGAATTTCACCGACGGAGTTTCACGGCAGCCGGATTTCAGATACATTCGCGTTGCCCGCAAAAGAATTTGTAAAATGATAGTTAGAAAAAAATCCCGGATAATTCCTGTAGCGTTTTTAATTTTGATTTCAATTGTTTTAGGAGGCTGCTCCAAAAAGCCTGAGCCCGATGTTGTGAAAACCGGCAATGTAAATCAAGCACCGACGGCTTCCAATAACAACAGTATTCCCGCCAACAACAATGTTTCCGCCAATCCGCCTAATACTCAAGCAGCATCTAATAATACCCCGACAACGATTGTCAATAAGGATAAGAAGCCTTTGCCTCCCGTAAAAGATCCTACGCCGCAGATTAGCGGCGGCGGCGGAGATTTCGCTTTGTTCACCGAGGCGCGAGCCGCGATTAGTTCGGATCAAGAACTACTAAATACCGTCATTATTGAAATCAAAGAAGGCAACGTTACCTTGACCGGCAGCGTCTCAAGCGCAGCCCAAAAGACAAAAGCCGGACAACTCGTTCAAAGTGTCAAAGGAATTAAAAGTGTTAAAAACAACCTGCGTGTCGCATCATAAGTGAAACGGCTTTCGTAATTATAAAAGCGCAGTAGAAAATGGAGAAACAGACCAATGCAAAAAATGATTTTAGTTATAACCACGCTCTTATTAATAACATCGGCGAGTATCAGCGCTTTCGCGCAAAACCCGGAGAAAAAGGAAACTGAAAAAAAAGAAGGCACAACAGCCGACGCCTGGCGAAAGGCGTTGCCGGCGGGCGAAATAACTTCAGATACTGCGCCTGAAGTTATTATGGAGGAATCGAGAAATAATATAGAAGCCAAAGAAACGGCGGCGCAAATTGAAACAAGAATACTCGACCTCCAACAAAAATTGATGGAAGCCTTTAAAGGGCGCGATTGGGTCGCGCTCAAACAGCTTCTTGCCGATGATTTTATGCCAGCCGGAGCGAACATACCCGAATCACAATCGGACAAGACTCATTTTATTGATTGGGCAACAAAGAATTCGGAAATTAAATCATACGCCGTCGAAAAAACCAAGGTGCGTGTGTATCCGGCGGCAATGGCGGTGGTTACAACTTATTTCAAACAAAAAACAGTCGTTGACGGTGTGTCTTCGGATGCTGATTTTATAGCGACGGATGTTTGGGTTAAACGTCGAAAGCAATGGCAGGCGGTGTCGCATCACGTTAGTCAGTTACCGAAAACCGTAACGACCGTTTCGCGTCCGGCAGAAGCAAAGAAAACTCCCTGAGAAAGATAAGAAAAATGAGAAAAATGAGAAAAGCAAAAAAGAGCGAGTCGCGCGACTCGCTCTTTTCATAATTTCCGTCTTTGGCACTTTTTGCCCGAAATTCGCCCGCCGCCCGCAATCGAGTAAATGGAAACCAATTTATACAAATCTTCCGACCGCCCCGTTTATTTAGCAGTTCCGCAATATTTGCTCATTCCGACTGCTTAACTTGCAGAGTCGCTTGCAATAAATACCGCCTAAACTTTAAAGTCTGAAAAGTATGTGGGAAAAAAATACAAAAATTCAGATTGCCGGCTCAACCGGAATGGTCGGCAGCGCGATAAAGAGAGATCTGGAACATTCAGGTTATACGAATTTGATTTGTAAGACTTCAAAAGAATTGAATCTTATCAACCAAACGGAAGTTGAAAGATTCTTTTCTCAAGAAAAACCCGAAGTCGTCATCCTTTCAGCCGGAAAGGTCGGAGGCATTCTCGCCAATGACACTTACCGCGCCGAATTCATCTACAATAATTTGATGATCGAAGCGAATGTAATTCACGCTTCGCGCGAACACGGTGTCGGGAAACTTATTTTCCTGGGCAGTTCCTGCATCTACCCGAAATTTGCGGCGCAGCCGATTAAAGAAGAAGAGCTACTTGCCGGGTATCTCGAACCGACGAACGAGCCTTATGCGGTTGCTAAAATCGCGGGAGTCAAACTTTGCGAAAGCTATTATCGTCAATACGGCTGCAATTTTTTTTCAGTAATGCCGACAAATCTTTACGGCGCGGGCGACAATTTCGATTTGCAAAGCTGTCATGTCATTCCCGCGTTGATACGTAAGTTTCACGAAGCGAAAACGAGCGATTCTCCGAGCGTAATTTTGTGGGGAACAGGTGCGCCTCGCCGGGAATTTTTGTATGTTGACGATTTAGCCGAAGCCGTTATCTTCTTGATGGAAAACATTGACGCGGAAGATTTTTACGGGCAGGGCATCTCGCAAATCAACATCGGCGCGGGCGAAGACATCGAAATAAAAAAACTCGCCGAACTGATAAAAGAGATTGTCGGTTTTCGAGGAAACATCGAATACGACGCGACCAAGCCCGACGGAACGCCGCGAAAATTGCTGGACGTTTCAAGACTGCATCAATTAGGCTGGAAACATACGACCACGCTTGAAGAAGGTTTGCGAAAAACTTATGAATGGTTTTTGCAGACGCATTCGACTGCCGGAGCAATTTAAGTTATAAACAGTTTATTCCAATAGACATTATCGGAAATAACAAATTGCTTGATTATGCAAATTTATAAGAATATTTTGCCCGCGAATAAACGCGAAAAAGCGCGAAAAATAAGAAAAGATATGAGAAAAAAGAAAAGAAAAGATATTTTTACAATTTTATTTTCTTTTTTTCTTTTATTCGCGTCCTTTCGCGTTTATTCGCGGGCAAATATTCTTATTTCCAATAATGTCTAATATGCAGTCACGTAAACCGAATACCGAATTGCCGGACAAACCTTTGATTCTTATTGAACCGCGCCGCAGTTCGATAGCTTTAAATTTGCATGAATTATGGCAATATCGTGACCTGCTTTATATTTTAACCTTACGTGACATCAAGGTCAGATACAAACAAACAGTTCTCGGCGTTTTATGGGCGATCATCCAACCTCTGTTTATGATGATTATTTTTACGGCTTTTTTCGGCAGATTAGCCGGCATCCCGTCAGACGGAATTCCATATCCGCTTTTTGTATACGCGGGTTTACTGCCCTGGACTTTCTTCTCTAACGCTCTCAACAGCAGCGGCAACAGCCTCGTAGGAAACTCGAGCCTGATTACAAAAGTTTACTTTCCGCGGATGATAATTCCGATAGCCGCAGTCGGTTCGGGCTTAATTGATTTTCTCATTTCATTCTGTTTGCTCGTTTTCTTAATGCTCTACTACGGTATCGGTTTTTCACCGAACATTATAATGCTGCCGATTCTCACGGTGTTGACGACATTTCTGGCGATAGATATAGGAATGTGGATGTCGGCGCTTAATGTGAAATATCGTGATATTCGTTATGCCCTGCCTTTTTTAATTCAACTCTGGATGTTTGCCACACCGATTATATATCCTTCAAGCCTTATACCGGATAAGTGGCGCTGGTTATTCATAATCAATCCCTTGACCGGGCTTATTGAGGGTTATCGTTCGGCAATTTTCGGAACTCCGTTTGATTTCGTTGGTCTCGGAGTTTCAATTTTCATTATTTTCGCTGCATTGATTTATTCAGCTTATACTTTTCGTCAAATGGAGCGCAGTTTTGCTGATATTGTCTAAAGTGAAACCAAGTATTCGTGTGAAAAACTTATAGCAGTTTTCAGTTGCGTGAGCAATTAAAGAAAGTTAGCCTGCCGTCGCGGTCTTGAACGTCAGCGGTCGTGATTGTCACTGCGATAATCAAACTCAAAGTGTCAACAAGAATATGTCGCTTCCGACTATTGATGCGTTTACCTGCATAAAAGCCGCGCGAAATGGCACAGCAGTAGTTTTCACCGATTGCGAATCCGATTCCGGTCGCTTATTTAGAATGCCTGTTTTTTAATTACTTACTCACCTTACGCAGAGAGGTGAGATTGATTTAAGTTTTTGAGAGTTTGAAAAGTTGACATTAAGGCTTTCAGATAAAGTTTTGATTTCAAAGCAAAATGATTTTGCTTAGTCTTGATTTTCAATCTCTCCAGTTTGATATATCCGCATAGTGCGGCGAAAAAGTGGTTTGTTTGAGTCGTCGGTGTCTGCGTCGGCGACTTTTCCAAACTAACATTTTGTTTCAATGATTTGTGATATTCTTCGACTCGCCACCGTCTGTGGTAGTTTGTGGTGATGTCATTGGTTGACAACTTTGAATCGCTGGAAATCAAATGTTGAACGGCGGTCGTTCCGTTTTCGTTTGTGAAAACCTGTTTGATGAGAAGGACTGGAGTTTCCAAGCCTTCCAAATATATCAAACGACTTTCGTTCTGATTGATTTCCAAAGTTTCCAATTTGTGCCAACGTCCTTGAAGTTTATCGGTTTTTGACAAAGCAACTTTTCGATTCGCCTTCAAAGGACAGATGAAATGTTTTCGGTTTTTGAGAATAAAGCGCAGATTCTCCACACTTGCAAACCAGACATCGAATAACACAAAGCGAAACTTAACTTTGTTCTTGATTGCATATTCGAGTTGGCGACGCGCCAATTCGTTCTTTGAAATTGGACTGCGACGTTTTTCTTTTGAGTCTTTCGGGTCAATGAAGATTTCAGTTTTACTAATTAGTTCAAACCCAATCGGCAAAGAAATCGAAGCGACTTGATATAAACAACTCAGGAAGTTGATGCCTTTGACATTCGTTCCTTTGGAATGGTCAAAATGCCAACAAATGATGTCATTTTCATCGGTGTAAGGCTTCTCTTCAATTGAATCGTCAATTATCAAACAGCCGTCTTGAGTTTCAATTTCACGAATAAGTGGTTTGACAAAATGCCACAAGTCTTGACTTGTTTTCAACTTAGCGGAGAGAAATCGCGTAATTTTATCGTGCGAAATCTGACCGTCAAGCACATTGCTTAAACCTGTCGCGGTTGTCAAACCAAATGATGCTATTAAATAATCCGAGTAGATTTCTGCTATTTCGTCCATGCAAAAATCTTACTCCTTTTTCAATCACCTGCGTAAGGTGAGTTACTTATTTACAAACTAACCCCGACTGTCTAATTTCTCATTTAACGCTCTAATTACCGATGTTCTGCCAATTTTAAGTTTTCTTGCAATTTCCGATTTATTTAAACCTTTGGCAAAAAGTTTTTTG
>MWWH01000044.1_pt1 | contig 27506 bp, 30 predicted proteins | sample 1047231 | NCBI WGS metagenome assembly MWWH01 (sample SAMN06349967, study PRJNA376086) | soil metagenome | isolation source: MG3-2 sample Antarctic (ecotone) soil | place: Antarctica | collected 2015-01-13 | reverse complement strand
AATTTCCCGTTAAGCCTTTCAACCTTTCCCCAAACATACTTCGGTATAAAATCGTAAAGCTCGATTGATTGCGAGTAATTATCTTCGTCCGGTTCTAAGTCGAATAAACTAAGTTGAATAGGCTTTGATACTTCAAGCTGCTCAAACTTTTTAGACTTCTCGCGTTTTCTCCGGCGCGGCTTTTCTACTTTGGGTTTTGCTATTTGTTTCTTTTCTACCATTTTGCAATTTTGCGTTGTTGGAATTATGAAATGTTAAAAACTCAACATTATTCTTCAATCCATTTCTTTAACAGTTCTTCAATTAATTCGCTAAACTCACCTTTGTTTTCACGGTCTAAAAGTTTTATAGAAACTCTACGGTAAGTGTCGCGGCGAACATAAGCCGTTACCTGTTGAAACTCGGCATTACTGCGCTTTCCGTTCGGTCTGCCGCGTCTCGGCGCGGTCGTGTCGTCGCTCTCGTTACTTCGTAAATCCATTCGCGCCGGCGATTGCTCAAAGTCTTTATTCTGCGGCGTTTCCTTTACCTGAATTTCTTTGGAGTCCTGTAATTGTTTTACTGCTTGTAATCCTACAAATCTATTTTTGCTCATCGTTTGAAAATCTCCTTTCCAAGCGTAGAAAATTCTTCCCAAGCCGCTTGTCCGTCTCTCAAATTGTCAACCGTCTTACCTTGCAAAGCTGCTCTTTCGCATATCGCTCGCCGGTGTATTTCCGTTTTGCAGTATGGAACTTTGATTTCATCGAGCATCGCCTTCGCATCTCTCGCGGCGTTGCTTCTCGGCGGAACTAGGGTTAATAAAACCTTGTAATTTTGAGCGTCGAAACTTTGCAGGCTGGCGACAATCTTCAAAAGCGCGTCGAGGCTCAAAGCATCGGGTTTCGTTGGTATCAAAAGCAAGTCGCTTTCTGCGGAAAGCGTTTTGAGTTCTTCGGCTGTCGGTCGCGCCGGTGTATCAATGATGATGTTATTAAATTCTCCGGCGCGGGCGGCAAGCTCGCTTTCGTTAATTACTTGAAAAGGGAAGTTGCCGCGCTCGCTCCAAGCAAGCGCGGAACGGTTCGGGTCGCCGTCAACTAGAACGGTTTTCGCCTTTTTTTGAAAGTATGCCGAAAGATGAACTGCGGTTGTCGTTTTTCCTACTCCGCCTTTGAAACTTGCGATTGAAACAAGCATTAGTTTCTCCTACTAAATTTGTCGGTATCATTTCATAGTTTCATTATTTCAGCAACCTAACATTTTGGTTTTTCGCGTTTTTACAATTTCAGCAACGCAAAATTGTAAAAGAATTATTCAAATACAAAAAGCGGCTGGTGGGAAAAAACATCAATCTCAAAAAGGCGCGTCGTTGCCGTCCGGCAATGATTCTAACTCGGCGTTTAATGCTTCCGGTTTTTCTCTGCCGATTACGCTGTGAATGGTCGGCACTCCGTCCTTCATCGTGAAGCTGACAATCGGGCGGCTTATGTTATTTTGAACAATTTGCTGCACAAGACGAGTTCCGTCCGTTTCCGAAGTATCTACGCCGCATTTTTTGAGAAGTTGGTTGGTTTGTTCAAGATAAATTTTAGACGCGGCTTGCCATTTGTTAAATGCTTCCTTATCGGTCTGCAACGGTTTATTTGCTAAATAATGCGGCAACAAAACGCGATTCAAATAAACAATCGTGTCTTTAAATTTATCTTCGGTCGGCATCAATTCAATTACAAACTTTATGCGTCCGTAATCGAGACTTGTTTCTTCGCCGACTGTTTTCGGTTTAATATAAACACGCCCGGTATAATCGCCATTTGATAAATTCATTAGTTTTCTCCCTTTGTTTTTTATGGGTATCCGACATTCTGGGTTGATTGAATAAGTTTAGTTACAACTAAAAAATCTCAATAAACTCTTGTTTCGCGCCTCGTCAAGTGCGATGAATTTATTCGGAAACGGCACTTTTTTACAATAATGGTAAAGGGATTCGCCGAAAATAGTCGGGCGCGTTTCGACGCCTTTATCATTTTTCGAGAACTCTTTCTTGCAGTAACGGCAGTAATGCGTTTTTTCCATTTTCAATCTCTTTTGTCGAATATCCTTTTTTATATTGTTTTTTACAAAGCTAAATCTTCCGCTGCTGCGGTTTCTTCGACATAGACTTTTGCCAGTGATGGCGTAACCGGATATGTTTTCGGCGGCGCATCGTAATAGCCTTTGTAAAGCCGCATCGGGTATTTGTTGCTCGTTCTGGCAATCGCTTCGTTTTCTCCGATTCGCATAACTTCGTCGGGCGTTAAAAGGGGTAATGATAGCAACGGAACAGAATCATACTATCTTCGCTTAAGAGTGCTTAAATTTGATTTCAACAAGGAATTTTTGTTTGTGTAATCTGGACTGTCTAAGGTTATTTAGTCAGAATCGTAATTGAGCGTGTGAACGGCATTATTTTCCAGATTATCCAAGCCTTTGTTGTAAATCATCAGCGTTTCCACCGATTTATGCTTGCTCATATTCAAGATGGACGTCAGCGGCGCGTTCTGTTCAAAGGCTTTGGTGATGGCTGTTCTTCGCAAGTCGTGCGGGGCGAGTTTGCCAAGTCCGGCGGATTTGCCGCGCGTTTTAACGATGTGCCAGATGTGTCGCGTGGTAAGCGGCTGGCTTGCGCCGAAGTTTCGGCGCATCGCGTCGGCTTGAAAGATGAAAGTATCCGCGCCGCCAGTTTTTGTATCTTTTCGATTTATTCGGTCGGCTTCCAGATAATCGTCAATCACCGCTTTGACATCATTGGGCAATGGCTGGCGTTCTTTGCGCCCGCCTTTTGAGCGGTAATCAATAACCCAATGTTTGCCGTCTCTTTTAATGTCCGAAGCCCTCAGACGACAAATTTCCGAGACTCTCAAACTCAATCTCAGGATTGAATAAACGATGGCGAAATCGCGCAACTCAACCGGACTGTCGCGGTGAATCGTATAAAGCAGATAACGCACTTCTTTGACGGTCAGAGCTTTTCCCTTCGGGCTTTGCAGAGGTTTTTCGGGACGCGGAACCAACTTCGCGGTTGCCGGATTGCGACCTGTTATTCCGTAATCGCGGAAGTATTCAAACAGCGCGCTCAATGTTGCCAGCTTCGTTGAAACGGTATGCGGAGCCAGTTCGCGTCGTTCCAAAGATTCGCGCCACACCAGCACATCTTCAACCTTTACTTGGGTCGCGTCTTTTTTACCGGAGAATAAAATAAACTGCCGGAGGTTCGATAGATAATTCTTTCGGGTCAATTCGGAATTGGATTTATTGATAAATTGGGCGGCAATCCGTCCGTTCAGGCGGGTGTCGAAGTCACCCGCCGGCGTTAAAATCTGGGATTCGGGGACACGAATGACAGCAGATTGAGCCATAACCTAATGAAATCAACAACTTACTAGAACATTCAACTGAAATCTTTTTGTTTTCATAAAAAACTATATCATAAAAGCGGAATTTTATGATATGCCGCAGACTCATCCTGCTAAAATTTAACTAACCTTTTGAATATGCTGGGTTTAGCTTGTTGTGCCACGTTGTAAATGTATAAAGTCTTGGATAAAGAGGAATCTGTAACAGCATTCGCAACTTCAAGCCTTCTCACGCGCAGCGCGGAGCTTTCCGTTGATTGCCGGCGCGCTGAGTGCTTTTATGGTCGTGCCGTTATAACAGTCGGTCAGACCGCCGTTTATCTCGCCATTCAAGACTGTTGATTTTATCTCGTAGTTGGTTGGCACCGTGAACAGGAGATTGGCAGATTGTCATAGCGCGGCGGGCATGGTTTGTCGAATCGTCAAACAGCGGATACGGTGCTGCCGCTTCTTCGCCTTTGATATACGGATTTATCTCTTCGATGTCCGCGCCTTGCGCGTCCATTTCCATTCCATTTTGTTTTATTCCGTCCGGCGCGCTCCACAGAAAATTCTCAAATATTCCCGCTATGCTCGTCATCTATTTTATCTTCCCATTGCGAATATTTGCGGGATATTACCGAAGGAATAAAATTTTGATTACTAAATGTATTATCAATTCTTACAACGCAAAGAATTTTGCGACTTTGATGGGGAAATATTCACTACACTAAGATATTTCTGAAAACGGATATATTCAATACCAAGTTTTTCACTATAAAAAAGCGTTAAATCCGGCGTGTCATCAGGAGATTCCTTTTTGTATCCCTTCAAATTTAGTTTTAAAGATGCAAATACTATTTTCCACCTAACTTGAAAACCTAAGTCAAGAACCGTATCTTTGGGAACTTTCCATTTGCCCCATATATCATTTGGCGAACATTCTCTAAAACTAGGAAACACAGATTCAACCGTGTATTGTTCACTTAGTTCGCCACTCACTTTTCTACGTCTCGCACAAAGACAGAAAAGAAATCGCCGCCGATTTGAAGATGATTTATCAAGCCCCGACGCTTGACGAAGCCGATTATCAATTATCGAAGTTCGCCGACAAATGGAATGTCGCTTATCCGATGGTCGTCAAAAGCTGGCAAAACAATTGGGCGCGCGTGATTCCAATGTTCTCGTTCGCACCAGAAATCAGGAAAGCTATTTACACGACTAACACGATTGAATCGCTGAATAGGACGTTGCGGAAAATCATCAAAAATCGAGCGATGTTCCCATCCGACGAAGCGGTTTTCAAGATTCTCTATTTAGCCTTGAGAAATATCAGCAAACGGTGGACAATGCCGATTGCCAACTGGAGCGGAGCGATGAATCAATTCGCCATCATTTTCGAGAACCGACTGCCGAGCGGCAGTTTCAACAACAGCTCGTTTACACAAAATTTCTAACACGCTCGCAAAGCCCTGAATATCAGAAGAAAATAACCGTACAGCTCAACAAAGGCGAAGCTCTTCACGCGCTTCGCCGGGATGTATTTATCGCCAATGAAGGAAAAATCCGCAAACGTCATCACGAAGACCAACTTAATCAAGCGGCTTGTCTGAATTTGGTCGTCAACGCCATTACGGTTTGGAACACGGTTTATATGCAAGCCGCCCTAGAACAATTGAAAAGCGAGGGCTACGAAATCAACGAAGACGACGTTAAACAGCTTTCTCCCGCCCGCAGCGAACACGTCAATATGTATGGAAAATACTATTTTAATATCGAAGAAGGATTGAAAAGAAAGGGTTTAAGAGAACTGAGAAAGCCTCAGAATGATTTCCCGTTATGGTGAGTTTAAGCGAAGATAGTATGATTCTGCTCCGTTGCTATCGCTACCCCGAAGTGGAAAGGCGAAGGCACTACATTCGCCTAGTTTAAGCTAATCACTTAACTGATTAGACGTTTTCTTAGAGTTGGAACAAAAGCAAGGGATGACAGTTTCTTTGCTTTTTAAGTTACCCAAGAATCATCTAACTGCTAATTAGATGATTCGCTTTTTTAGAAAAACAGACGCATTGAAACGGATATTTCAGTGCGTCTGTTTTTTCCATTGAGTTGGTCAATTTTTAAGCGAAAAATGGCAAATAATTACATATTGCCCATTATCGGGCGCATTTTGCTTAAACTTTTCCGGTTGAGCGAATCTTTTTACACAAAACCACAATATCTTGTATTCGAGCGGCTTGAAGAACCGCTCTTTTCGAGCAATTTTCGATGTTTTTATTAAACACAATATATTGTGTCTCTTTTTACGGAAGGTCTGCGGCTAAAACATCGCCGTCTAAAGAGGCTTTTACTTTGATTCCGTGTCCGGCAAAAAAGTCGGCATCGTCGTAATAGACGCTTACATTATCTTCGTCTTCATCGAAGCTGATTGATTCGAGCTTGATTCGGTCGGCAAAATCTTCTTCCGAAATTCTTTCGTCCGTCTCACTCCAAGTGTCGTTGTAAAGCTCGATTAGATTTTTAGCGGCGGCGCGGCGGAATTCTATATCTTTTGTTTTCAGCGAAGTTAGAAAATTTTGAAATTGAACCGGCAATTTTTCATCTTTGTAGAGATTCACCATAATTTCAACCGAATGACCGGCGGCAAACTTCCCGCCTGCTTTTATAACAAATGAAATCTCGGCGCGGAGATTTTATTTACTGCGGCTTTGCGACCGGACTTATTACAGGCGCGATTTTTCCGTTATATTTTTTTATGCCTTTCTTTTTCGGAGAAACGGGTATAGATTGTGTTTTCAAGTCGAGAGTTTGTTGATTATTCAATATATTTCCTTCGTTGGCGTTAAAAGCTATTTTCCAACCGTCATCTTCTTTAACCATATAAATAATGCTCGGCATATTATTTACGCCGTCGTGAACGACGAGTGCCGCCCGATTTTCGTTAATGAAAGTGTTTAATATTGTTACTTTTTCGTAATTTTCAATTTCTACCAGTGCTTTGAGGTTGGAAGATTCGGCACTTAACTCGCCGAAAGTTTCTTTCACAGTTTTAGAAAAGAATTGATTTAGATTGCCCGCGCCGTCGGTCTTCCGTGCCGCCAAAAAAGTCATAAAAGTTTTTCTCGGCGTGGATAAGCTAAATTCAACTGTCTTATCGTTCGCTTTTGTTTGCGCCGTTAAACTGATGCCTGAATAAAACAGCAACATCAACAGAATAAAAGATTTTACTTTCATAAATATCAATTCTACGGCGTTATGCTTTTATCGCGGTTTGCCCTGAATCAGATTGCCAATCGGTTTCCTGATTAGTTTGCTTATTCTTCTTGGCTGAATACTCCAATTCATCTTGTAACTGTTCATCAAAATCTTTCATCACAACGGTTGTCATTAGCGGAATTATTTTTTCTTCCAGAAGTTTTCGTAAATCTTCTTCATCTTCAAAATACCAAAATTCTTCTCCGTTCCTACCGATTCCTGCTTTGCCTGTCGGTAACAAATCCCTATGACCGTAATTAACGATTAGTAAAACTTCAAACCAATGTCGGGAAATCCAGTAAAATTGATTTTCATCATAAAACTCACTATCTTTACCATCTAAATAAAGACGCTTTGCTTCAACTTCATCAATTACATCCTTGTCATATTCGTTACTATAATTTCTGCGAAAAAATTTTATTTGTTCTTCAATCCCATTACGAATTCGAGAATAAATTACATTGTCATCCTCTTCCGGCTCACAAGGCAAATCGTCGCAAAAAGCGAAGCTGTATTCTAAAAGAATATTTTCTGTTGTCTCTTTGACAATTTTTCCAAACTTTATAAAAGGCTTGTCCACAATCTTTATCATTTCTTGCCGCCTTCAAAGATTATTTCCAACCTGCCTTTATACTTATTCAGAATCGCGCCGTCCGCGATGTGGTCGAACTCCGCCAATTTGTTCCAAATACAAATATAATCGCGCTTAGGTTAGTGTAATGCACCCCATTAATCAAGCTGCCAGATTGAGAGTCGCCTGTCTGTTTTCAAAGTGTTCCCGTTCAAACTGGTTCGGCGTTTTATAATCCAGAGCCGAATGTAAATAACTTTCGTTAAAATTCTCGACAAAAGCATCGAGCGCCGTTTTCAATTGGTTGACCGATTGCCATTCCCGAAGCCAGCACAATTCTTCCTTAAGGGGCGCGCATCATTCTTTCCGTATCGGCGTTACCCTTCGGATTATTGTAAGCGGTAAATGCCTGTTTGATTCCAAGTCCCGCGCAGGTTTCCATAAATGAACGGCTGGTCGGCTGCGAGCCGTTATCACTCATTAAGTTCAACTCGATTTCCATTTGGCGCGCTCCTTTGGGAAATTGACGATTGAGCGCCTTATTTAATGCCGCCAGCCAATGCCAACTTTTTGACTGCTCGCCGCAGTAATGTCCGACCACCTTTTTGCTATACCAGTCAACGACCAGGACAATATACGTCCAACCCGAATCGGTCATCACCTTGGTCATATCAATGCCCCACCATTGATTAGCCCGCTCCGGGCGCGGCTTGCGCGTCTGACTCGTCCGTTTTGCTAAAAGACGGGTCGAGGCTTTGACCAATAAATCGTTTTCTTTCAAAAGCCGGTAAACGCGCTTTCGGTTGACCGGCAATCCGACGACGAATCGAAGATATGCCCAAATCCGGCGATAACCCCAAAACGGATGCTCTGACTTGATAGCCTGAATCCGTTCGAGGAGCGATTTGTCCAGCTCTATTCTGAGAGCGGCGCGGCAACGGCGATGTTTTACCAGTCGCTTTTTTTTAACTCCATGTGAAGCTCTCCAACCATCGCTTTTAAGCGCTCGTTTTCTCGTTCCAGCCTGGTTTGCTGCTGCGCCTTCTGCGGCATCTCAAATACCTTGCCCGCGTTTTGCAGAAACTGGTCGCGCCACAAGTAATACTGCGATTGTCCGATTTGGTATTCGTTGCAAATCTCGGATACCAATCTGCCTTTAACGCCCTGCATCACAATCTGAAGTTTCTGCTCAGAAGTCCATTGTCGTTTTTTCATTGATTTGTATCCTCATTTTTGACAGGATACTCTCAACCTAATCGGTTTATCTTAGCGGGGTGCAGTATAGGTTTATGCAAAATTAATGAGTGGCAATTCTGCTACTACAAATGAAAAACAATCTGCATCGCTCGATGAAAGAATTGTTTCACTCGGCGTAATTAATGGTAAAGCGACATGTCTGGTCACGCCTTCCTATTCGCCGGCTGCCAAAGCCGTTCACGCATCAGGTGTAGTCAATGTTGAGGTAGTTATTGATGAAGAAGGTAACGTTGTTTCAGCAAGCGCTGTTAGCGGTCATCCGCTGCTAAAAGCGGCGGCTGAAGCCGCCGCACGCGCATCGAAATTTATTTCGACTGTTTTAAGCGGGCGAGCTGTTAAAGTCAAAGGAATTGTTGTTTATAACTTTTAGGCTGATTGTAATCACAACCTTATTTACAGAGTTTAAGTTATAGAAACAGGTTGTGACGAAATTTATGATATTCGCGGAGAATAGGGATGGATGTTTTATCAATAATTTTTCTTTCACTGGCAATCCTCTTTTTCTTCGGGCTTGTTTTTCTCTTTATTCGTTCTCGCAAACTCGAAACAGGAATTCGAGAGTCCAAGAACCAAAATCAAATTTTCGGCAAAGAAATAGATAAATTAAAGGTTCTTAACCAATCACTTCTTGCTGAAAGAGAGGCTTTCACCGCTCGCTATAAATCAGTTATTGATGCCGAAGCGGAAAGACAGAAAATCTTAGGCGACCTAGAGTTAAATAAAACAAAATTATTAAACGACATTCAGCAAATTGAGCTTAATCACCAACAATCTTTACAATCTCTTAACGTTCAAATTGACCAGTCGAATCAAGAATTTTCCAAACTGCAAGAAAACATCGAAACAATCCGCCAGGAAATTGCACTTCTCGACGAAACGGCTAGCATGCAGTCGTTTGGTTTTTATAACCCGCGATTCAGTTTTGAGTCGTCGAGCAGGTATCAGCTCGAACTGGAAAGAATTCGCTCGTTGCAAAAAGCAATGATTAGCTCTAAATCAGCTGCATTCTGCACGGCGGAATGGTCTGTAAACGGAAGCCGCGCCGAAGGTCGCAAGCAAACCAACCAAAGTATTAAACTTATTCTGCGTGCCTTGAACGGGGAATGCGATGCGGCTATTGCCAAGGTTAAATACAACAATGTCAAAGTAATGGAAGCTCGGATCCTTAAAACTTTTGAGGCGCTTAACAAATTAGTCAGTGTTCAATCTATCTACCTGAGCAGCGATTTTCTCAATTCGAAACTTGAGGAATTATATCTTGTCCACGAATACCAAGAGAAAGTACAGGAAGAGAAAGAAGAGCAAAGGCGTATTAAAGAAGAAATGCGAGAGGAAGATCTGGCGCGCCGCGAAATAGAAAAGGCTTTAGCCGATGCCGAGCGCGAAGAATCCCGTTATGCCGATGCCTTGCGAAAAGCGCGCGAAGAAGTTGAAACCTCCGCCGGACAAAAACAAGCAAAATTATTGGCACAAATTCAGTTGCTACAGGAAAGATTAATCGAAGCGCAAAGCAATCGGGAGCGCGCCATTTCCCGCGCCCAGATGACCCGTTCCGGTCATGTTTACGTTATCTCAAATATAGGCTCTTTCGGTGAAAATATTTACAAAATCGGAATGACGCGAAGACTTGATCCGCTGGATAGGGTGCGAGAATTAGGCGATGCTTCCGTACCTTTTAGATTTGATGTTCACGCCATTATTTACAGCGAAGACGCACCGACACTGGAGCATAAACTTCACCAAAAATTTCATAATCGCCGGGTCAATCAAGTAAATCATCGTAGAGAATTTTTCCAGGTAACGCTCGATGAGATTTCCGAAGCTGTCCACGAATTTCACGGACAAATTGAATTTACTCTGTTGGCTGAAGCAGAAGAGTATAGAAAGACATTGGCGGTTTTAAGTGAAATCCAACAAATCCGGGCGTAATAGATAAACTATGTGAATCAATAGTAGAAATTAAGTAAAAACAAGGCAAATGTCAGTTTGCCTAAACAATGAATCAGTAAGCCGTCAGTTGAACGCACTTGACTTGCTCTTTGAATAGCAGTTTTATCAATCAACCATTTGAAAAAGCTTTCGACGGGCTGTCGAAAACTTGAAACGGTTTTGTTGAAAAGCCGTTTCTGAGCCGACAGACTTTCCTTTTTCGGCTTCTTGAAAGGTGTCAAAAGTTTGATCGTTCGAGTTTCGAGTTCGAGTTTGAAACTTGTGTCCGCATAAGCTTTATCGGCAAACAGATTGATGCCGCCGGGCAATTGATCCTGAATTTCACGCAGTGCCGTCAAATCGTGAACATTGCCTTCCTTCAACCAGACTTGCGCCGGCATCGGCAGAGAACCCGGCTGGCGGCTGGCAAAAAGATGGAGCCGAACGCCGTGAAAATGGATTTGTTTGGTCGCGCAAAAGCCGGTTTTCGCCATCTCAGGGGCGACGCGCGCACGTTTCGAGCGTGTTCCGCAAGCGAGCATAATCGGCATTGAATCAACCAAATAATCAGCCGTTAATTGAGTTCGATTGATCTGTAAGTTGTGCAAAAGATGTGCAAACAACGATTGAAAATTATCGGCTAAAAGATTCAATCGACGATTGAAAGCTTGATAACTCGGCAAACGGGGAAACCAATCAAGCCAGTATTCACGCATAAAGGTGTGAATCTGCCGATGATTGAACTTTTCGTTCAATTGTCCGAACAAATAAACGGTGATTAGTTCTTCGTCCGTGAAAACGGGCTTGAAATTCGAGTCGCGTTGATATTTCAAAGAACTATGATTATCGTAAGTGTGGCAGACGAGTAAATAGATTTGAATGAGTTGGTTTTTCATAAGCAAAAAAATCTTATCATTCTTTGCTTGTCTGCTTTTCTACTCTTGATTCACATAAACTAACAATGCTTTCTATCTGCTCAAAATGTCGCCACCGTCAATTTGCGCTGATTATTATCGACAAATACCAAGTTGCGAACCGAGAGCAAAAGCAAAGTAAATTACGGACAACAATAATCTCATATCCATAGCGGCGGATTCTAGATAAACAAATCAGCTGAAACGCGGAATTTTTTCACCGAGAGCTTTCCAACCTTTTGCTTCAAGTTTTTTTCTTTTTTCTTCGTTCATTTTTCGAAGTCACTGCCGGTCTGTCACGGCGATTGATTTCACGCCAGCCCGACCTTTTTATTTTGTCTAAAAACTTTGGGCGCGACAGCGTCGTCGTTCTTAATTCCCGCGTACCTTCGGCGTGTTCCAATGCCTGATTAAAGGATTCTTTCAAATCCGCAAATAATTTCTTATCCATCGTGGTTTTCTGAATGTAAATTGAACGCAACTTCGTTAATATTAATGCTTTTCCAGAATTTAATCGTTTCGACCTTCGTTTTCAATATAATCGGCAACCAGCATTTTCAGATTGTTCAAAACATTCGTCAATGCTTTTTCCAACCGTAACGGGCAGAAAATCATAACCTTCAATGCGCCCCAGAATTCTTTTTTCCCTTTTTCGATAATGACATCTATTTTTTTCATAATCTTACAAAGTCAGTGCAGACTTTAGATTTTGCAAAAACTCGCCATCTTTTCTATACAAGAATCTCGTAAGAAGAAAGATGCAGGAAATCCGCCAGCTTTTTCGCCGTTTTAAGGGTAATCGGTCTTTTGCCGTTCAAAATATCCGAGACGACGCCTTCCGAGCCGAATACGGGCGCTAAATCTTTTTGCTTTAACCCGCGTTCTTCCAAAATATATTTAAGCCTTTCGTGCGGCGCTACATCCGGCATCGGATATGCCTTTTCTTCAAACTCTTCAATCAGCATCGTCAACAAATCAAAAAGTTTGTCTTCTTCCGGCGAAAAATTTTGAGTACCTTTGTCAATCATTTTTTCGACAATCATCAAATAACGGTCGTTTTCCGCTTCGGTTTCAATCCGGCGCGGCAGCACTTCCGCTAAAAGCGTGCCGTATTTTTTTTCGTTGATTGCAATCTGCATATTATTTACCTCTGTTTAACAATTTCTTTTCCAAGCGTCCGTATCGTATTCCTTATGCCTTAAAACAAATTTTATGTAGATTTTTTGCTTCGCATATTCGATTTTCGCTATCAGCCGGAACTTATTGCCGCCGATATTGAACACCGTGCATTTACCTACCCGTTCGGCGCTAGGGCAATCTGCTTTGGTTTCCGCCAGATTATTCCACCCGGCTTTATCCGCAATCGCAAACCAGCGTCTGAGCGGTTCTTCGGCTTCCGTATCTTCTAACCAAAATTCCTTTAACGCTTTTTTGCTGATTACGTGCATCGGTTTCCTCAATTAGTATCTTCTCAAATTTGAGAAGTATTGTCAACAATTGTTTTTAAGATAATTCTTACACCCCTATTCCACTGCGGAAAACAATATAGTTTATTTCATCTATTAACTTTGACACCCCCCTGTTAATTTAACTTGACAACCTTTTTAAGATGCGTTATTTTTCCGTTCATGAAATTCTCGCCTTTTTCTACTTCCCCGGATCCCGACATGCTTTATATAACGCCTTCAATCAAATCGACGATTGACAAGGTAATGCATCTGGTTGAATACCGGCAGGGATTGACAACCATCGTTGCCGATGTCGGACACGGTAAATCGACGGTTATCCGCCATCTGTGGAATGAGCTGTCGAAAAACAAGGAAGTATCGCTGGCGTCCGTTTTGACCCCGAACTTCCCTTCTGATTTTGCTATGCTGAAAGCCATCTGCGGTGAGTACGGACTTGCGCCGAGACGCGGAATGCTGGCGCAGGAATCGGCTTTTAAGGACTTTTTAGCCAATCTTGATGCCGAGGGCAAGACATCGGTAATTCTGATTGACGAAGCGCAGCGATTAACCGGAAAGCAGCTTGAGCTGATCCGAGTGATGCTCAATTTTGAAACGCCGAAATATAAGCTGGTTCAGATTGTTCTTGCCGGTCAGCTCGAACTTAAATACAAACTGCTCGATGCTTCAAAAAAAGCGCTGCGCTCGCGGATTTTCGCGCCGTCGAATCTTTCGCCGCTATCGCCGGCAGAGATGCGCCGCGTAATTGAATTCCGGTGCCTGAAAGCCAACTCGCTCAATCCATTTACCGACGAAGCGCTGCAGGCGATTTACAATCTGACTTCCGGCGTTCCGCGCGACGTGCTGACGATTTGCCAGATATTATGGGCGGCGGCTGCCAAGGAAGGCGTTGACGAGATTCCGGCTGAATGGGTCGAGCCGATTGTCAAAGAGGCGGTGCTGAATGCCTAAGCTGAAATCGACGGCGCAACCTGCCGAATATGTGTCGAATAATTCCTTTATGACTTCCCGGGTGAAGGTTCCTAATCCGTTCGGAAACGATTACGAAGACCCGCTTGAAACCTTAAAGGCGGAACAGTTAAAAGACAAGAGTTTAGATTTTGAATCTGTACCTACTACACCTACTACACCTACTACACCTAGTCCTACTATTCGCGATAATGCTAATGCTGACAGCATTTTTATACAACTAGCTACCCCTACTATACCTAGTCCTACTATACCTACTGCACCTAGTCATAAATTAGAGCCTGTTTCTCCCAACAAGGATTTTCAGAAAGTAAGTAACTCGATTACGAGACAAGCAATTCCTTCTGGCATCTTCGGTTCGGGGAAAGCAAAACAACTTTATGACGCTCTATATTCTTTAACCAGGGGCGCGATCAGACCGATACGAATTATTAGAATAACCAAACCAAGGCTGATGAAATTAGCCGGAATCGGCACCCGGCAGACTTTGTGGCTTAATTTGCAGCATCTAGAAAGCGTCGGATTGGTAAGAAGAAATGTATTGCTGGGAGAGCATGGCGGAAATGAATACGAAGTATTTATCCCGGAAGAACTTCCCGAAATTAATCTAAAAACTATACCTACTATACCTACTATACCTACTAGTCCTAGTAACAGGGTATACCAGGTGCAGAATCTAGAAGGTGTAGTAGGTATAGATTCTGCACCTACTGCACCTAGTTCCAGTCCAATAAACACGGGCGTTTCAGAAGCTCCCAAGACTTCTTTTAAAGACAATACTAAGAATGATGATGATAACGCGCGCGTGAGCGAGACGTTTTCCGTGCTGGCAGAACGGCTCGACGACGCTGTGAAAAAAATCACCGGCAAGGGCGTCTCGAAATCCGAAGCTGAAAAGTGGGGAACTCTCGCCGACTTGTTAATTCTTGAACTTGAAGTTGCCGCCAGTCGAGCCGACGGAGTTTCATCAATCCCGGCATTTTTAACTGAGGTTTTGCGCCGCCAGTTTTTTGCAGCACGCCGTGAGCAAGAGGCTTCTTCCGCCAAAACGTCAAAAGCAAAAATTGATACGGTCGGTAAACCCGATCAGACAGGAGAATATGAAATTAAACCCTTAGATGAAAAGGGCAGGGAAGCTGCACTCGAACAACTCAAAGAATTTGCCGGGGATGAATTTCTAGAGGATTTCAAAAAGTGGTACACGCCTCAAGACTGGATGTGGCTGATGACTCAATTGGAGAAACAGCAAAAGCAATGAATTTAACCTGGCAGCCGCTGCCGTTTGCTACAGGCGAAACGGCAATGTTCGGCACTATCAAACTGGGAATCATTCGTCACCGGGGAAATGTCTGGTCAGCTTACGTCGGCAATAAAAAACTAAAAGCCTCAAAATCAAAGAGGGAAGCCATCAAGCTGATTTTAGAGGAAGTAAGTATCCAAGGCAGGCTTTTTTAGAAAAAGACCAAATAACGGGCAATGATGAGCGAGAAAACGGTAGTTATCACCGAGATTGGTGATAACTATGTATTATGAAAACTACAAGTCAAAAATAAAGAGTCTGATAAGGTAAAGGTTCTCCTTGATTAGAACTTTTCCTTTTATCTCCTAAATCTAAGTACAGGACAAAAAAAGAATTGGTGTTTGAAAAATGAAGAACATTGAGTTGAAATCTACTTTTGAAAATCTTGCAAATTTAGAAAAAGGAGACTCAACTCAATGGATATTTACTCGTTAGAGCAAATACTAGCTGCCAATTTAACTTGGAATAGAGCGCGAATCAAGTTTCTCGCCCGTTTTCTGGTGGCATTGTTTCAGGTTCAGACAGTTAATCTGGCGAAGATTGCCAGTGTTTTTGCCGGGGATGCCAAAGTTGCGTCCAATTATAAAAAACTGCAAAGGTTCATGCGTTTTTTTCGATTTCTCAATCGGAGATGGCGCGCCTGACGATAAAACTTTTGAAGTTAGAAGCGCCGTTTGTCATTGCCATTGACCGCACCGAATGGCAGTTAGGAAAGGCTTGGGTTAATGTTTTGTTGCTCTCGGTCGGTTATAAAGGTGTTTCGCTTCCTTTGTTTTGGACGGTTTTAGAGGAAAAAGGCTGCTCGGATAACGCGGAACGGCGCGGTATCGTGCAGCAGTTTATTGATGAGTTCGGAGCCGGAAGCATCGAATTTGTCACCGCCGACCGTGAATTCGCTTCAAAGGAATGGCTCACTTATTTGGTGGAGCGGAAGATTAGCTTTCGGCTGAGAATCAAAGCAAATACGCTGATTACCGACAAACGCGGGCAAAGGATTCACGCCTCGAAGATGTTGAAGACAATGAAGAAGGGCGAACGGGCAGAGTTGCGGAGAAGACGCCGGTTGTGGAACAAGGCAGTATTTGTGGCGGTGTGCCGCAAAGCGGACGGCGATAATGTCATTGTCGTTTCATCGGAGCGGACGGGACGAATCCTGCTTGAATATGGTCAGAGATGGCAGATTAAAACCTTGTTCGGATGCTTGAAAACCAGAGGATTTCGACTCGAAGACACGCATTTGACGCACGGGAGTCGGGTCAGCAACTTGTTGTCGTTATTAACGCTGGCAACAGTTTGGGGAATCCTCGCAGGCGAGATTGCCGCCCGTCAAACGCCGCCGAAAATTAAGAAACACGGGAGAGCCGAAAAGAGCATCTTCCGGCTCGGATTGGAAAATTTGCGGAATTGTTTCTGCGGGCTAACAACAAACTTTAGACAAAAGCATCGATTCCAACAACTTACGCTACTTTTGTCCTGTACTTAGCTCCTAAATAGAGAAATGATTGTTTATTTTAATCTTATTCTTATCCCGGGTATTCGCAGAATTCGGTTGAACCTAGGGGTAGAATGCCCGTATTTATTGGTTTTTTCAAGTCTTACCGACTAATCTTTTCTTATTCTCCTTATTTTATATGTTATCGGACTCAATTAAAAGATTAAAAAGACAGATTAATTCTAAACCAATAAAATGGTAAAATTGTCATTAAACTTCATCTTTTATATATGTTGGTTTTCGGTCATATATTGTCTGTAAAGCCGATTGGTATGGGGGGGTTTTCTTGGATTGCTCACCGCTATTTTCGGCAACTTCTTTCGCTTCTCTAACCGTCATTACAATCCGGTATGTTTCTTCATTCCATCTTTCAAAAAGATATTGGCTAACTTCATCAAACAAATGTGGATTTTCAGCAAATTGAACATTGAGTTTATCCAGGTTGTGAATAAATTCAGCTTTAGCTATTTGAATTTTCGTTTTCTCTATTTCTTCGCGCTTTGCGGCAATTTCTTTTTCTGTCATTCGTAATTACTCCTGTGTTTAAGATTATCTCTGCGCTTGTAATTGTCTCAAACGGCTCAACAACTGTTTGATTTTCTCATCGCGCGGCAAGTTCTTCAATTCGGGAAACTGCTTCTCGTATTTTACTATCATTAGCTCACCCGTCAGATTCTCCCAAATTATCCCGCTCGGCGTCTGCTGTGACTTTTCCGGCGACTCTTTTAATAATGTTTTCGACATATTCGTGGTTCCTTTCGACGTAAATAATTTTAGGTGTCGCCGCGTTCGCTTTGCGATTTGTCGGGCAACAAGAAAACGCAGTTGTGATGCAGTCGCATTTGCGGCGTGTTTTTAAGTTTTCCTCGCAACTTATCTGTGAGCGTTAATTGCTTCGGTTTTATTTCCTCAATCGGAGAAACTTGTGGTTTAGAGTCTTTATCAGACGTTTTTCCTTCCACTGTTTCCCTCCTCGCGTTTTGCTTTTCCTTGTTCATTATAGTTCACTCATTCGGGTTGCCGGTCGCCAATTTTGGCAATTTCAAGTGCTTTTCAAATCCGCCTCATAATTCGGCAGGAGCATAAAATTCTTGCAATTTTACATTCTCATCCCTCTGCTTGGCTGTTGTTGTGTAATCTCGTTTTGTTTCGTTTCCTGTTTTGCCTGCAAATCCTTTTCCATTGGCTTAATTTGCTCGACTATTTCCTCCGACGCTCTGCTCTGCACGGCATACGCGTTTGCTTCCAGCGAACTTGCAAACACGGGCGGCTCAATTCCCTTTTCCGCCGCGCCGATACTAATGCTCTCAAATTGTTCCGGCGACGGCTCAATCTGCCCACCTGCCTTAAATAATTCAAACAAATCTTGCTGAATTGCACCGCTCATCTCGCGGTTTTCCGTTTGCTCGATTGCCTCTGTTATAGTGTCGCGGCAAAACTGTGCTAGTTGGATATTGTGATAACCGTCATCGCTTAAATTCGGTATCTCAAAGCGTTTTTCGTCATTGTGCCAACAATCTTCAATTAAATCGCGGCTTATGACTACCGCCGTTTTCCAGTCCTGGCTACTGACTTCGTTGTAATAATCGTGTAAATCCGCTGGCAAACAAGTTTCTAAACTAGCACGCAAATCGTCCTTTGTTTCTTCGCTTAGCGCTCCGCCCCAATGAATGTTTAGCAGATTTGTCGTCTCCTCAGCATATATGGCGTGCTGCGGATCTGCTGCGGTTACTCCATTCCGAAAATCTCTAATATTGTCGTCCAGCCGTTCTCCCAAATCCAGGTTGTCGCGCTCGTGCAGAATATCACTACCGTTGCGAATATCATCAGCACCATTACCAAGTTGGCTATCGGCTTCACATAATTGAGCCTTTGCAGTTTGGTTTCCAATTCCGAGCCTTTCCTCGCTTCGTTCGATAACTGATTTTGCGTAATCGAGAGCTTCTTTGATTGCTCCCGCAATTTCTGTTTCGTCCATTCGTGCGCTTGTTTCTCGTTTGCTAAACTCTGCGTCGTCGTATTGTGCGCCTGCTGTTCCACCGTCAAGTTCCTCTTGACTATCGCTAGACCTCTCTCCGCTATCGCTACTAAGTTTGCCGCTCTGTGCAGCGCCTCGATTGTGTCCTGCTCCGGCGCCTGATCCGGCAAATTCAGCAACTCGTTTGTATCCTTCTCGATTGTTTTGAATGGCTTTTTCGCTTCCGCCGGTTGTTTCTCCGCCGCGCTCGGTTTGAGCTGTTCTTTGGTTTGCTTCCTCAACCGCTCCAAAATCTCTTTCGTGTTCATAACTCAACCCCTGTTTTAGTAGTCTGTTCCACGAGAAGTTTTTCCCCAAACTGCTGCCTTTAAAGGCAACGGCATTCGTTTCAAATGACACTCCTGAAATTCTGCCCGTTTTTTGTAAATTAAATTTCGTGCTGATGTCGTTGGCTGTAAGAAAAGCTACAAATTCTGTCGTCGTTTCCGTTTCCTCCAACGCTGTTTTGATTGCTTCCTGCAACCTGAGCCGCGCCGGTATCTCGCCCGTCCGTTCCGCTCTGGCTATCTCGCCTCTGGTCAATGATTTTTCTTTCGCTTGGGTCGGGGTCGGGGTCAAGCCATATTCTTTCTCGATGCTTTGCGCCCACTTCCGCGCCCTAATTCTCTCCTGCCACTCTTTGACGAGCTTGCCGTCGTAATCCACGCGGCTCGTCAAAATATGCATGTGCGGGTGGTCGGTGTCGCGGTGTTCGGTAACCATAAACGGCGAATTTTTATAACCGTTTTTTTCTAAATAATCCTGGGCGATTGCCAACTTATCAAAGGCGTTTAATTTATCCGCTTCTTCAGGCTTAAAACTGATTGAAATTTTCTTGACCGGTTTGGCGATTTCTTTTCTTTGTTTTGCCACGTCTTCAAATTCGCGTTTCCATTCCCGCGCCGAATTTCCCGAAAGATTATGTCCCAAAACTCGCGCTCTTTCGCCTTCGGCAAAACCTTTAATAGTATATTCATCCGCCGTCGCCGGCATCGCTTTTGCCGCCTCCGATTTGTCCTGTAGCTTTTTCTTTTCCAGGTCGTAATTCAATGCGCCCGAGAAATTACTTCCCGTGGTTATCTTCGCTATCGGCATATCCTAAGAACTCCCGTTTTACTGCTCTTAACACATCACCTACTTCTTCAAAATATCGCGGGTCAACGCGCGCCGTTTTACCCTCATTAACTCCCTTTGCGATTTGATTCAGAAGCGTCCCAATACTTCTTAACTCGCTTACCGCTTCTCTATTCGCCTGCGGTACAACCCGAATTGCTTCACTGCTCAAACTAGCTTCACGCACGAAAACAGCTTCGCTTTTTCCCGATTCCGCTGCCCGTCTTTTTATCTCCTCAAGTTCCTGCTTATTATACGAAACCAGAACTTTGCCTTCTCGCCGTTGCGTATTCTCTAGTTTTGGTCGTCCTATTTTCTTCATCCCGCATCATTAGGCTACTCTAAATTGGCGAAAGAGCAAAGCGATTGAGACATTTTTGACTTAGCGAGAATCCATCTTGCTTTATTTTCGATTATTCAATACTTCAGAATAATACACGCATCCCTCAATATAAGCAAACTTTTATTTCACCTGTCTGAACATCAACCTCAAAAGCGGAAAACAAACAAACCAATTACCCAAAACAAAGTAAAAAAAGGATGCGTGGGGAAAAGAATAAGAGAAAAACAGTAAGCAAAACCCTTGTCAAAAATAGGAAGAAAAAACGAAAAATAAGCAAAAATAAACATCTTCTTATAACATTTCTTGACTTCTTTTTGTGTCCTCAATTATCCTTCCAGAAGTAAAAGATTAAAGAATAAATAAAGCAAGGGAATCAAGAAATAGAAAACAGGAAAATAGAGAAATAGAAATCAGAAAGGAAAATAAACAAATGCCTGCTAAAAACATTATTGATTCGGTCTTACAAAAAAATCGTCAGCAAAAACGAGTAAAAATCAATTTCTCTGTCAGCGAAGAAACAAACAGCGCGATTGATAAATTTATCGAGCAAATGAAAAGCGAAGGCGAAACAATCGATAAATCAATCCTGCTCGAACAATGGACTGATAAACTCGTCGATACTTTGCGCAGAAGTTACCGGCAGCGCAAAAATAAAAAAGCCGGCGGCGGTAGCGTTAATAATGCCTCATAGGACAGACGGGAAGGAACGTGCGATAAACCCACACAAGCGGGTTTATTTTTTGATTAGTTATTTCCGTTTTTGATTTTGGATATGGCAACAATATGATATATTCCTCTTCAAAAATTCTATTTCGAGTTCATTTGAGGCAAGTTATTTCCGTTTCTGTCTATTTTCGGAAATAATAAAGTTTATAGAAAAATAATGGGAAATTCTATAACCATCAAAATATTAACCATTTAACATCTTATATTTTGGTTCTGTGGGTTTATCGCGCGTTCCCTTCCGTTAGTCCGATAGCTAATTGGAGCGGCGCGATGAATCAATTCGCTATACTTTTTGAAAACCGACTGCCCAACAGCAGTTTCTACCACAGCTCATTTACACAAATCTTACAAAGAGTCCAGAATGTCAGATTAAATCGTGACTAAGTAGTCAAGCAGAATTAATATGATGTTTTTAGTTACGAAATGTCGATAAATACTGCCTCTTGTTGTCAAAAATGTCAGTCTAATTTTGTACAACTACTTACTACACATAACTCCAACTTTACAGCCAAGTCTTTGCTTATCTTCGCTTTAGTGGTTGTTTTATTTATCGGTAGCCGACTTTGGCATCTGACCGACTACTCTTTGTGGACAGATGAATTGTTTAGTCTGACGGCGGTGCGGCTATCTTGGAATGAAATGTTTGTGAAGCTGATACTGGACAAAGTCCATCCGCCTTTATTTTATATTGTACTCAAGATTTGGGTTGCCATTGGCGGAGAGTCCTTACTCTGGCTTAAACTTTTACCCGTTTTGATCGCCTCGGCGACAATAATACCATTCTATGGCTTGTGCCGGGAGTTAAATTTATCAGCTCGTGCTACAAATATGACGTTGCTGCTGATGGCTGTTAACGGATACTTGATTTATTATGCCCAGGAAGTTCGGATGTATATTCTTCTGCTCTTTTTCACGGTCAGCTCCTTTTGGCTGTTTGCTCGTTTTGTAAACGACACGACGAAAAAGAACAGATATTTAATATATTTATTCATCTGCAATTTATTACTAATATACAGTCATTATTTCGGATTTATAGTAGTTGGTGCGGAAGGATTCTTTTTACTTTTACTGGATCGTCGGAAGTTTTTCCGGTTTTTGATTTCAGTAGCTGCTCTGGTTCTTTTTTTCATTCCCTGGGCTTATGTCGTAATTAACGCCATATTATTGAAACAGGGACCCGTTACGGGTCTCGATTGGATAGGTCGTCCGAATCTGAATTCCGTTGTCTTATATTTTGAAACTCTGACCGGTCCGCTGGAATTTTTAGGAAGCTCGTATTTTCGATTATTGCTGTTCGGCGGTCCGGTTTTAATTTGGTTAATTCAAACGATAATTTATTCAGTGAGAGGAAACGAGTCCGGGCTGCGGAGCGCCCGAACCATATTTTTGTGGCTGATTATCTCCCTATTGATACCGTTGATCTTTATTTATGCGTTTAGCGTATATGGTCCGAAATCTATCTGGATGGAGCGTTATTTGATAATTTTGGCATTACCCTTTATGTTGCTGATCGGAATTGCTTTAGACAGGCTTCGTCCCGAATGGTTTCGGGCAGCAATGATATTGCTGGTCGTCGTGTGGTCAACTTTGGGCGGAATAAAATACGTTGATGAGCCGAATGATTTGGAAAGAGTTCCGTGGCAGAGTATGGTCAATAAAATGATCGTCTCGGAATCGCCGGATGCTTCGGGCATTAAAATCTATGTTTTCGAGTCGAACGTGCTGAGACCTCTCCAATTTTATTTGGCTGAAAAACACGAAACGAGATTTGAACCGGTGATAGTTAAAGATATTACGAAGGTCGAAGGTAATCATTTTTGGATAGCATTTCTCGAAAGAAGCGAAGCCCGAAGAGGAATTCCGATCAAAGAATCCTTACAGGATAAAGGTTATCAAATCGGCGACGGATTCAGAGCCGGAGTTTCTAATCGAAGACAATTTTTATTGCCGGTTTCTCGATAATTCAATTTGACTGCCAGATATATGCGGGCAAGCGCGAGAGGCATTATTAACCTTTAAATTTATTTCAGTTTTTACACGCTCAATTATGCCGGAAGCCAAAAACCTCAATTTAGAAAAATCGAAAACGAAAATTTCCACACCGCTCGTTAAACGTCAGCCCGGCATCGGCAGGTTATTTACCGTTGTTAGCTTTTTATTTCTGTTCGGTCTTTACGGGTTTCAACTCTGGTATCAGGCAACACGCACCAGTGTCACTAATGACGAGCCTTTTCATATTGTCGCAGGTTATCGCTATTGGCAGTGCGGCGACTACGGCATCAACCCGGAGCATCCGCCGCTGCTCAAACTGCTTGCCGCATCTCCGCTTATGCTTCAAACCTTTATCGAACCGACTGTGCCGTGCGGCTCGAAGATTACACCTAAACTTGAAGGTTTCTATACGGGCGCGTTGTTTCTTTCCAGAAACGGAGTTGACCGAATTCTTATCCCGGCACGTCTTGCCGCTTCACTAATGAGTTTGCTGCTGGCGGCACTGGTTTTTTTAGCTGTGCGGGAAATGTTCGGAAAGCCGGAGGCTTTTGTCGCCTTGGCACTTCTGGTATTTGAACCGAACCTTATCGCGCATGGCGCACTGGTAACGACTGATATGGCACTAACCGCGACAATGTTCGGCGCAGTCTACGCTCTTTACCGTTATTGCAAGAAACGCCGCCCGCTTCGTCTTTTGGTTGCCGGATTGGCAATCGGCGCAATGCTGGCATCAAAACATTCTGGCATTCTTATGCTGCCCGTTCTTTTTCTGCTTTTGATTGGCGATCTCCGGCTGGCTCGCAGAAATAGAACCGAATCGGGTTTACGCCTAAGTCACAGCATTCTTAACAGGACATCTGCATATACGGCAATAGTTCTCATTAGTCTAATCGCGCTTTGGGCAACTTACGATTTCCGTTACTACGCACTTCCGAATGCAGACGGAGACACCGTTTCCGTCGTTGACCTTTTCAAAACAAGTTCTCAGCCGGAAGTAGCGGAAACCCGCTTAGGCAAAACAGTAGAAATTATTCGCCGCGCCCGTATCTTACCCGAGTCTTACGTTTATGGTCTGGCGGACATTGTAGCCTGGGGAGAACATAAGCCTCTACTGCTCGGTAAAATCTATCCTAACGGACAGTGGTTTTACTTCCCGATGGCGTTCACTATTAAAACAAGCGTTGTGCTGCTTTTGCTGCTGCCGCTTGGCTTATTAACCATTCCATTGTATCGTCGGCATCCGCGCGAAATGCTGTTTCTGCTTTTACCTTCATTAGCCTTTTTTGCAATTAGTTTGACTTGGAGCCTTAATATTGGTGTTCGGCATATTCTGCCGGTCTATCCGTTTTTTATCTCGGTTGCCGCCGCCGGCGCGGGCGCGTTAGCCCGCAAGTATCGTTTCTTTTTCTATATTTTGATTGCAGTATTATTGTTTCACGCATTTACCGCCTGGCGAACAGCCCCAAGCTACATTGCCTTTGGAAACGATTTCTGGGGCGGGACAAACAATACCTTTAAGCTGCTTGATAACTCTAATGTTGATTGGGGACAAAATCTCAAAATCATCGAGCAGTATTTGGAGAAAGAGAATATCCACGACTGCTGGCTCGCCAGTCCCGGAATGGGAGAGCTGGTCCGCAGTTACCAGTCTTGTCACCTGATGCCTGCGCCCGGGTGGACTGCCACCGAGCAGATAATTGAGCCGCTTCCGCCTGTAATTGAAGGCACGATTTTCCTCAGTTCGATAGTCTTGCCGCCAAACAGCACGGTGTTTGAAACTATTGCAAAAACAGAGCCCGTAACAATTCTGGGCGGGAGCATTCTGGTTTATCGGGGACGCTATGAAATTCCGTTGGCATCTGCTCTCAGTTATATTGGACGAGGCAATCAGTATATTCGTTTTAAACGTTTTGATGAAGCAATCTCAGATGGACGCAAAGCTGTTGAACTTGCACCGGACGATCCGCGAACGCATTTGTATATGGGGACCGCCTTAGCTGCGGCTGGCGAAAACGACGAAGCGCGTCGGGAATTTGAACAAACATTAAGTTCGGTTCAATCAAATCCTGATTTGTACAGCTATGAACAGCAGCAGGCATTTCATTGGCTTTCAAATCTGCGATAAAAGAATGCAAAACCTACTCAATACAGCAGTAAGAATCCGCAAATGGGAGAAGAGATCCATGGCTGTCCGTGTGCATCGGTTCATCTCCACGTGCGTAGAGAAAATAATCTAATTGGTATCTAATTTCAAGCATCTTCCGGCTCATCTCCTTTTCAATGAGTTGCTTGTATTTAACGCAATACCTTCCCCCTCGCTAGAATGCCTTTTATTGCATTAAATACGGATGATTTTTTAGAGTTATCTCATACAACATAAATTGTATGCGTGTATTGTATGCAACAAAGTGCCGAAAATAAAGAAAATTAAGTGAAAATTAATGAATTTTAGTTGAAAAAGACGAATTTAGAAGAATAAGTGAGTCCTTAGAGTAAAAAAATGTGCCTTTGTGCCTAATACCCCATTTTAAGCAAAAATAACGAATAATTTACATATTGCCTATTATCAGCCGCGAAATGCTTAAGATTCAGAGACTTACGACAATTTTTTTAGTCAAACCACAATATCTTGTATTCGAGCGGCTTTAAAAATTGCTCTTTCTGGCTCTTTTTCGGTAATTTTATTAAACACAATATCTTGTGTGTCTTTTTACGGAAGGTCTGCCGCTAAAACATCGCCGTCTAAAGAGGCTTTTACTTTGATTCCGTGTCCGGCAAAAAAGTCGGCATCGTCGTAATAGACGCTTACATTATCTTCGTCTTCATCGAAGCTGATTGATTCGAGCTTGATTCGGTCGGCAAAATCTTCTTCCGAAATTCTTTCGTCCGTCTCACTCCAAGTGTCGTTGTAAAGCTCGATTAGATTTTTAGCGGCGGCGCGGCGGAATTCTATATCTTTTGTTTTCAGCGAAGTTAGAAAATTTTGAAATTGAACCGGCAATTTTTCATCTTTGTAGAGATTCACCATAATTTCAACCGAATGACCGGCGGCAAACTTCCCGCCTGCTTTTATAACAAATGAAATCTCGGCGCGGAGATTTTATTTACTGCGGCTTTGCGACCGGACTTATTACAGGCGCGATTTTTCCGTTATATTTTTTTATGCCTTTCTTTTTCGGAGAAACGGGTATAGATTGTGTTTTCAAGTCGAGAGTTTGTTGATTATTCAATATATTTCCTTCGTTGGCGTTAAAAGCTATTTTCCAACCGTCATCTTCTTTAACCATATAAATAATGCTCGGCATATTATTTACGCCGTCGTGAACGACGAGTGCCGCCCGATTTTCGTTAATGAAAGTGTTTAATATTGTTACTTTTTCGTAATTTTCAATTTCTACCAGTGCTTTGAGGTTGGAAGATTCGGCACTTAACTCGCCGAAAGTTTCTTTCACAGTTTTAGAAAAGAATTGATTTAGATTGCCCGCGCCGTCGGTCTTCCGTGCCGCCAAAAAAGTCATAAAAGTTTTTCTCGGCGTGGATAAGCTAAATTCAACTGTCTTATCGTTCGCTTTTGTTTGCGCCGTTAAACTGATGCCTGAATAAAACAGCAACATCAACAGAATAAAAGATTTTACTTTCATAAATATCAATTCTACGGCGTTATGCTTTTATCGCGGTTTGCCCTGAATCAGATTGCCAATCGGTTTCCTGATTAGTTTGCTTATTCTTCTTGGCTGAATACTCCAATTCATCTTGTAACTGTTCATCAAAATCTTTCATCACAACGGTTGTCATTAGCGGAATTATTTTTTCTTCCAGAAGTTTTCGTAAATCTTCTTCATCTTCAAAATACCAAAATTCTTCTCCGTTCCTACCGATTCCTGCTTTGCCTGTCGGTAACAAATCCCTATGACCGTAATTAACGATTAGTAAAACTTCAAACCAATGTCGGGAAATCCAGTAAAATTGATTTTCATCATAAAACTCACTATCTTTACCATCTAAATAAAGACGCTTTGCTTCAACTTCATCAATTACATCCTTGTCATATTCGTTACTATAATTTCTGCGAAAAAATTTTATTTGTTCTTCAATCCCATTACGAATTCGAGAATAAATTACATTGTCATCTTCTTCCGACGCACAAGGAAAATCGTCGCAAAAAGCGAAGCTGTATTCTAAAAGAATATTTTCTGTTGTCTCTTTGACAATTTTTCCAAACTTTATTGGAGGCTTATCTATGACCTTTATCATCTCTTGCCTCCTTCAAAGATTATTTCTAAGTTGCCTTTAAATTCTCTCTGAAATTGTTTATTGGCTTTGATTGCTTTGTATAGCTTTTCGTTATTTGTGATTACCCGATAAGTAAATTTTGTTGTTTGAAGTCCGTAATCTTTATCAGCTTGAGCAATCATCTGCCCGCCTTCTAACTGTTTAGTGAGATGTGTAATTGATTTATTACCTTCTGTAATTTCCGTGATTACCGCTTCAACATTTTTTCCCTTTGGCACGAACGCAATTTGGTCAGCCGCCGGACGATTTGTGATTTTCGCCGCTTGTGTCAATTTATCGCCATCAATCACTTTAGCCGTTCCTTCCGGCAAATACTTTTCGCGCGTTATTTCCTCAAAACGACGATTGCCGCTCGTTGATTTTCCCGCCCGCATCTCTAACGGCTCGTTGTTTTCTAACGCGCTCTTGCCGTTTGTCGGTCTGGTTGTTGGCGGCGATTCGGTGGGCGCGCCGTTCGCCGTTGCCGGTCTCGGCTCTTCCAATTTCGGCAAGCCTTCTTTGAGAATCTGCTTGACG
>MWWH01000043.1_pt1 | contig 27532 bp, 23 predicted proteins | sample 1047231 | NCBI WGS metagenome assembly MWWH01 (sample SAMN06349967, study PRJNA376086) | soil metagenome | isolation source: MG3-2 sample Antarctic (ecotone) soil | place: Antarctica | collected 2015-01-13 | reverse complement strand
CGCGATGGACGAACCGCTCAAGTCGAAAACGATTACATTATCGTGCGGCAAACTGACAACCGGCGTTTCGGTCAAACCGTGGACGGGAATTTTTATGCTCCGAAATTCTTCAAGTCCCGAAACCTATTTTCAAGCGGCGTTTCGCGTGCAAACACCCTGGACAATTAAAAATCCCGACAGCCAATCTCCGAACAAAGAATTAATTATCAAAGAAGAATGTTACGTTTTCGATTTTGCGCCTGACAGAGCGTTACGACAGATCGCCGATTATAGTTGCCGTTTGAACGTCAACGAAAGCAACCCGGAAAGCAAAGTTGCCGAATTTATTCATTTTCTGCCTGTTTTAGCTTACGACGGAAGCTCGATGAAACAGATTGACGCGGCTGGAATTTTGGATATGGCGATGAGCGGAACAACCGCGACTTTATTGGCAAGACGTTGGGAAAGCGCATTACTCGTCAATGTTGATAATTACACTTTGCAGCGTTTGATGGAAAACGCCGACGCGATGAACGCGCTCAAAAGCATCGAAGGTTTCCGAAATCTGAATCAAGACATCGAAACCATCATCAACAAATCCGAAGCGATTAAAAAAGCTAAGAAGGAAGCCAACGAAAGACCTTTGACTCCCAAAGAGAAAAAAGAATTGTCAGATGCGGAAAAGGAATACAAAAGCAAACGCAAGGAAATTCAGGAAAAACTTATCAAGTTTGCAACGCGAGTTCCTGTGTTTATGTATCTAACTGATTACCGCGAAAGAAGTTTGAAAGACGTAATCACGCAGCTTGAACCCGGACTTTTCAAAAAAGTAACCGGCTTGACTGTCAAGGATTTTGAAATTCTGGTCAGCCTCGGCGTATTCAACAGCGCGTTAATGAACGATGCCGTTTATAAATTCAAACGCTACGAAGATGCAAGTTTGGAATACGTCGGAATCAACAAACATCAAGGCGAAGATATTGGATTATTTGATACGGTTTTAAGCTCGATGGACTTTCAAGAAAGTGTTGTAATTGAACAAGCCAGCTAAACGCATCGGAAGAAAAATATTGAGAATTTCGTAGCTATTTATATAAATGTAGCTATAATAGCTATGAAGGAGACAATACATTATGCAAACCGTTAATATAGCCGACTTAAAAAACAATTTGAGCGCGTGGTTGGAACAAGTGAAAAACGGCGAGGAATTGGTAGTAAAAGATCGTAACACGCCGATTGCGCGAGTGATGCCGCTTGCAGGCGGCGAGGACTTAGACGCAGAGGAAGAAGCCTTAGTAGCCGCCGGACTGATGCGCTTGCCTTTGAAAGAAAAGAACGACGATTTTTTAGATTTGCCCGCGCCGGACGTTTCTTTAGATGCGATTCGCGCCGCTATCCGAGCAGAACGTGATGAGGACTAATAACGGCTTTTGGGATTCAAGCGCGTTAGTGCCGCTTTGCGTTCGACAAACGGCGAGCCAGAGTTTTCGTCAGCTTTGGCGACAGAGTAGCCGCGTTATTGTTTGGTCAGGCGCGACCGTCGAAATACGCAGCGCATTAGCCCGCCTTCACCGCGAAAATCAAATAGACGCAAAAGGCTTGCAATTTGCGATTAACCGACTGGAAGCGATGCGCCGCCAATGGCGTGAGATTATCACCGGCGACAAACTCCACTCGATTGCCGCAGAATTGCCGGACACTTACAGCTTACGGGCGTTAGATTCGTTTCAGCTTGCCGCCGCGCTGGTTTGGTGTAAAGAGAAGCCGAAAGGAAGACTTTTTATTTGCGACGATGCGCGATTAAGCGAAGCCGCGCAAAAAGTAGGCTTTACAATCAAACCATAATCGTATAACCGCATAACTGATTATGCGGTTATACGATTATTTGTGTAATCAAAGTTTTATGCTATGATGACGGCGCTATGATAATCACAATCGCAAGTTTCAAAGGCGGCGTAGGAAAAACGACAACCGCCGTGCATCTCGCCGGTTATCTTTCCAAAAAAGGTAAAACGCTTTTAGTTGACGGCGACCCGAACCGGAGCAGCAGCGATTGGGCAGCCGCCGGACTTTTGCCGTTTTCGGTAATGGACGAAGAACAAGCCAGCGCAGAGGCGCGAAATTTTAAGCACGTCGTTATTGATACCAAAGCCCGCCCGGACGAATCCGACCTTAAAGAGCTTGCCGCGCATACTGATTTATTGATTGTGCCAACCACGCCGGACGCGCTCGCCTTGAAAGCGACGTTAAAAATGCTTGCCACTTTGAAAGGAATCAACATCAGCAACTACAAACTGCTTTTAACGATGATACCGCCGCCACCAAGCCACGATGGATCAGACGCGGTAGAGTTAATCAAAAACAGCCAGCTACCGAGCTTCAAAACGCAGATTAAACGCTATGCGTCTTACAAAAAAGCTGCTTTGCAAGGCGTGTTAGTTGGCGAAGTCCGCGACCGCAGCGCACGAATCGCCGCCGACGCTTACGAGCGACTAACAAAGGAGATTTTATAACGTGGGACAATTTACCGGATTATTTAACGGACTCGATAACGCAGAGCCGAAACCAAAAGTAAAAGCCAATAGCACCGCAAAACGTAATGCCGTGAAGCAAACCACCGCAGCGACCGAAGAAACACCGGCAAAGGCTTCGCCGACTACTAAAAGCAAATCGGATGGCAAGCAGGCAAACGAAAACGCCGCGCCCAAAACCTCCGCACCGATGCGAGGCAAGCGCAGCCACCCGGATTATACGCAAGCACCGGCTTTTGTCCGAAAAGACACTTACAAAGCCGTTAAAATCGCTTTACTGAATGATGACCGCGGTTTAGATTATTCGGACTTAGTAGAAGAATTATTAACCGCTTGGTTGGCGAATAAAAGATAACCGATTATATGATTATATGATTATACACATAATCATATAATCGCATTAGAGAATAGCAAATGATTAAAGACAGCCGGAAAAAAGATACACCGCAGCCACCGGCGGAAATCGAAGCCGCGCCGGAATCAGGCAAGCGGCTGGACGATTACGAGCAAAGTTACCCTTTGCAGTTATCGCTGTTTCAGTTACTTGACCTAAAGCCCAATGACCAACCGCGCTACTCGAACACAATAGAGCTTTACGACTTTATACCCAAATATCATTGGGGAAAGGTTGAGCGTATTGGCGGAGAATTTTTGCGCGTTCTCAAACGTGAATTTGAGTGCAGAGGCACGAGATATAAAATTGAAGTCGCGCCTGCCGTTATCACCGACCGAGACGGCAAGGAGCGTAATTACTACCCGTCGAAGCGTGAAGAGCTTGTAGAAGATGCTTTGAGGCGATTCGCCACGACCGAGCGAGGCGTTTTTTTAGACGACCGCGCGGGCGTTACCTTCACCCTTTATCAGTTGCAACAGGAGCTAAAGAAAAACGGGCATAGTTACAGCATTAAAGAATTGAAAGACGCGCTTTATATTTGTGCGAAAACTACGTTGACCGTTACTACAGAGAACGGGAACGCCGTTTTAATCTCCAATATGTTTGAAACACTGGGTTTGCAGACCCGCGACGATTGGAAAGGCGCAGGCACAAAGCAAAAGGCGTTCGTTCGGTTCAATAGCTTAGTATCGGAAGGAATCAAAAGAGGTTCGTTCCGACAATTAGATTATGAAAAGGCGATGAGTTATAGCAGCGTCATCGCTCGTCAACTTCACAAGCGAATGAGCCACCATTTTACGCAAGCCAGCATTACAACGCGCTACGAAATCAAACTTTCTACAATTATCCGCGATTTTGGATTAGCTGAATACGCCCGCCCATCGCTCAATCTCTCGCACGTCTTGAAAGCTCTGGACGAAATGAAAGAAAAATCCGTTTTGCTTTCGTATGAGGTTCAAAAATCGCTTGACCATTCAAATCGCAATAAATTACTTGACGCAAAATTTATCCTAACACCACACCCGTTTTTCAGCGTCGAAGCCCGGAAGATTAATGACCGGCACGGACGCATCGAGCGACAACTATCAAGCGGAGAAAAGCAGTAGCTCCGCTTTTCAAAATATGTAGGTTTGATTATCGCAAAACCGCAAAAATATGTAGGTTTGATTATCGGAATATGTAGGTTTGATTATCGCAAGAGATTTTCGGCAAAAATTTCACCCGAAATTTTGAGTTTTCCACAGGCAAATATGTAGGTTTGATTATCGGATATGTAGGTTTGATTATCGCAAGGCATCAAAATATGTAGGTTTGATTATCGCAAGGCATCAAAATATGTAGGTTTGATTATCGCAAGCAGTCCAAAACAGGCAAATATGTAGGTTTGATTATCGCAAGGAATTTGCAAGAGTCTGATAATAAAAGACTTAATGACTTTTTAAGCTCCTTATCCTTTTATCCGTTATTTAACCATAAGAATTAACCTTCGCCTGTGGAAAACTTCGGAGTCTTAAATGAACAGGAAAAATTTCCATTTTGAAAGCAGTTATTATCGGACACGGTTCTAAATGCTGAAAAATTATTTTTGGCAATTCCATTACATCCACACAAGCCAATTATCAACCAATCCCATAACCTAACGCACCAAATTTTCCAGAACAGATTTGTTTTAGAGGAAAGGCAAGGTACGCAAAACGCTATCGCGTTTCGCCGCGCAAGCGCGCCTTGTCCGGTGTAGTCTTCGACTCACCGGAGAAAACAAAGGAATCGGTAGGATAAAAATTTCAGGTTGATTTCGTCGAAGACGGGATTTGTCGTTTTTGTCTTCACTTTTGGCACGTCAAATGCTTATTGCTCAATCGAGCATTTTCTTTGTGCAAAAACTCAATAAATTAAAGGAAAAACTATGACAATTCCAAAATTGTTCGTTGACCCGTTCGGCAACAGCAACATTTTTATCACACGCCCGGAAGTTGAAACGGGCAACATTTCGGACACGCTTCTAATTCTGCAATCGCTACTCGACGACCGGAGAAAGGTTTTGCAGCAACAAAATAAAATTCGCATTTTCGTGAACGGCTACGATGACGATCCGCACGAGCTTTGGGACATCGCCGAAGTTCGCGCGTTTTACCGGAAACTTGATGAGAAGTTTCCTTATTGGTTTTGGTTCTGCGATAAAGGCGATGTCAGCTTGAAAGTCATTTCCGATTGCCTTTACCAGCCGACCAGCAAAGCCGAAGAACAACGGCAAATTGTCGCGCTCGTTGACGACGCAGAGTTAAACGGATTTATGCGCCGTCATTACCAAGCCATTGATGAGTTGTGCGAGGACTACAACATACCGGACACAGAGCGGCTAAAAGTTTTAGAAGCGATTGAAAATTACTTTGAGCAGTATTATCACGGCACTAATTTTTTCACCAAAATTCCTTTTCTCGGAAATATTGTTACAGGCAGAAAGCGAAAAGAACAGAAATTTCGCCCTTACGCTTACGAGCGTTTTTCCGCGCAGAGGTAAATTTTTAGATGAGTAAACAGCAATATCCGAAAAAGGTTTTAGTCAGACTCACCGAAGCGGAAAAGCAAGAGATTGAGAAGAACGCGAAGCAGTCGCAGCTTTCCATTTCGCGTTTTCTTGTCCGGTCGGGAGTCGGCGACGAGCGCGGGCTTGACCCGGCAGAGCGCGAACTTAGGGAGCGGGCAATTTATGAACTGCGGCGCGTCGGAGTCAATCTTAATCAAATCGCTTATGCCTTGAACGCAGCCAGACGAACCGGACGCAGCGACGAGCCGCCAGCGGCGGAAATCGCGCAAGCCACCGAGAGTCTGAAAGCGGTTTTAGAAGCAGTCAAAAAAGCATTTTAGAGCGGAAAAAATGAGCATTGCAAAATTTACAGTCGGGCGACGCGGCGCGAGCGGGCGACACGCGAGCTATATCACCAGAGAATCGGCTTGCCGCTCGATTAGCTTTTACAATTTGGACGAGCTGCACGGCGAAAACGATTTTGAGAAGCGCGTTAATGCCATTTCTCACGCTTACGCCAGAGAGGACATCGAAACGGCAAAAAGCGAGCGCGGGCGAACGCATTACCGAATCATTTTGTCCTGGGATAGAAAAGAAGAAACTGACATTGCCAAAGAACAGGCGCACGAATTTTTGAAAGAAAATTTTGATAAAGGGCGCGGTTTCGTCGCCGTTCACCAAGATACCGAACACACCCACGCGCACGTTTGGCTTGATGCCCGGACTAACGACGGGCGCAAATTGCATATCGGCAAGAGCGTTTACAGGCAGCTTGATGAAAGTTGGGCGAAGCAATACGACCGGAATTATCAAACCGAATATGCCAAAGAATACAAAGAGAAAAAAGAGCAAACGCGGCAATGGAAACGCAACCGAGTGTAAGAGCAACAGCGCGAACAGACCGAGCGAGCTGCAGGCAAACAGGAACGCCCGCAGGATAAGCCGGAGCGTTATCAGGACAATTTGAAAAACGATTTTTGGCGCGAAAAAGACCAGATTGATAAAGGAGTAATCAGAAACGGTGACGAAAACGGAATTAGAGGAAATCAACAATCTTTTACGGTGCGAAGCGGACGCACTGAAACGGGAGAACGAGAGCTTAGTAACAGTCAACGGCAGCTTACAAAATCAGAGCGAGCAGTTAGCCGAGCAACTGAACAAACTCACCGAACGGAATCAGAAGCTAGAGGCTTACATCAGGCAGTTGCAAGAGTGGCTCAAACAGAACGCGGCAACCGCATAGAACACAGCAACGGCAGAGACCAGGACGACGAACGAGGACGATAGATTACAAAATGAGAAAACATTTAGCTTTTATCAAACTGCAAATCTTTTGCAGCCTTCTACTGATAATAATTTGCAGTTTCGCCGCGACCGCGCAGACAGCAAACCAGGCGAGAAGCAAACAGACCGGAGCGACGACAACACAGGCAAACAACGTCGGACGCAGCACCGCGCCCAACACAATGCGGAATCAGAGCCGCAACCTTCAGCCACCGACAGCGAGCCAGGACAGCACCGCGACCAGACCGAGCGCGACGAACCGCGTTTTTGACGTTCTTTTTTCCAACAGATTTTTCAGTAAAGTTTTGTTGATAGTGCTGCCCGTGTTCGTTATTTTGTTAATTATTCTTTTTTTCTTCACGGGCAGCGGCGGCAACGTAGGCAGAAAAGACTCTCACGGCGGCGCGAGCATCGCCGGCAAAGACGATTTGAAAGAATTTGCCAAGCAGCAGGGCGAAGGCTTGAAAGCGGGCGAGTTCGGATTAGGTGAGACAAGCAAAGGCAATAACTTTTACGCTTTACCCCAACTTTTGACGTTTCGCCACGTTTTGATACTTGGCGCGACCGGAACGGGTAAGAGCAGAGGTTTTTATTTACCGAATCTTGAACTTCTGGCAAGCAGCGGCGCGAGCGTTTTTGTCAACGACACGAAAAGCGAGCTTTGGAATACAGCATCAGGTTATTGGAAACGAGCATTAAGATTCGCGCCGCTCGACCCGGACAAAAGCAGTCCGCTAAACTGGATTCCGCTTTGCACCGACGAAAACCAAACTTTAACGCTCAAACTTGCCAGAACAATCGTTACCAACGGCGGAGATTCAAAAAACAAGGAAGCGTTCTGGGACAAAGCGGAAACCGCGTTATTAGCGGCTTTATTCGCGCACGTTGCCACCACAGACACGCCGACACCAGCATTTGCTTACGACATTCTGCACGAGCGCGATATGAACGGCATTGCCGAGATTTTGTTCGATTCAAAATCTCGACTTGCAAGGCAGCAGGCGCGGGTATTTTGGGACGCGGGCGACAAGCTGCGCGGGAGCGTGTTCACCGGCGCGAGAGTCAGCTTGACCTGGTTAGGCGATGAGAAAGTGCGACGCTTTACGAGCAGCACAGTAAAACCGATTAACTTTGCCGAGATGCGAGCGGGAAAAACCGGCGTATTTTGGTGTTTGCCGGTCAAAGCAATCGCCACTTTGCGCCCTTTAACGGCACTGGTTTTGACGCTGACAATGGAACAGCTAAAAGAAACGAAAGGCAGCGCGGTTTATATGATGCTCGATGAGTTCGCCAACATCGGAGCGATACCGGATTTTTCAACCGAAATCACGCTTTTAAGAAGCGAGCGAGTGCCGGTTATCGCCGGGATTCAAAGTTTCGCGCAGCTTGCCGAGCGATACGGACACGACGCGGCGCGGACGATTGCCGAGAATTTTCAAACGAAACTCGTTTTAGCCGGTTTGGAGTTCGACAGCGCGGAACGCATTTCAAAGCATTTGGGCGAACTGACGATTATCGAACTCCGGGACAGCCATACGAGCAAAGGTTTTTTCGGGGAAGGGGGGAGCCGAACGAGGAGCTTACAAAAATACGCCCGCAGGCTTTTAACGGCAAACGAGATTACGCAGCTTTCAGACAATGAGGTTTTAGTAATTTCGGCAAATAAAAAGCCGTTTATCGCTCAAAAATGGTTTTACAAAAAGGAAGCCGTGCAGAAGAAGGCGCAGACTTGCGGAGCGGTAATAACGGGCGAGCTTCCACCACAGCAATTATCACCGATGCCGGCACAATTCGCGCCGTCACAGGCAATCGTTGAGAACAACGGCAATAGTGCGACGAATAAAGCGAAGCAAACTGTGCCGCCTGAGATGCCGAATTTTGATGATTAGTGTTATAACTTTCGGATATAAAATACTGTATGAGATGATTTGAAAAGTAAATCGGAAAAGTTTCAAAAACGACGGTTTATAAGGTGAAAATTTCTCTTTAATAACAGTTTTAATTTGATTTAAGCATCACTCAACTTTTGTCAGTTAAGTGTTGACTGAAAACTTCTCCTTAGAAAAGGTGCGAGATTCGCGTGCTTTATGTCTTTTATAACGGTTAATTTAATTTGAAGTAATTACTCAGAAGAGTAGGGTGAAATGCGGAACGCTAAACGATTCGCTCGCGTAGAGCTTTGGCGACGGCTTCGGTTTTCGAGTGAACTTGCAGCTTTTCGTAGATATTTTTCAGGTGAAACGAAACGGTGTGAATCGAAATATTCATTGCGCGCGCGGCGGTTTTTTTGTGATGACCTTCGACGAGCAGTTTTAACAGTTCGGTTTCCTGCGGCGTCAGACGATAATCGGCGTGTTCGGGCGGGCGAAATGTGCGAAACAAATTAACGACGCGCGCGGCAATCTGCGGCGACATCGGCGAGCCGCCGTCAACCGCTTCTTTTAACGCTTCGAGCAGACGCGCGGGCGGCGTGTTTTTCAACAGATAACCGTTCGCGCCGTTGCACAAAGCGTTGAAAATTTCCGTGTCGTTGTCGTAAATCGTCAGCGCGATGATCGGGATTTCTGGAAAGATTTCTCTGATTTTTATGATGCCTGCGGTGCCGCTCATTCCCGGCAAACCCAAATCGGTTAAAATCGCGTCCGGCTGGTCGCGCTCGATTTTCGCCAGCGCGGTTTCCATCATTCCGTAACCTGCCACGCATGCGAAACCCGCCGTGCTGTTTATCAGCGCGGTCAAGCCTTCGCGGATTTCCCGCAAATCTTCGATGATTACGACGCGCAGCGGCGGCGCGGGCGGCGTTTCAATTTGGTTTTCCTGAACGATTGAAATCATATTGTCGCGCGGATTTTTACCGCAAATTACTCCGAAAGACAAAACATCCAACTAAACCTGATTATGTTCGCAGGTTCCGCATTTCAAAATTGTCCGCCGTCTTTTTTGTTTTACTTTTCACCGAAATCAACATTTCAACCGAGCGTTTCGGGTGATAAGTTTCAGAAATAAATTATAAAAATACATAAACCTGCCGGATTCTCGTTTAATCAAACATTGACGCAAGTCCCGCGTTTCAAAAACTGCCCGTCGTCTTACATCCTGCATAATATTTACTGCGGAAAACCGACGCGGCGGATTAAATCCTGATAGCGCGAATCGTCGCGCAGAGGGTCATACGCCGGATCAACTTTGAGAAATTGCAACTGCAAATCGTGTTCGGCGAATGCTTTTTCGAGCGATTGAAATGCTGCCTCTTTGTCGCCGAGCGCGCCGTAGAGAATCGCCAATTCGCCCGGCGAAACGTATTCCTTTGTGGTTTGCAGTTGTTTGAGAATCGCCTGCGCCTTTTCGCGCTCGCCCCCACGCGCGTAAGCCGCACCTAAATAAATTTGGATGCTTGTGCTTTTACTCCCTAAACGAATCGCCTCTTGAAATTCATTGACGGCTTCCTTATACATTCCTTTGCCTGAATAGACATAGCCGAGAACAAGGTGTGGAAAATCCTGACTTGAATCAAATTCAATCTGCCTTTTTAGTTGCGTGATTGCTTCGTCGTAGCGGCGCGCAAAGGCGAGTCTGTATCCAACGCTTGTACCGAAATTAAGCGGGTCAAGCTCTATGGCGCGTTTCGCTTCGCCAATAGCTTCGTCGTGTCGCCCTAAATTGGTGAGAAAGCCTCCAAATCGAGCGTGTGCGTCGGCATAGTTCGGGTTGAGTTCGATAGCGCGACGATATTCAGGCTCTGTGATGGTCAAGAAAAAGTGGATAAAAAACTGTCTTTGTTTCCTCCGTTTTTAGTTTTCAATTCCAACTCATATTCCAGCGGGCTTTTATAACCCAAACTTGAATGTAACCTAACCCGATTGTAGTAGCCTTCGATATAGCTGAAGATTTCCGAGCAGGCTTGTTCGATGTCTTCAAAAACTCCGTCCTCCATCAATTCTGCTTTGAACCTTGAAAAAAAACTTTCCGCCTGCGCGTTATCGTAACAATTGCCTTTGCCCGACATACTTTGCCGCAAACAATTTCGTTGTAACAGACGGCGAAACCCGCCCGAAGCATATTGACTTCCGCGATCTGAATGAACGATTGCGCCGGCTTTGACCAGTCCTTTGCGAATGGCTTTCTGCAAGGCTGAAATGACCAATTCCGCCGTCATTTCCATCGCCAAACTCCAGCCGATGATACGTCTGGTTACTTTGTCTTGCCAAACTGCCAAATAACAAAACTTGCCTCCTCTGAGCCGAATGTAAGTAATGTCGCCGATGATGATTTTAGCCGCCGCACATTCTTCCAACTTGATTTCCGCCAATAAATTAGGCGAAGCAGTTGTTCCTTTAGAATCCGTCGTTTTTGGCTTAAACGCTTTCGGTTGAATGGCTTTCAAACCTTCTTCCGTCATCAGTCGGCGAACCTTACTCCGCCCGATCGTCGTTCCGATTTTCCCTAACGCCCGTTGAATCCGCCTTGCACCGTAACGACGGCGGTTTTCAAAGTAACAATTCCTCACTAATTGTTTTAATGACTGCCGACGCAGACACGGCGGTTTTGTCAGACGTTTCCGCCAAGCGTAATAGCCACTCGCCGAAACCTCCATCACCCGACACAACAGTTTGAACGGATAAGTCCGCTTTTCAATATCAATAAACTGATAGCGTTTTAACTTCCTCTGCCGAAGATGAGCGTCGCCTTTTTTAGGATTTCGACCTCCATCTCCAACTCCCGGTTACGTTTCTTCAAAACTTCGATTTCCGATAACTCCTTGCCCGAAGAAACTCCGCTGCCTACAGTTTTAGCCGCGCGTTTCCACTTGTGAATCAAGGATTCATTAACCCCCAATTCTTCGGCAACCGACCGCACCGATTGCCCGTCAAAAACCTTTTGCAGCGCATTGCGCTTAAATTCATCATCATATTTTTTCCACATATCTTTGATATTTTACCAAAGACAGTTTTCTCTCCACTTTTATTGAACCACGTCAGGCATCTATGGCGGAGCAGCATTACGATTGAGATGACGCTGGGCGAAACCGTCAGAAAGCCCGCCAAATGTTAAAAGACAACGTTCGATAAAAGTAACTGTTTCGCTCTCACGTCCAATGGTAGGATGAAAGACGGGCTTGCGACTTCCGTTGAAGTTGAGCCTCCATCGGCGTAAAATACTTACGTCCCGGCACGTTTCGGTTGTTTGATAAAGAACCGATTGATTAACCATTTGTCGCCAACAAGGTGAATGCCTGGCGCGGGTGGCGGCAAGTCTCTAAACTAAATTCATGAGCCGAAACTTATTTTTCAAGATTCGAGTTCCGTCCATTGGTTAGGCTGCCGTCATTCAATGCCACTACCCGATACGACCATAGGCTGCCTGTTAAAAAGGCAAGTCTCCAATAGCTGACTGGAACAGCGATTGAAGTTCACTTTGAACAAGGTCACTGCAAAAAGGCATCATCGGCAACACTTCTCGTTTAATTCAACATTCTTTCTCAGCAAACTTGAAACGCCATCCGGCGAATATCAACATTTAGCCCGCCGCAGTCAGCAGTTTTGGCGGGATGGTTAAACTCTGTGCTTGACTGCTTCTTTCATAGCTGATTTGTTCGGCAGCGCTGAGATTCATAACATGATGCGTGGCGGAGTTATGATGGTTTGGGAGATGGGTGTGCGAGTTGACCGGCGGTGATTCTCCATCCGTCCGATTGTTTCATAGCGACAACCAGCATGGCTCTGTTGCTATCCGGGATGAGTTTTCCCTGTTTATCGAGAAACCCCGCACGAAAAAGTATAACCGCAGCATCACGGCTCACTTTCCGCACCTCAACAGCGCTTTGGACGATAGATGTGTTCTTTGCCCACGTCGTGTGGGCTTTTTCCCAATCTTCAACGATGTTACTACGACCTTCGAGCCTGTCTTCTGCGACGATAACCCAAATGGCATCGTTGGTGAAAAGGCTACCCCATGCTTTCTTGTCATGGGAGTTCCACGCCTTCACGAAGTCCTCTACGAGTGCTTTAGGGCTGGCGCTCTGGGCTAAGCTGCTGGCGACGAAGCAGATAACGAAAAACATCGACACTAAAACTCTTAAAAATAATCTTGTCATGTGACCTCCTCTTTCTATTTGAAGCATATTTGAAATGTTTACCTTCAACGTCAAGTCTCTATGGTCGGAAAGACCTTCAACTTAACATCTCGTCTGCCGAACGATTGAGATGACGCAGGGCGAAACCGATTACACGCAACGTGCGGGAAAACACGCCCGCTAAGCAAGAAAGTAACTGTTTCGCCCTCACGTCCATTGACTTACTGGGTGCGACGTTCGCTTACACAAACTCTTGATTATTTAAGATAAGTTGCGTGCGCTGCGACACATTGCCAAACTCCGTTGCGCTTCACGTATGTATCGGTAAAACGATAACGATTGGTGAAATCCTTTCCGTCTTTCGTTTGCCCTTTGATTATCAGTTCACCTGTGACGATAGCCGCATCTTTGGTGAAAATATGTGTTTTTACATTTTCGATGGCTGCCGAAGCAACCTTGTCTGTGTTCTGTTTGTAGCCTGCGATTTCTACCGCCTTTCCTCTGCGGCTATCAACGTCAGAGCCAACGTAATCGTCTGCCAGCATTTTTTCGAGACCGGAAAACTCGTGCCTAATGAACATCTGCGTCCACTCGTTTTCGATTTTCAATATTTGCTGTGCAATTTCTTGGCGTTGCTTCTCACTTAGCTTTTCTCCCTTTTGCGAGAAGACAAGAAGCGGCACTGTACAAATGATGATTGAAACAATTAAAATTCGACTCATAAAATTCCTCCTGTAAATGTAACCAAAAAGCACCCAACGCCGGAATTGAGCGGCTGCCCGCCCGATAACGACAACCTGAAAGAAACCCCACAACCTTGATGAGAGGCAAGCTGGCGGGCAGTCCGCCCGAATGACTTTTGGGTGCGTCCTAGTTTTTCAAAAGCCTTCTGACAATCAGAAAAGCCGGATAAAGTAAAAGCAAAATCCCGATACAATAAATGCTATTCATCGTGTTGCTTATGACATAACCGATTAAGAAAGCAAACGCGCCGAAAAGGACTATTGCCGGAAGAAATGGATAGCCGAAAGCGCGATAGGGACGCGGCAAATCGGGTTCTCTGCGCCGCAGGATGAAAAGGGCAAGAAAAACAAAACTATCACCGACGAGACTAAAAAACGCCGCCATTGCCAGAAACGTTTCGTAAGTTCCGCTTAATGCCGCGATTATCGAAAATGTAATGAGCAGAAGCAACGCGATGCTCGGCGTGCCGCCTTTGTTCACCTTCATAAGTAGCGGCGGCAACAAACCGTCGCGGCTCATCGCAAAAGGAACGCGCGGCGAGTATAAAATCAGCGCATTGACAACGCTCAGCGTCGCCACTAACGCCACAGCCAAGGTTAACTTTCCGCCCCAATCGCCGAAAATTAAACTGACGGCATCCGCGCCGGGCGTTTTCGAGACAGCAATTTGCGAAACCGGCATAATGTAAAGCAGCGCCGCATTCAGCAGCACATAAATCGCCATTACAATCAGAATGCCGCCAAACATCGAGCGCGGGACGTTTTGCGAAGGATTCGTATTCTCTTCGGCAAAATACACAACCGAGTTCCAGCCCGCATAGGCTTCAGTGATAACTTGAAATGACAGCATCAACGCCGCATACAGCGCGAACGAATTTTCAAATTTAACCGTTGATTCCCAAGAAGGATTGCTGTTGTTTCCGCCCCAGACGAAACAAGCGACAATGACGAAGGAAAAACCTGCGACTTTGATTAAGCTGGTTAGTTTTTGCGTGAAATCACCTTCGCGCAACCCAACCCAATTCAAAAGACCGAGTGTTAGAATTGTAATTACGGCAATTATATTTTCGCTTCCGGTCAGAGAAGGAAAAAGCGCGGCAGAAAATTCTCCGACATTAATGGAAACGTAAGCGACAGCGCAGATACTGATAATAAAATCATTCAATCCACCCGCAAAACCAACAAAGTCTCCGTAAGCGCGATGCAGATAAACATAGGGACCGCCTGCTTCAGGCAGCATTGTGCCGAACTCGGCGACGATATTCGCGCCCATCAAAGCCCAAATACCGCCAAAAATCCAAATGCCGATAATGAGCCATTCGTTGCCGAGATGTCCGGCGACGACTCCCGGCATTCGCAAAGCTCCGCCCCCTATCACTGCGCCGATAGTGATTGCCAGTCCGAAACCGATGCCCAAAATTTTGAGCAGTTTGTTTTTCTCTGTCAAAGGGATTTCGCCCGTCGGATTGATTGTCGCCATCGCATTTCCTCCTTTTAATTAAAAATTGACACAAATTCCGCGTTTCAAAAATTGCCCGTCGCCCGCTTTGCCCTTATGTTCGCCGTTTTCAATCACGACGCGCCTGACTTTATGTTTAATGCTAATTTTATGTTTTAACATTGTCCGTTTCTTGACGATTACTCAACGATTTGCTGATTAAATAAAGCGGATAAAGTAAAAGCAAAATTCCGATTGAGTAAAGACTATTGATTGTGTTGCCGACGACATACACGATAAGAAGAATCCACGCGCCGATTAAGACAATCGCGGGCAATACAGGATAACCGACTGCGCGAAATGGGCGCGGCAAATCCGGCTCGCGCCGACGTAAAATGAAAAGCGCGAGATAAATGGCGCTGTCGCCCGCTACAGCCAGAAATGCGGCGATTGAAAGAAGCGTCTCGAAAGTTCCACTCAAAGCAAACATTGCCGCCAGCGAAACTGCCGCAACTAGCGCGACCGCCGGAGTTCCGCCGGCGTTTACCTTTGCGCCTGCCGAAGGGAGAAGTCCGTCGCGGCTAGCCGCAAATAATATGCGCGGCGCGTATAAAACATTCGCGTTAATAGTTCCGATAATCGAACAAAGCGAAAGCACCGTGATGAATTTTCCGCCTGCTCCGCCGAATATAAGAGCGGCTGCATCGGCGGCAGGCAGTTTTGAGGCGGCGATGTCCGCAATCGGTAAGGCGTAAAGCAAAGCCGCATTTACCAGAAGATAAATCGTCATCACCATCAAAACGCCGCCGAACATCGAGCGCGGAATTGCTCGCGCGGGGTCGGTGTTCTCCTCCGCAAAATAAACTGCGTTGTTCCAGCCTCCGTAAGTTTCCAATACCGGCTGCAAAGACAAAGCGATGACCGCAAAAACGGCGAACGGACTGACAAAGTGTGCGATTGATTGCGGCGGCGGGGCGTTCACGTTTGAGCCGCCGAAAATAAAACAAGCCGCTATCAGAACCAAAAACGCGACGACTTTAAGCAGACTCATCAGTTTTTGTGCCGAATCGCCGACCTTGATTCCTATTAAATTAAGCAGAAAAAGAAAGAACAGAACCATTATGGCAATCGTATTTTCTCGACCCGCAAGCGACGGAACAAGCGCCACCGTGAATTCACCAAAAGCGATTGAAAGATACGCATTGCCGCAGCAGCAAATGATGAAATCGTTCATTCCGCCCGCGAAGCCGAAAAAATTACCGTAAGCTCGGCGTATGTAAACATAAGGTCCGCCGTCTTCGGGCAGCGTTGTCGCTAATTCGGCATAAGTGTTCGCGCCCATCAAGGCATAAATGCCGCCGAAAACCCAAACAGCCATAATCAACCAGACATTTCCGAGATTGGCGGCAACAATTCCGGGCGTCCGAAGAATTCCGACACCAATCATTCCGCCGATAACGATTGCCAAACCGAAACCGACGCCCAAAATTTTGAGCAATTTGTTTTTCTCAGTCGAAAGAATTTCGGTTGCAACCTGATTTGCTTCCATTAGATTTTCCTCCTTTAATCAAAAATTAATGCAAGTTCCGCGTTTCAAAAGTTGACCGTCGCCTGCCTTTCCTTTGATTTCATTTGCTTACTTTTTCCATCGAAATTAAAAAGGCGGCGCAGAAAAGGCTGATTGTTTTTTTCATTTTTCTATATTTTTATTTGAAACAAAGTCGCTTTGTAATTGATAAGAAGCTGTTTGGAAACTCGAAAATGCGAGAATCAACGGGGTTTTTTTCCACAGATAAACACGAATAAAAACAGATAAAATCATTAAAATATCTGAGTTAATCTGTGTAAATCTGTGGTTGAAAATTTCGGTTTAATTACTAAATCTAGTTTTCAACGGCTTCTAAGCGAAATGCTAACAGAGGCGGGCGGGCAATATAACTACTCAAACAGGTAGGTAGTCTTCAAATTAAACGCGGCTAATTTTCGGCAGAGGCATTTCAAATTGGACGAGCGTTCCGTTTTGAGAGCGCGCTTCGAGCGTCAATTTTCCGCCGAGCGCGCGGGCGCGGCGCGTCATACTTCGCAAGCCTTGACCGTCCGATTCGGCATCGGTTTCAAAGCCTTTGCCGTCGTCTTTGACGCGCAAAAACAAAACGGAATGCCGGCACCGGAAATCAATCGAAACTTGCGAGCAATCGGAATGTTTCGCCGCGTTGTTGACGGCTTCTTTGAAAATCAGCAAAACGTCGCGCCGCACGCCGACGCTCAATTTCAAATTCGCGTCATCAACAGGCGCGTTAAATTCCAAATCAACATCACGAAGCGCGAAAATTTCTTCGGCGTGGCGGCGCATTCTAGCCGTCAAATCCGCGAGGCTGTCGTGTTCGGGCGAGATTGCCCAAACGATGTCGTTCATCGAAGCGACCGATTCGCGGGCGATGTCGGCAATTGAAGTAAGGAGATTTCCGTTGCCGTTCGTAGATTTTTGTTTCGCCACTTCGCTCAGAAGGGAAATGCGCGTCAGATTTGCGCCGATGTCGTCGTGCAAATCCGTTGCGATGCGCGTCCGCATTCGTTCCAATTCCAAAAGCCGCGTCAAACGAAATCGGTAAAGCGCGTAAATTGCCAGAGATGCCGCAAGCAAAACCGAAACGATGAACCACCATTGCACCCAAAACGGCGCGGCGATTTTAAATGAAAGAAGCGCGGGCGCGCGGCTGTAAATTCGGTCGGCTGTTACGGCGCGAACTTCAAAGCGGTATTTTCCGGCGGCGAGATTCGCAAAATTTACGGTTCGCTCGGTCGTCGGCATCCAATCGGATTCGCCGAAACGATATTCGTAGCGCAGACGCTCGCCGAGATTCGTTCCCAAGCCGAGAAAATCAACCGCGATTTGCCGCTGGTCGGCGGCGAGTTCGAGCGTCGGAATCTCTGTTTCGCCCAAAACCGAAACGGCTCGCGCGACGCCGGAGACGCGCAAGCCGGTGATAAAGATATTCGGCGGCTCGCGCGTCCGTTGCGGCTCTGGAACGAATCTGGCTAAACCGTCGCTTGTTCCGAACCAAAGATTGTTTTTGCGGTCGCGGTGCGCGATTTCAACCGAGCTGTTCGGCAAGCCGTCGGCGGTCGTGAAGTTTTCGATTTGTCCGGTTTCGGGATTTAATCTATCAAGTCCGCGTCCCGTTCCCGCGTAAATGCGCCCGAATTCGTCTTCGGTTACGCAGGAAACGGCGACGCTCGAAAGACCTTTGGCGGGCGTGTAAGACGCGAAATTTAATCGTTCGGCGTTTACGTCGTCGAGACGCAATAAACCAGTATTCGAGTTTGCAATCCAGAGCCTGCCCGCGCGGTCAACGAACAAATCATTCAGCCAGCCGTCGAGCAAATTGTTTTCCGCCTGCGTGAAAACTCGAAATTCGCCCGCGCGATAACGAATCAGCGCCGTATCGTTTTCGCTGCTTCCCGTGCCAATCCAAAGATTGCCGCTCTGGTCTTCGGCAAACGCCGAGCCGAGCCGATTTTTACCGATACCCAATATTTGACTGTAATCGTGCCAGACGTTCGCGCCGCGTTCCCAGCGCCATAATTCGTTGGTCGCGGCGGTCGTCGCAATCCAAAAATCGCCGCGCGCGTCTTCGTAAAATTTAAAAATTTCCTTTCTTCCCGCGCCGAACTCAATTTTACGCGCGACCGTCTTCGATAAATCTTCAAACCGCGCCGTCGCCGGAAAATTATAAAGCCCGCCGCCGGTCGGAAACCACCAATCGCCCGCCGCCGTCTGCCAGACGGTTTGCCGGTTTCCCCAACCGAAATATCCCACCTCAGATGGGAATTTCGGTTTAATTAAATCGAAATTTTCGCCGTCGAAACGGCTGATTGTCCGTCTGTCGCCGTCGTTGAAGGTAACGAAAAGCTCGCCCGCCGCGTTTTCAAAAATCGAATCGGGATTGCGGCTGACGGTTCCGCCTAAATCCGTGTAATTGGTAAAACCGTAGCGCGTCCATTTCTTCAAACCGCAGCGCGTTCCAATCCAGAGATTGTTATCCTTATCTTCGAGAAGACTCCAAATCTCCGTGTCGCACAAATTGTTCTCGCTTCGGTAAGTCTTGCAGACGGAATTTTCATTCGGCTGCAACTGACACAAACCGCGAATCGTCCCAACCAGAAATTTCCCGTCGCTCGTCTCCAGCAAATCGGTTATCCAATCGGCTGGCAAGCCGTCTTTCGTCGTGAAATACCGCTCGACAATCAGTTGGTTTTTCTGCGGCTCGTCTTTTAATAAAACGAGACCGGAAACGATTTTCGGGCGCAGACCGACCCAAACGCGCCCGTTTTTGTCCGCGCATAAAACGGAAATGCCGATGTCGGGTAAACCCTCTTCTTTTGTGAAATGCTCGGCTTCCCCGTTCGGCAAAAGCCGAAACAATCCGTCGTCCAATGTGCCAATCCACAGCGCGCCGCGCTTGTCTTTGACGATTGAAGAAATAACGAGCGATTCGTTTGCCGCCTCGCTCAATTTAACCGATTCAAGCGCGCCATTTTCGTTTAATTTATAAAGTCCGCCGCCAGTTCCCGCCCAAACCGCTCCCGTTTCGTCTTCAAACAAAACCTCAAAATCTTTCGCCTTCGGGTTATCGGGCAGATAAACGGTGAACAGCGGATTGTCTTTTGACGCGGCGAGACCGGCAGGATTAAGGCGCGCCATGCCGCCGTCGGTGGCAATGTAAATTGTGCCGTTTTTGGTTTCGAGAAAATCGTTGACGCGGCGGTCGGGCAAACCGTCGGCGGCGGTGAAATTCGTAAATGCATAACCGTCGAAACGCGAAACGCCTTCCGCTGTCGAAAACCATAAAAACCCGCGCGAATCTGCTTTTATTTTAAAAACATTGTCGCGCAGTAGTCCGTCGGCGACAGTATAGGTTTTGACCGGCAGCCGTTCAGCCCGAACCAAAGCGTATAGCGATAAAATAAAGAGAAACGAAATCACCGGCAAAAGACGGTGAACGATTCCGAACACAGCGCTTGCCGCGCCGGAAAACGCTTTTGGCTTTTTACGTTTCGATTTGAGTGGCACAACCCGTTTATAGTATCAGCGATACCTGACAGCGCCAATAAATATTTATTTTCGCGCGCCGGGACAATTAAAAAATCCTAATTGAGAGTTGTTTTTGACAGTATTTGATTCATTCGCACCCTGTCCAAAAACTAGTGTTTTTGGACATGCTATAATACACTCACGAAAAGCCCGTAAACATTGGACTTTTAGAAGCTATTTTTCAGGGGTTTTTGGACACCTATGGAAATCGCACTTTACGCCCGAGTTTCGACACACGATCAGCAGACTTTACCGCTTCAATTAAAGGCGATGCGCGAGTATGCCAAAAAGCGGAAATGGACAATAAAAGAAGAAATTCAGGAAATAGGATCAGGAGCGAAAACCCGACCAAAGCGCGAAGCACTTTTGAAACAAGCCAGGCGACGACAGGTTGACGCGATTATAGTCTGGCGGCTCGACCGTTGGGGACGTTCTGTTTCAGACCTGATCGGCACAATTAGAGAATTGACGGATATAGGAGTCGGTTTTGTTTCCTTAACTGAAGCTCTCGACCTAACAACACCGGCAGGAAAGGCAATGGCGGGAATGCTTGCCGTCTTTGCTGAATTCGAGCGCGACATTCTGCGCGAGAGAGTCAAAGCCGGAATAGCTCACGCTAGGGAGAAAGGTAAAGCGCACGGCAGACCAGCAACAGCTAAGGTTAAATCTAATGAAGTAAAAAAACTAAAGGAAAAGGGAATGAACAATTCTGAAATCGCGCGAAAACTTAAAATAGGACGTAGCTCTGTGATAAGACTACTAAATAATACCAATACTTGAATCAATAAGGACCGAAACACTTTCAGAATCTTGGGTTTGATAATTAAAATCAGCCATTCTTTAATCAATACCTAAGACAGAAAGAAAAAACATCGAGAATTCCTTAGCTATTCGCACAAATATAGCTATAATAGCTATGAAGGAGATAAATCATTATGCAAACCGTCAACATAGCAGACCTGAAAAACAATTTGAGCGCGTGGCTTGAACAAGTGAAAAACGGCGAGGAATTGGTAGTAAAAGACCGCAACACGCCGATTGCGCGTGTAATGCCGCTAGCGGGCGGCGAGGATTTGGATGCAGAGGAAGAAGCCTTAGTAGCCGCCGGACTGATGCGCTTACCGCTCGTTGAAAAGAATGACGATTTTTTAGACTTGCCGGCGCCGGAAGTGTCTTTAGATACCATTCGCGCCGCTATCCGAGCAGAACGCGATGAAGACTAATAACGGCTTTTGGGATTCGAGCGCGTTAGTGCCGCTTTGCGTCCGGCAGACGGCGAGCCAGAGCTTTCGCCAGCTTTGGCAAAAGAGCAGCCGCGTCATTGTTTGGTCAGGCGCGACCGTCGAAATACGCAGCGCATTAGCCCGCCTTCACCGCGAAAATCAAATAGATGCAAAAGGCTTGCAATTTGCGATTAACCGGCTGGAAGCGATGCGCCGCGGGTGGCGCGAGATTATCACCGGCGACAAGCTCCACTCGATTGCGGCAGAATTGCCCGACACTTACAGCCTACGGGCGTTAGATTCGTTTCAGCTTGCCGCCGCGCTCGTTTGGTGTAAGGAGAAACCGAAAGGAAGACTTTTTATTTGCGACGATGCGCGATTGAGCGAAGCCGCCCAAAAAGTAGGCTTTACAATCAAATCATAACCAGATAACCGCATATTCATATAAGCGCTTATGCAAATATACAGTTAGGCAAGCAATCGTATAATTAATTATACGATTGCTTGCCTAACCAGGTTATTATGCTATGATGACCCCGTTATGATAATCACAATCGCAAGTTTCAAAGGCGGCGTAGGAAAAACGACAACCGCCGTGCATCTCGCCGGTTATCTTTCCAAAAAAGGCAACACGCTTTTAGTGGATGGCGACCCGAACCGCAGCAGCAGCGACTGGGCAGCCGCTGGACTTTTGCCGTTTTCGGTAATGGACGAAGAACAAGCCAGCACAGAAGCACGAAATTTTCAGCACGTTATTATTGACACTAAAGCCCGCCCGGACGAATCCGACCTTAAAGAGCTTGCCGCGCATACTGATTTGTTAATTGTGCCGACCACGCCGGACGCACTCGCGCTGAAAGCGACATTGAAAATGCTTGCTACCCTAAAAGGCATTAACGTAGGTAATTACAAATTGCTTTTAACGATGATACCGCCGCTGCCGAGCCACGACGGAGCGGACGCGGTAGAGTTAATTAAAAACAGCAGGCTGCCGAGCTTCAAAACGCAGATTAAACGCTATGCATCTTACAAAAAAGCCGCATTGCAAGGCGTGTTAGTCGGCGAAGTCCGCGACCGCAGCGCAAAAACCGCTGCCGTCGCTTATGAGCAATTAGCCAAGGAGATAATGTAACGTGGGACAATTTACTGAATTATTTAACGGACTTGAAAATACCGAAACAAAATCACAGCTAAAAATGAAAGGCACTAAAAGCGCGAACCGCAGCCCGGACAAGAAAGCACCGACCGTTGCCGCGCCCTCAGCGAAGTCTTTACAATCTGCCGAAAGCGAGTTGAATGGCGAAAAGCCAAGCACCAGCGGTAGAGCCGCCGCGCCCATACTCGGTAAGCGAAGCGACCCGGATTATAGGCAAGCCCCTGCATTTGTCCGTAAGGATACCTATAAAGCTGTTAGGATCGCTTTGCTAAATGATGAGCGCGGATTAGATTACTCGGAGTTAGTAGAGGAACTGCTGACAGCTTGGTTAGCAGGTAAAAAAATAATCATATAATCGTTTATTCAAATAATCACATAATTGAATAACTGCCTATATGATTATTGAGCAGAGATTAACAAAATGCACAAAGAAGCCGCAAAAAAGGAAAAAATGCAGCCACCCGCAGAAATCGAAGCCGCGCCGGAATCGGGCAAGCGGCTGGACGATTACGAGCAAAGTTACCCTTTGCAGCTATCGCTATTTCAGTTACTTGACCTAAAACCCAATGACCAGCCGCGCTACTCAAACACAATAGAGCTTTACGACTTTATGCCCAAATACCACTGGGGGAAAGTTGAGCGCATCGGCGGCGAGTTTTTACGCATTCTGAAGCGTGAATTTGAGTGCAGAGGCACGAGATATAAAATCGAAGTTGCGCCTGCCGTTATCACCGACCCAGACGGCAAGGAGCGTTATTATTATCCGTCCAAACGCGAAGAGCTTGTAGAAGATGCTCTACGCCGACTTGCTACAACTCAAAGAGGCGTTTTTCTCGACGACCGGGCGGGAGTTACATTTACGCTTTATCAGTTGCAGCAGGAGCTAAAGAAAAATGGACATAGTTACGACATAGCTCAACTGAAAGACGCGCTTTTAATCTGCAACCGGACAAATATCACCGTTACGACCGAAGACGGCAAAGGCATTTTAAGTTCAAGTATGTTTGAAACGCTTGGCTTGAATAGCCGCGAGGATTGGAAAGGCACAGGCTTAAAAACAAAAGCCTTTGTGCGGTTCAATAGCCTTGTAACCGAAGGTATTAAAAAAGGTGCGTTCCGGCAACTCGATTACGAAAAGGCGATGAGTTATAGCAGCGTCATCGCCCGCCAGCTTCACAAGCGGATGAGCCACCATTTCACGCAAGCCAGCATTACGACGCGCTACGAAATTAAACTTTCAACTGTTATCCGCGACTTTGGACTAGCTGAATATGCCCGCCCATCGCTTAATCTTTCTTACGTCTTAAAAGCTCTGGACGAGATGAAAGAAAAATCCGTTTTGCTTTCCTATGAAGTGCAAAAAACGCTTGACCTCTCAAACCGCAATAAACTACTCGATGCAAAATTTATTTTGACACCGCACCCCTTTTTTAGCGGCGAAGCTCGAAAGATAAACGACCGACACGGGCGCATTGAGCAGCAGTTATCGAACGGAGAAAAGTAATAATTCCGATTGCCGAAATATGTAGTTTTGATTATCGCAAAACGGCAGAAATATGTAGTTTTGATTATCGGAATATGTAGTTTTGATTATCGCAAGAGATTTTGAGCAAAAATTTCGGATGAATTTTTGAGTTTTCCACAGGCAAATATGTAGTTTTGATTATCGGATATGTAGTTTTGATTATCGCAAGGCACTAAAATATGTAGTTTTGATTATCGCAAGGCACTAAAATATGTAGTTTTGATTATCGCAAGCAACCCAAATACCCAAATATGTAGTTTTGATTATCGCAAGGGGTTTGCAAGAGTCTGATAATAAAAGATTTAGCGATTTTTTAATCTCCTTATCCTTTTAACCGTTATTTAACCATAAGAATTAACCTTAGCCTGTGGAAAAATTTTCATTCTGAAAGCAGGTATTATCGGACACAGTTCTAAATGCAAAAAAATTATTTTTGGAAGCCTCATTATATCCACACAAGCTAATCATCAACCAATCCCATAACCTAACGCACCAAATTTTCTCGAAACAGACTAGCTTTTAGAGGAAAGGCAAGGTACGCAAAACGCTATCGCGTTTCGCCGCGCAAGCGCGCCTTGTCCGGTGTAGTCTTCGACTCACCGGAGGAAACAAAGGAATCGGAAGGATAGAAATTTCCGGTTGACTTTGTCGATGACGGAATTTTTCGTTTTGGTAGTCACTTTTGGCACGTCAAATGCTTAGCAATCAATAAGCATTTTTCTTTGTGCAAAAACTCAACAAATTAAAGGAAAAACAGCGAAAAGGAAAAAATTTTCGTTCTTACGCCTACAAGCGTTTTTCCGAGCAAAAGTAGATTTTTAGATGAGCAAGCAGCAATATCCGAAAAAGATTTTAGTCAGACTCACCGAAGCAGAAAAACAAAAGATCGAGAAAAGCGCGAAACAGTCGCAGCTTTCCGTTTCGCGTTTTCTTGTCCGGTCGGGAGTCGGCGACGAGCGCGGACTTGACCCGGCGGAGCGCGAGCTTCGAGAGCAGGCAATTTATGAACTGCGGCGTGTCGGAGTCAACCTTAATCAAATCGCTTATGCCCTGAACGCAGCCAGACGAACCGGGCGCGGCGACGAACCGCCAGCGCCGGAAATCGCGCAAGCCGCCGAGAGTCTTAAAGCGGTGTTAGAAGCAGTCAAAAAAGCATTTTAGAGCGGGAAAGAATGAGCATTGCAAAATTTACAGTCGGGAGGCGCGGCGCGAGCGGGCGACACGCCAGCTATATCACCAGAGAATCGGCTTGCCGCTCAATCAGCTTTTACAATTTGGACGAGCTGCACGGCGAAAACGATTTTGAGAAGCGCGTCAACGCCATTTCTCACGCTTACGCCAGAGAGGACATCGAAACGGTGAAAAGCGAGCGCGGGCGAACGCATTACCGAATCATTTTATCCTGGGACAGAAAAGAAGAAACCGATATAGCCAAAGAACAGGCGCACGAATTTTTGAAAGAAAATTTTGATAAAGGACGCGGCTTTGTTGCCGTTCATCAGGACACCGAACACACCCACGCGCACGTTTGGCTTGATGCCCGGACTAACGACGGGCGCAAATTGCATATCGGCAAGAGCGTTTACAGGCAGCTTGATGAAAGTTGGGCGAAGCAATACGACCGGAATTATCAAACCGAATATGCCAAAGAATACAAAGAGAAAAAAGAGCAAACGCGGCAATGGAAACGCAACCGAGTGTAAGAGCAACAGCGCGAACAGACCGAGCGAGCTGCAGGCAAACAGGAACGCCCGCAGGATAAGCCGGAGCGTTATCAGGACAATTTGAAAAACGATTTTTGGCGCGAAAAAGACCAGATTGATAAAGGAGTAATCAGAAACGGTGACGAAAACGGAATTAGAGGAAATCAACAATCTTTTACGGTGCGAAGCGGACGCACTGAAACGGGAGAACGAGAGCTTAGTAACAGTCAACGGCAGCTTACAAAATCAGAGCGAGCAGTTAGCCGAGCAACTGAACAAACTCACCGAACGGAATCAGAAGCTAGAGGCTTACATCAGGCAGTTGCAAGAGTGGCTCAAACAGAACGCGGCAACCGCATAGAACACAGCAACGGCAGAGACCAGGACGACGAACGAGGACGATAGATTACAAAATGAGAAAACATTTAGCTTTTATCAAACTGCAAATCTTTTGCAGCCTTCTACTGATAATAATTTGCAGTTTCGCCGCGACCGCGCAGACAGCAAACCAGGCGAGAAGCAAACAGACCGGAGCGACGACAACACAGGCAAACAACGTCGGACGCAGCACCGCGCCCAACACAATGCGGAATCAGAGCCGCAACCTTCAGCCACCGACAGCGAGCCAGGACAGCACCGCGACCAGACCGAGCGCGACGAACCGCGTTTTTGACGTTCTTTTTTCCAACAGATTTTTCAGTAAAGTTTTGTTGATAGTGCTGCCCGTGTTCGTTATTTTGTTAATTATTCTTTTTTTCTTCACGGGCAGCGGCGGCAACGTAGGCAGAAAAGACTCTCACGGCGGCGCGAGCATCGCCGGCAAAGACGATTTGAAAGAATTTGCCAAGCAGCAGGGCGAAGGCTTGAAAGCGGGCGAGTTCGGATTAGGTGAGACAAGCAAAGGCAATAACTTTTACGCTTTACCCCAACTTTTGACGTTTCGCCACGTTTTGATACTTGGCGCGACCGGAACGGGTAAGAGCAGAGGTTTTTATTTACCGAATCTTGAACTTCTGGCAAGCAGCGGCGCGAGCGTTTTTGTCAACGACACGAAAAGCGAGCTTTGGAATACAGCATCAGGTTATTGGAAACGAGCATTAAGATTCGCGCCGCTCGACCCGGACAAAAGCAGTCCGCTAAACTGGATTCCGCTTTGCACCGACGAAAACCAAACTTTAACGCTCAAACTTGCCAGAACAATCGTTACCAACGGCGGAGATTCAAAAAACAAGGAAGCGTTCTGGGACAAAGCGGAAACCGCGTTATTAGCGGCTTTATTCGCGCACGTTGCCACCACAGACACGCCGACACCAGCATTTGCTTACGACATTCTGCACGAGCGCGATATGAACGGCATTGCCGAGATTTTGTTCGATTCAAAATCTCGACTTGCAAGGCAGCAGGCGCGGGTATTTTGGGACGCGGGCGACAAGCTGCGCGGGAGCGTGTTCACCGGCGCGAGAGTCAGCTTGACCTGGTTAGGCGATGAGAAAGTGCGACGCTTTACGAGCAGCACAGTAAAACCGATTAACTTTGCCGAGATGCGAGCGGGAAAAACCGGCGTATTTTGGTGTTTGCCGGTCAAAGCAATCGCCACTTTGCGCCCTTTAACGGCACTGGTTTTGACGCTGACAATGGAACAGCTAAAAGAAACGAAAGGCAGCGCGGTTTATATGATGCTCGATGAGTTCGCCAACATCGGAGCGATACCGGATTTTTCAACCGAAATCACGCTTTTAAGAAGCGAGCGAGTGCCGGTTATCGCCGGGATTCAAAGTTTCGCGCAGCTTGCCGAGCGATACGGACACGACGCGGCGCGGACGATTGCCGAGAATTTTCAAACGAAACTCGTTTTAGCCGG
>MWWH01000042.1_pt1 | contig 27535 bp, 24 predicted proteins | sample 1047231 | NCBI WGS metagenome assembly MWWH01 (sample SAMN06349967, study PRJNA376086) | soil metagenome | isolation source: MG3-2 sample Antarctic (ecotone) soil | place: Antarctica | collected 2015-01-13 | reverse complement strand
TTTATTGCCACCGCTTGAAGGGCAGCCACTCCGGGCAGCACCCGATGGAACCGGACGAGGCAAGGATTCTTAAAGCTTATCTTAACTCCCGCGATGATGACTCTCCCCTGCTCTTTCCGAGCCGCAGAAACTTACCAATCAGCAGGCAGCGACTAGACGCACTAATGAAGCAGCACGGCGAGCAAGTTGGATTGCCGAAGGACAAGCAGCACTTCCACGTTCTCAAGCACACGTGCGCGACTCACCTACTAGAGACCGGCGACGATCTGCGCTTTGTGCAGGACTGGCTAGGCCACTCCAATATTCAAAACACCGTGATTTATACTCACCTCGTTTCGTCATCACGCGCCGAGAAAGCCCGCAAACACTTTTCCAAATTACCCCGCTTCTGAAGCGTGCTTTATAGCTAAAATTCTTGACAAATCAGCATATACATGTATACTTATAACCAGATACTCCCCTCGCTCCTTCGGGAGCAGGGTGCGGGGCCGCTGTAACAGGCGGCTCTTGCTATTTACGCTACTATTGTGAAAACCAACGTATATATAGACGGCTTCAATCTCTACTACCGCGCTCTCAAAGGCACTTCCTACAAATGGCTTAATCTCGATACTTTGTGCCGCTTACTTTTGCCGGGCCATCAAATCAACCAAATTAAATATTACACTGCCCGCGTATCTGCTCGGCCTCATGACCCAGGGCAACCCACTAGACAGCAAATGTATTTAAGGGCGCTGGGAACCCTGCCCAATGTATCGATAATATTTGGCACATTCTTGACTAATGAAATTCGTGCATTGCGAGCTGATACGCCTGGCAGGATTGAATACGTCAAAGTATTTAAGACAGAAGAAAAAGGATCAGATGTTAATCTGGCGAGCCACCTACTACATGATGGTTTTCGGAAAGATTATGAACAGGCAGTAGTTATTACTAATGACTCTGATTTAGTAGAACCGATCAGGATTGTCCGCCGGGAATTAGGGTTTCCTGTGGGCATTTTAAATCCAAGCCACCGGCCTAATCCCCTATTAGTTCGAGAAGCAACGTTCATTAAACCGATTCGTAAAGGAGTGCTCCAGGCTAGTCAATTCCCTACTACCTTAACGGATCGTGCCGGAACATTTCATAAGCCCACTTCTTGGTAAAACTCCGAAGTTATAATGTTAAGTATAAGAGCAGGGCTACCTCTGCTCTTTTCAAATAAGCCCCGACCATTTTTCAAGCTTCCGCTTCTAATTTCTATTCGCTCTCCAGCAGCTTTACATCTAGCTCAGAGGTATAACTCTTGATCAGACCTTCGCGCAGATATTGGAAATATGTGCTGAAATTATTAGGCGTTAAGAAGTTGAATTTATAACGCAATTGGCTACCCTCCTTCTCAAGATACCTATTTACCCTCTCAAAGTGTTCAATGGCGAACTCGTTCTTTTTTTGGTTCTCTTTAGAAAGTTCTATTAGCTCTTCGTCACCTTTCACTTCCACAACAAGCATCCAATTGCCAGCTTTGATAAAGAAATCAGGGTTAAATTTAGCGCGTTTTGTATGTTTGCCCTTTTTCCATGAATATTCAATCTCATAAAACTTCATAACTGCGGATTTTATCCACGCTTCGTAGTGAGGTAGGTTAATCGGTGCTAATAACTCTTTAATAAATCGTCGCTCAGGATCATGGTCTGCTATGGTGGCGTTCAGCGGAGTCTTAAAATTGAGTTCTGGCACTGGAACACACTTGTACCCGCTACCTGGTTCGGCTACTTCGTCAAAGAATTCAAACTGCTCTTCTTTCAGATTCTCTCGCGTCTTGTCAGTAAAGTAATAAGTTTTGTTATTGCGAAGTTCCGCCGCGCCCGCACTGTCAGCTTGACGCTGCCGCGTCGATGTTTTTTTGAAATAGTCGGGATTGAGCGCATAGCGCACATTTTCTGAATCCTTACGCCTGAGAGTTCCGAGTGCCTGAAGGAATCTCTGCCGAACATTATCGGGAGCGACCGTCATACCGCTGCGTGCGAGAGATGTCTTGACAATTTTCTCCAACCGCTCGACCGAATATTTGTCAGTGTAATAGGTACGCATCTTTGGATTGGGATCTTCAGGATCTTGTTCCTCTTCCAGCCGACGATGCATATGGACGGCAATTTCTAGTGGGGTATAAGTTTTGTGTTGAATCTTCGTCTCCCACTTATATCGCTCTTCCGTCCCAGCTCGCTCAAACTCGATGCTGACATCTTCTGCCGGGGTAGCACTGGCTAACTCAATGTAGCCTTTCTTGAAAAAGTTGTATCCACTAACCATCGGTTTCTTCACCGAAATCTCTTCCAATGTGTAGTCGATGTTGTGCAAGTCGAAGTGGTAAAGCGAATCTTCAATGATGTGTGACGAAAGACGCTTTTCTATTTCGAGGATTTCATTAACTAAGTGGCGGATGCGAGCCGCCCACGCGTCGTGGTTAAAAACTTTGACTTGAGGTTGAGGCCCGTCCCAGCCGATAGGGATACGCAGACCCCGGCCCAGCACCTGCGCGATCAGGAGTTTGCTGTTGAAAGCACGCTCTTCGTGCGGGACGATCTGAAAAACGCGCTTTACGTCCCAACCTTCGTTAAGCATTGAAACCGAGACAATCCATTCGACCTTGCTGGCTGGGCTGTCCACAAATCGCAGCTTCGGCAGGTCCGGGGCGTTGTTATAGACAATAAGCACGCGCTCGTTTGCTGCTTCTGAAGTAATTCCTTCAGCTTCAATCAGGAAGTCCTTTAACTCTTCGGCTACCTCTTTGCAGCGTGCAATGTTAGGCGTAACAACTATGGTCAAAGGCCGAAGTTTTCGCTTCACCAGGTCGCTTTTGATCTCTTCATGGTGAGCGTGGATTAATTGCCACTCCTCATCAGGTACGCCAAACTTCGGCATCTCGGCCACGTAATCGACAACCTTGACGTACCGCTCCTCCATCGCTTGACGTAGTGAATAACGGAAGATCACGTCGGCAAAGTACTCGTCATTAACATAGCAGGTGCCGGAAACGCCGATGACGTAGCGGAAGCCGTAGCCTGGGTCAGCAAGAAACTCTTTCCAACGCTTCGTCTTAGCAGCAGACTCGTTGGCGACGTGGTGCGTTTCGTCGTTCAGCACGGCCACGCGAGCGCCCTTACCATACAGGCTTTGACGGATCGAGGAACCGACGTGTTGAAGGATGGCGTGGTAGTTCTCTATGCAGATGCTGCTCGGTGTAATGGTTTCGCTTGCATTGATAACATGGGGTGCTGATATTTTGGCATCTGCGGGAAGCAGATCGCGCAGGTCGCCGCTGCCCGCCAGCTCCCGGAATTTCTCTAGTAGCCCCGTTTCTATGGTTGTCGATGGGCAGAGTACGAGAACGCGATCCACTGCCCCTTCAGCCAGCAGAATCGCCGCGATTCCATAGAGCACATAGCTCTTACCTGTGCCAGTGGCAAGGTCAAGCGAGGCAGAGAGCTGGTCAGGCAGTTGCAGATGATTCTCCATGCCCGCCCATGAGCCATAGCGCCTTTCGAGCGTAGCACTTTCCTCGAAATTAGCTCTGGCAAGCGCGCGTAGGTTGGCGTATCTGCCGCCGAGCATGTAGCTCAAAGCGGCGCGGATGGCCTCCTTTTGGTACTCGCGGTCGCCGCAGAGTTCATCAATGAAACCCTCGTAGCGGCTCTCGCCCCAGCCCGAGGAGGGTAAGGGTGAGCTGAGCTTGAGAGTCAAGTCTTCATTACGGAATCGCTGGCGGTCAGCGATAACGGGCATGGCTACTTCTTCCCTTTCTTGCTTAACGACCCGTTTTGCGAAGCTTTGAGGCCGAACTGCTTGCGTGGGATCAAGTGTCGCGCCTCGTTGCCATGAATGTCTATGAAGACGGCCATTAAATTCTCTCCGATACTCTCGTGTGGGAAGTGCGCCTGCCAACCGCCGGCTTCGAGTTCGTTGTTGTAGAAGGCGGCGTCAAAGTCGAAAACGCCATCCTTATAGTCGTAATCGATCATCAACATCGAGAGAGTTTCGGGACCTCCGTAAACATCCTCGTTTCGGAGGCGGGCGCGGCTCTCAAATTTTTTGATCTTCAGGAACGCTTCATTGAGCAACTGACCTTCACGACGTTTGATGCCGAGTGTCCATTCAACTTTAGGGGGTTGTATGAAGTCGAAGCCGATTGCATCAACCGTATCATTGACTGCCCGCTCGTCACGGGGCTGTAAGAGCGCTGTGAATTCGCGCCGGTGCAGCTCATTGATTATCGAGTACGGGATGCGCATAGCGTAGTAGCGCACGCCGCCGAGATCGACATAGTCCTGCTGGAAGTCGAAGATTCTGCTCGGCGCGATAATGTAGACCTTGTTCCCGACCTTGTTCCCAATATGTGCATGAATTTGCTCGACCGTCTCTTCGTCAATACGCTTGCCAGGATTAGTGAGATGATTGAAGACTAACACGCTCGCCCCTTTGCGCTTGCCATCGAGTTTTAGACCGCCGACAGTGTGCGGCTCATCTTTGCACTCGAAGAGTTGCAAAGCGAACCAACGCCACTCATCCCACGGCAGTTGCCGGAGCATAGAGAAGTCGTATAGTCCTGCATTGTAGAGCGTGAATGGCTTTACCTTAAGCGCCTTACCCTTATTGCCAATTTCTGTTTTTTGGTTGAGCATTCGCTTTTGCGTTGTATAAATAGCTAATTTGCCAATGTCGATACCTATCCATCGTCGCCCTGATTTTTCCGCGACGGCGCACGCTGTTCCAGAACCCGCGAAAGCATCGAGAACAATGTCCCCACGATTTGAAGACGCCCGCACAATTCGATCAATAAGTAGTTCGGGCTTTTCAGTGGGGTATGAACTTCCACCTTTCATACGGCCAAGATTTAACCAAATATCTTGTGCAAGTTGCCCCGCCTCAAGCCTGGAATCAAGGAAACTTTTACGGCATCGCGCGGCACCTTTATTAGGGTTGCGTAGATAAAAATCTCCAGATGCAACCGCTAAATCCATTTCTTCTGGGCTATCATAAGGCCATTGACGTTTTGATGATGGTTTAGCTCCTCGCCACTCAAACTTACGATCTGCATTACTCCCTTTTACTGTACAATCATCCAGTTTAAATCTTCTTGCTCCGGGTGGAAGCGCCTGCTCTAACCAATTTACAATAGTTCCGTCAGCTAATTGAACAAGGCTGTATTCTTGGATAGCACGCTCGGATAGCTGATCTACAATTTCGCTGTAGTTATAGATAGGTCGTTCTATTCTTCTATACCAAAATATGACATCATGAATTCTTCCATATCTGTTCATAGCGTCATTATGTGGGTCATGCCGCTGCCAGATAATCTCGCTCATGAACTTATCTTCGCCAAAAACTTCATCTAAGATAACGCGAATGTAATGCGCCTTGCGCCAATCTAAATGAATGTAAATTGAGCCATTGCTAGAGAGAAGCTCCCTAATAATAATAAGGCGCTTCCTTAGAAACTCAATGAAACTGGCTCCAATAATCTTATCTTGATAAGCCTTTTGATCTTGACTGCCACGGAATTCTTGCTTAGTAGCAAATGGCGGATCAATGTAAACCAACCGCACGCCCGATGTTCCATCGGCGTTGCAGAGTTCACCTGCATTCTTCATCTCTAATAAACGCTTCAGCACCTGCAAGTTGTCGCCAAAAATCAACATATTTTGCCAGTCGTCGCTTCCGTTCTTCCCGAAAGTGCGTACAGGCTGAAGCGGCACAGCCATCGTTTCAGCAAGTATGTCCTCTTCCCGATCCTTGCCGTAATAGACTAATTCATACTCACGCTTCTCGGGGGGGAATACCTCTCGTGCCCACTCACGAGGCAACTCTTCACCCCTCTTGAGTGTATCTATCACCAAGTTACGAAAAATCTCATCCATAACTACTGTCTCTATCTTTGCTCTTTGTGTATGCGTAACGTTATAACGTTACGCGGTCGGATGATTCTTGAAATACTCACCGAGGATTTCAGCCCACAATTCCTTTTCAAGCATTTTACGCTCTAATGCGCGCATCTTCACACGGAAAAAATAATTCTCCGGCACTTCAATGGTCTTTCGCGTAGTGGGGCCGACACCAATGTTTGCGGGAACTACCGGCGCTGACACCGCTTTTAGCGTGCGCGCCTTAGTTTGAGGCGTAGGAGTCGTTGCCACGGCTTGAGTACCATTCCCCTGTCCCGGCTTGCGCGCGATCTTGAAGCTCTTTTTACTCATTTCATCGCCCTCTTTAGTTCTTTAAAGAACGTTTCCATATCAGAGGCGGCTTTGCTCCTCGGTTGATACTCACTAACTGACTGACCTTGCCAAGCTGCTTCGGAGAAAGCTACGTAGGAGTGAAGCACACTTTTGAAAACCGGAAAGTCCCACTTCCCTATTTGCTCACGCGCAGCGTTCCCTATCGCAGTTCCCTCTTGTAGCTGATTTAAGAGCAGCCCCCCGGAGAGGTCATCCCGCTTTGCCATATCAGACTGAACCACGTCGAGGAATTGCGCCGTAGCATCGAGGTCAACCTTTGAAGGCTTAACCGGAATAACGAGCCAGTCAGCCGCAGCTACGGCAGCGTGCGCGTGTTCAGTTACGCGAGCGCCGCCGTCAATAATTACAATCTCCCACTTCTGGCGAATGGCATCCGCATCTTTGCGGAGGTTTCTGGCAGGTAGGCTGCTCGAATGAACTTTGGAGAGATGCTCCGGGCGATCAGCGCACCAATTCATAGCGGAGTGCTGCTCCGGGTCCGCATCTACAAGCAGCACTTCCCTACCCTCGCCGGCGAACATGGCCGCTAGATTTGTGGCAATTGTAGATTTGCCGCAGCCGCCCTTTTGGTTAACCACCGCGATAATCATGGCTGCGTACTATAACATGGTAACGTTATAACGTTACTAAATAAAATAATTGATGGTTTCTGTAAAAACAATTGATGGCCCTGGGGCGAAAATAAGAGTTGAATAAGCGGCTAGTTGTGTTAGCGTATGTCAATGCTTGTGTGCAATCCCAAATGTTTAAAGTTTTGCAACTTCGCACCGCCAGACAATTCGGCGGGCAGACGGGATGCACGTCGCCGCATTGAAAAGAGCGGGCGCTGAACAAAAGGTTGGTTCAGTAGCCCGCTCTTATCGTATCTGGAAACTGAAGATTAGGGCCTTCGGTTTCCATGTCGGCACCGCATTTACCGTGCGGGGCCACTTTGATCCGACATAGACGCCCATTTCTGAGGAGCCACTAATGCCGAACCAAAGATCTAGAAAATACCTCCGATTTGAAATGATCATGCGACTCCATCCCGGGGTGCGCTTCCATTTCTGTCTCTGCGCGTATCACGCCACACCATGTCACAAATTGCTGACTGAATTCACGGTAAAAAGAATCATCAATGATGGACGGGTCAGCATTGTTTGTCAAACTTGCAGTGTTGCGTGCGTCAACGCCAGTCAGTCGCGCGCTGCTTAACATCGAGCGGCAGCGGTCGCCGCACGCAACTGTGCAAAGAAGCACAGAAGAGGACACACGGTTTTGGGGTTGTTGCGCGCCGGACGGCGCAAATGCACATGGAGACAAATTGTGTAACTCACTCTGGGTTCGCATTGGCTGAGTCAAGTTGACGAGTTCCGTGTTCATCTTGCCATGCAGTCGAAGAGCGTTTCAACACCCTTTAACAGGATAGCATGATATGACGCACGGCGCTAGAACAATTGTAACGAGGCGGTTAAAACCACACCCTTGTTTGCGTTCGGGAACGAAGGTTAACACAACAGTTTAAGTAGCGCAACTACATTTTGTGGTCGTCCTCGTGATGAACACCATAGGATGGTGAAACTGACTGTCTAAATTGCTTGGCTATTACTTGTTTAAGGAGGAGACGAAGAATGGGCTTTCTCGAAAAACTGCGCAAATGGATTGACGGTGAAAGTAATAATTCAACGGCAAGTGAAGAAAAGCTAGATGCCGGCTCGCCCGGGCAGGTGTCCGAAGAGTTTTTGATTCTTGTTGCCCGGGAGGTCGAATCCGTGATGAGGCGTGAACGCTTTACGCCGCCTGGCGGACAGACCTACATCCCGCGCCAGTACGCCCTTTTCCTCAGCGTCGAAGACAACCGGAAGTGGCCGGGAGAAAAGCGTGAGGGAATGCACTCATGGCTTGCTGGCCAACTGTCGCAGCGAATCCACAAGTTGAGTCAGGGTGCGGTCTCTGCGGCCAAGCTCGAAATCCTCACTGACCCGACTTTGCGAAGAGGAGAATTTCGGGTCTATCACCTGTGGGACAATCGAAACGAAGAAGACACCACGAGCGCCAGTGCTGGCGAGACTGAAGATCAAACCACCAATGTTCGCGCTCTGATCAGCAAGACATGAAGGAGGGATTATGCACGTAAAACTTAAAAGAATAATCCGGCTTACGCGAGACTACATCCGCTCCGTTTTTGATAAGAGGATGGGGCGGGTCGTCGCCAGCCTCGGCGGCCTAGCGGTCGACGTGGTGCAGATGCAGAACGCAATTGATGAATGCGCCGTCACGATCAAGGGCAAACGAACGGCACCGCACGTCTTCACAATCAAAGTAGACTGGAACACGCGCAAGAATGCATCGGCGCGCGCTGTCAAAGACTTGGAGCATGAGGTCGCCGCCGTCGCCATTGATTACATCAATGATCAATTCTACCAGACGCTTTCTCCGGTAAGTATAGTGGTGGAAGACGACATTTACGCGACGGATCTGTCAGTCGTGCCGTCTTTTGGAAACGTGGAGAAAAGCCGCAACGCGACAGCCGGCATCGGTGTCGCTGCCAACGCTGAAAACACGCGCCTAGTGGCGCGCCTTGTCCTTCCCACCGGGGATCAAGATATACCGCTCCGTTTCGGGCGTGGTGCAGACCGCTTGATGGTCGGGCGGGCGGAAGACAACGATCTGCACATAGACCACGACAGCGTCGCAAAGGTTCACGCCGTGTTGATGATGCAGGCAGGCGGCGCGATTATGGTCGGCGACGTTGGATCAAAGGAAGGAACTTTTCTGAACGGGCGCCGCCTTGGGCAGAGTGAGACACATGAAATTAGCAAGCGTGATATCGTAATGTTCGGTAAAATTCGCACTCGCTTTCGTGTTCTAGGCGAGTAACGTCGCCTTTAAAATAAGCGATGATTGAAGCCCTCTTCAGGGCGAACGGGGGTTCTTTTTCTTAGCATGACATTCTTCTAGAGTCGTAATAGTTTTGTAACGTTATAACGTTACCATGTACAGGCCGCCCTCACGGGCGGCTTTTTCTTGGCCTGAAAACAATCCCACCCCGCCGCCAACACCAAATGCAAAACACCAAAACAACAGAGTCATTGCTTGTGTGCTCACAGGTCTCTCCAGTATAGCGGCCACCCTACCGTATCAAGGCTTCGCACCGGGCAACTGCTCACGCAGTTAGCGGATTGCGAAGCCTCAAGCGCTTCGCGTGACACGGCAGGGAACCCGGCCCGCTCCCCCGGCGTTGCGGTGAGCCAGCCAGCGAAGCCCGCCGCAAAGATTATTACGCTGGAAGGAGAACACTATGGGACAAGTGAAAAACTTTATGCTCATCCTCGATGAGTGGAGTGAGCAGCACGTCATCGCCCCGATAGCCGACGCTTATGCGCATGGCCCAGAGGAGGTAATTGTCAGGGCAAAGGAGCTTATTAAACGGGCTATCAGGGAAAAGGTGCTAGAGAGCTACCGGAACGGCCAAAACGCGCTTCCTAGAGCCTCTGAGCGTCCATTGCGTCGGTAATTTACGGCGGGGGTAGCCGGCCAAGTCGAACTAGGCTGCCCCTTGACCGATTTATCAGTAATGCTAGGCTGTATGCAGTCTGCCTGATTTCTACCAACTCTAGACAATCCGACAACTGCATCAGGAGGAATCTCATGGAACTATTACCCGCAAGCTTGCGCGAAGTTCTGCCTAAACTCTACGCGCAGGAAGGGAACCGCGATCCAATCGTTCACGTCAAATTCTTCACGCCAGATTCAGGCTGGACGTGGTATGCGACCGAGGGGCAAGAGGACGAGGGCGATTTCCGATTCTTCGGCTACGTCATCGGACATGAGCGCGAGTGGGGCTACTTCGTCCTTTCGGAGTTTGAGAGCGCCCGCGGCCTGCTTGGGCTGCCAATCGAGCGCGATTTACATTTTACACCTGCGCCGATGAGTGAAGTCTTAAAGCGCGAAGGCCAAGAGCAGGGTTAAACCACCCTGCTCTTTATCTTGACAGAACCAGCCCACTTGCTAGGCTGTTTATAAGTAATCACTACACTAATGAATCTCACCAAAGAACACTTTGATAAAGCCCTCAAAGGGCTTGCCTCAAAAAAGGATTTAGAAAAGTTCGCTACCAAAGCCGATCTAGATGCGCGCATGGAGAAGCAGACAGCAGCGCTGATGGCCTACACCGACGACCGCCTAGAATCGCTGGCGGGCATGATACAGGCCGGCTTTGAAGACTTACAGCAGCGGCTTGACGTGAACGACCGAATCGAAAAATTAGAAAAGGACATGAAGAAAATCGTAACTATTCAGGTAGGTTTATGTCAAAATATCGGCATCTCCGGTTCTTATCACAAACTTATATTCCTGACAGCCTGTGGGAACAAAGTCAGCGACGATTTTGACATTTGCGGCTTTCATTTTATCTTCCGAGTCTTTTCTACTCTTGGCGTTTTCCGCCTCAACTGTTTTGAGGTCTCTGAGTTGTGCCAAAGACCTGGCCGGCGAAAAGTCTGTCCGGCTATTAATTACCCGGCATATCCGGTGGTGTCGGGTATATTTTTGAATCAAGCGAAGGCGTTTTGTTTGAGCCGCCAAGAAACATCATTACCCCGGTTGCGAATCCGAAGTTGTATGTTTTGGCGGTAACTAACGAGCCGTCGTTTTCTGTTCCATTCCGACAAACGTTACCCTTCGCACGATCACTGTTGGAATATTTTGAATAGGCTTCATAAGCTCCGGTTCCTTTGCCCTTGTAGTTGACGGCAGGCGGCATAAAACTGATTACCGATCCCGGCACGCTGCCGCACGGAGCAATATGACCGCCCCAAAACTCAACAAAATTGGTTATGCTAGACGAATCTACCGTATTGTATGCAGTAGGAACTTTAATTTTTCCGATAAGGCGTTCAGTTAATTTGCCGTTTTCGACCTCGATCAGCCATCCGCCCCACCATTGACCGTCTTTTACGGCATCCAGCTTCCAAAGTCTGTATCTATACATTTTTTTCGGGTCAATTTTTACAGGTAAAACACAAGTTTGACCAATTCCTTCACCGTCAAATTTTCGGCAGCTCATGCCTTGTGCCTCAGTTGCGTTCCAAAGCGAGAAACGGACATTTTGCGAGGCAGTATCATTCGCCTGCTGCAAACCCAGATAACCGCCCTCCTTGCTTCCTTTCCAACTCCACTGGAGCGGCATATAACTGGTTCTATTGGGAATGGGAACCCAGACCTGCTGGTCAATATTCCAAACATCAACCGATTTATCGAAAGTCCATTTAACATATTGCGAAGCCCATTGCTGCTGCTGGGCAAAAGCAACGCTGACATTGGCAAAAATCACCAATGAAAAAATTGTGTTAAAAACGATATTTTTAGACATATTAACTTTCTCCTGTTTTGTTTTTTGCCGTTGAACCAACCGGTTTTTAATCTTTGTGAAGGTTAAGATAAAATGACGGCAGCATCTCTAAGTTTAACTTTAATCCTTCTTGAATTCAACTTGGAAGTGCAACTTTGACAATGGAGGTTGAAGGGCAAGCTGCGATAGCATCAGTGCAGCAGTGCTACTTCAACGACCAAGCCAAAGGAAGCACCGATGACCAGCTATCAGCAGCTCACCCAGGAGCAAAGATACCAGATTTACGCCTTGCAGAAAGCTACTTTCACGCGCACGCAGATTGCCGCAGAGATTGGCGTCCACAAGGCAACCGTCTCGCGCGAGTTACGACGTAATCGCGGCGCACGCGGCTATCGCCCCAAGCAGGCGCAGCAGCTAACAACCGCGCGGAAACTCGCTGCCTCGGCCCCGCGCATTACATCAGAGACGTGGAACTTAGTTGAGTCATTGCTGTGTGACGAGCAATGGAGTCCCGAACAAATCTCCGGTTGGCTCCACACCGAACAAACAGCGCGCATCAGCCATGAGCGTATCTATCAATATATCTATGCCGACAAGCGAGGCGGCGGCACACTCTACAAACATTTGCGGTGCCAGAAGCAGCGGCGTAAACGCTCCGGAGTTTATGACCGGCGCGGGCGGCTGCCAAACTGCCGCAGCATTGAAACCAGACCGGCTATCGTCGCTGCTAAAACGCGCGTTGGCGACTGGGAAGCCGACACGATCATCGGCAAAGGTCACACCGGAGCAATTGTGACGTTGACTGAGCGCAAATCCAAACTCCTGCTGATGCAACGGGTTGCGGACAAAACGGCGGCGGCGGTCGAGCGCGCCGTGACGACACTGTTGAGCAAAGTCGCTGACCATGTGCATACGATCACGTCGGACAACGGAGGCGAGTTCGCCAATCATCAATTGATTGCCGAGAAACTGAGGGCCGACTTTTACTTCGCGCATCCCTATGCGTCATGGGAGCGCGGGCTGAATGAGAACACGAATGGGCTGGTGCGGCAGTACTTTCCAAAGCAGTGTGACTTTACGACGATTACGGATAAAGAGGTCAGGCAAGTGCAGCAACGGTTGAACTCGCGCCCACGCAAGACGCTGGGCTATCAGACTCCGCATCAGGTATTCTATAAACAATCACCTGTTGCACTTCAATGTTGAATCCAAGCTTTTTAACAAGAGACCTGAATAGTTACAGAAAATCAAAGAAGCGTTGCAGGTCTGATAACACTGGAAGGAGCGCAGGGAATCAGCCCTGCGCTTTTTTATGCTCGCACGAGGCGAGCCTATTTTTTGGCGGCGGAACCCACCCACCCCCGACTCTTCGAGTCGTAAAAAGGAATCAGGCCAAGAAAAAAATGCAGCCGCGCGAATGATCGGCGACTGCAAAAGTTTTAAGGACTGTCTTGATGGCTCCTAACAGTCCGAGCATATGGCTAAGAGTAACGCGAGTGTGCAGGCGTTAAAAATTCTCTAGCCGGTTACAGGTAGGAAATGGGATGCCAACGAGCACGAGATTATCAAAGATATTCTCTTCGATAACAATAATCTCGCCTTCATCACCGCATTCGGTACAGAGGCCGTAATCCTTATCAAAGATTTCTACCTCGCCTTCACACTTATCATGGATGTGAGTCGTCATACGGCCCTCCTTAGTTCAGGGCGGTATATTGAGTCAGGAACTTACCGAGCCGAGCAGTCATTTCGTACTGGCGCACCGGGGCGAGGTCTTTGAACGCGGTAGTAAAAGCGTTCGACAGGCTCCACACCGTTTGAGGCTTGAACTCGTCATAAGACGGGGCAACGAAGAACTCACGATGCACCGTTTTCATGAGCTTCACCGGAAAGCGGCTTTCCATGAACGCGCGGTAGATGATCGAACGCGCCTCATCAGTTGAGAGCTGCCGCGTCCGCATCCCGTCAATGAGTTGGCGCAGCGGCGGAAAGCCGCGCTGGATGCGATCCACGCCGATGGAGACTGACTCGACCAGATCGAAGTGCTTCGAGTGTTTGGCGAGTAGCGGCTTGAAATCGCCGCCGAGCGCCATGTTATCGCAGACGAAGACGCGGTAGCCGGCGACCATGCCGAGGCGCATGGATTTGTCGTTGGCGTTCCGCAGACCGATGGCGAAGCGCACCCCTTGAAATTCAGCGTCCAGTTCGAGCAGCCCAAACAGCTTCATGCCGTCGGGCGACACCGCGTACTCCTCGCGCACGATCTGGATGTGCCGGAAGGCTAATGACTCTTCGAGGCTTTCGATCAGGCGCGCGTGCGGTATCGGCTGGAAGGTTTCGGTTGCCTCTGGCGTCTCGATAAGCGCCAGTTCCGCGCGCGTCACCTTCTGCGTTTTTCGACCGTCTGAGAGGAGCTTGCCATCTACCGGCGGTAATACTTCCGGCGTGATAACGTCTCCCCCATTTACCAATCCTTCTGCTGTACTCATATCAGTTCCTTTCGTTTCAGTGTTGGGTGTTGGACAGAACAGACCTTGCCCTGAAGTCGCCGGGGCGATCTTCGAGCGGGTACAAATTGGTTGGGCTTTTTACCTAGCGGGAAGGGAATTACCGAGCGGCTAGGATTTGCTTGAGGGCTGAGAATTTTGCCTCAGCGAGTGTGGTGTGATGAAGTGAGCGAGAGACGTGCGTTTCAACTTCCGCGATGAGAGATGTAACGGCATCCCCCGTGTCTGCCGGCAGGCTTTCGGACGCCCCCACGCCCTCCCCTGCTTCCTGCTTTGTAACCTCAAACCACTCATCGAGTTTCAGCGCCGCGTCTCTTATTGTGCAGCACTCCATCCGGGCAGTGAAATCGAGGACGTTGCCGCGCGCTTTACACGTGGGCGCGAAACAGCAGAACGTGTTTTTGACGAGGTTGACCGTGAACTCCCGTTTGCTCTTTCCTTCATGTATCGGACAGACCCCGCGCAGCTCGTCGCCGTTGCGTGCGAGGCCGGTGATGCCGTACTGCACGATCAACATTTCCATTGTGACAGCTTCTTTAATCAGGTTGAAATCAACCCATGCTTTTTTAGCTTCCATATCAGTCCCCCTTTTGACGTGATACAGGAAGAGTGACAGTTTTAAGAGCGATTGATAAGAGGGTGTCAAGAGTCAGCCCACAATGGGGTGTTATAATGAAGGCAAGCTCCTGGAGTCTTCCCTTTTGCTAACTGAGGCGTCGAGTGTAGGGTTGAGACCCCAGGTAAAGCGTTCGCCCAACACGCTATTGCAACGGGAGCGTCAGCCGAGCATTTACCCTACTAGGCCGCGCGCTTTGAGGATTACCCAGGAGCCTCCAAAATCATCTTGCCGAAGCGCACGCAAGGGTTGGGACAAGATGATTGCCCGAGGCTCGCCCGTAGGGTTGACACTCCCCTATTCAATGCTCTTCATGTGGTATAATGTGTTTAATCATTCTCCTACCACGAAATAGAAATTAAGAACTCTTACGCCCCATTCCTCTAGTGAAACAGTCTTCGCCCGGAAAAAATTTTTAACGATTTGACTCAATAATCCGCCGTACTTCAACTCAAGAAATCCCGTACTCCGACTCAAATTCTTCCGTACTTCAACTCAAGAAATCCCGTACCCGAACTCAAGAAATCCCGTACTCCGACTCAAATTCTTCCGTACTTCAACTCAAGAAAACAGCTCATAAATGCTTATAAACAAAGGGGCAGCGAAATGCTAGACATTATCAGACGTTATTAGATTTTAATTAGACAACAACAGAGTAGAGAAAAATGTTGTTGCCTTATCAATTCATTTATGGAACCATCCCAAACTTTAGAAGACCTGATAGCGACACGACTGCTTGCGGAAGCGGAGTCTTTAGTGAAACCACAAAACGCGCCGGAGCCGGAGAAGGGAACACAGCAACTCGCGCCCCGAAAAAAAGCGGCGCTCCGTACACCCGACTTTATCAAGATTGAAAAAAATCTGATCTCCCTCGGCTTCTTCACTCCATCAAGCAAGCGAATCAAGGACGAAAAATCTAAGACAATCACTTTCACAAAAGTGATTGAAGGGAAGCGGATTGAAGCTAAGGCTACGATTGTCCCGGCGGCGATCTACGGACTGCCCGTAACAGCCGACCAAGACAAATATCTAGCCCTGCAAAAGATCATTAACGACCAAAGGCAGGAGACTGGGGAAGTCAACAACCCGATAACTTTTACCTCCGCAGAACTTCTGAAAATTTTGGAGCAAGCCGACGCCGGCAAGAACTATCATGACGTTTCAGAATGGCTCGACCTGATGACCAATACCGGCATTATTTCTGAGGGCGTGGTGTACCTCGCGGGCAAGAAAGTTTGGGCGAAAGATCGGTTCAGAGTGTTCGACCGCGCCGTAAGCTTTGGCAGGGAATTAGAGCCGGGCAAGGTAGCGGAAAAGAACTACGTTTGGCTCTCGCAATGGCAGCTAGAAAACATCAACAACAACTATTTGCTACCGGTTGATTTTGACGCCTACAAGCAGCTCAAGAATCACATCTCGAAAGCCCTTGTCCCGCTCCTGCAAATCTGGCTGTTCGCCAGCCGCGAGGAAGGCTATTTTGAGAAACGTTACGATGAGATATGCCAGTTGCTACGCATCAGGCAATACCATTATTTGTCTGAGATCAAGCGCAACTTCGCGCCATCACTCGACGAGTTGGTTGAGCATGAATATCTAGAGTCTTGGCAGATAGAGAAGACGGCTGACAAAAAGAGTTACAAGGTCATCTTCCGGCACGGCGAAAAGTTCCATCAGGATAGGCGCAAGCGCATGGGGCAAAAGGGACAGCTTGATGCTGGAGAAGAATTAAAACGACCCGTAGCCGCCCCTCAGGAGTCACTAGAGCAACAAGAGGATGCTCCAGAGCCGCCTAGGGAAGCTCAGAATCTCTCAGTCATTACCGCAGAGGACGAACAGCTTATGCAGCGCCTCATCATAGATTTTGGGATTGCCGCCTCAAAAGCTTTTGAGCTAGTCAGCCTAAAGAGGGAAGCCGCTAAGATACAGATCGGGGCGTGGCAGTACAGGAACGCTAATCCGCAGAACCGCGCTGGCTGGATGATCGAGGCTATTGAGCAGAACTACAGCGCACCGCCTGCCTACCTTGAAGAAATACAGAAGCGGAAGGAGCGGGAGAAGTTAGAGGCCGCTCAAGCGGCTACCCGCGCCTGCACTATTTGCGACAATTCAGGCCACCGGCGCGTGAAGAACGACCGCTACCCGAACGGCGCGATGAAGAAATGCACTCACGATCCGGCAATCGAGAATAAGATTACTAGCGACCAATAGCCGAAAAACCAGGATCAAAAAAACCAGCTTGAAGAATGCTGGTTTTTTTACGCGCAATCCACCTTAGAGGATTACAGATTAAGTTATAGATTCTAGGTATCTATAACTGGCTGCGCTAAACGCACCGGAAATACTATCTCCCCGCCGCCTGCTCACCGCAGGCTACCCTACTTTCACCGCCCTCCGCTAAAGAACACTTCGCTCGCAAGCTCACTCGTAACGCTACAGCCGGCTCCGCTTGCTTCGGCTTTCAGCCTTGCACCCGAAAAAAGCCACCACTAACCGCATCGGCTTTTTCGGGTCGCTACGGGGTTCAGATGCCGACCGCACCTTCACCCTGAAAGCAGGGTAGCCTGCGCTTCGCTGCAGGCGGCGGGGAGGAACACACTACTGGCTCACATTGAAAGCCTGAACTGGAGGCAAGGGGAGCCGAGACAGTCCATAAGCGGAAGGTCAAAAATGGGGAAGCGGAGATCAGAATAGCTGATAACTTGCCTGATAAAACAGGGTAACTGGACGATAACCGAGTTATCACGAGTTATCAGCGTAACTCGCAGATGTTCAACACTTACAGTTATTACTAATTATGAAAAGGTTAGTGATTTGTCCCCCAAATCCCTAGTCACTTTTCAAAGTAACCAAAGAACGGCTGCGCCATAGCTTCACCATGAATTGTAAACGCAGTATCGTCTAATGTATTGAACTCACTTAAGACTCCAAGCCTGACCCACCCACTCCTGTTCTGTGATACTCCTTTTGCGATTTGCCGCCGGCGAACCTCAGAGTTGAAGACGAAACTGATGATTGCTGTTTTTGCGTAAGGAGCATAACAATCAAACTTTTTCCTCAGAACTTCGATTCCTTCAGTTCCCGCATCGTACTCCCAAAATGTTTTGATTAACTCTCCGGTTTCAGCCAAAAACGAAACTTCCAAATCCGGATTATGCGTCGAGAGCGTCGGCTTCAAATTAACGCCGGCAATTTCGTAACGAGACTGAAGAATTTTGACGAGCAGATCACGTACGGCCAAATTGTGCATTGTCGGATTAATGAGCCGCGCAGTCGTGTAGATTTTGCCTGAGCCGAACGGCTGCACTTTTATTTGTTTATTGTCCACCAGCCTACTGAGGTCACGTGAGGCGTTTGCTTTGCGCGAGCCTTCAGATTGATGGCTGTAGCAGAACGCAATAATCTGCTGTGTGGAAAGGTATTCAGCCAGGTCAATATAGTAGAGAATTTTCTCCGCCGTGCTTCCAAACTCTTTGGGCAAGGCCACTGCGGGCTTTAGACTTGCAACTGACCCGACGTGAGCGTGCAACTCAGTTTCTATCCGCGGCGGCGGGGGAGTGCGCACCTCCACACGAGGAGTTGGTTCTATTTCTACTTGCTCAGCGGGCGCTGTTTCTTGCGCCTTGGCTGATCGTTTATCCGGAGTAATACTGTGATTGGCGCGTGTGCTCTCAATAATGTTTGCCGCGTAGCTCGACCCATCCGGTGGCGGCGGTAGGGCAGTGAAGTGGAAAGTATCACTGGCTCGGGTTGCTGGCCTGCAGAGTGCCTGGTATGGAGGCATGTTAAGTAAATCAGCTGGTTCATAATTGCCCAGCTGGTTACGTAGGCTTGTGGCGTCTTTATCACCAACACCGAACATAATCATTGTGCCCACGTTGCCGAAAATAGCGTCACGCTGGCTGTCCGGAAGTTGACTGATGAATTGGTGCGCGAGTGTCAGGCAGAGGTTGTATTTGCCCGCTTCGGATAGAATTTTGTCGAACGCGGAATTAGTAAAATTCTGAAACTCATCCACGAATAAATAGTAGGGTGTGCGCGCAGCTTTGGGCAGCCCCGCCCGGCGCATTACCGCTTGCTGAATCTGGCTGACCAGGAGCGAGCCCAGGATGCTGGCATTGTCGTCACCGATAGCGCCGCTGGCCAGGTTTACGAGTAGGATTTTTTGACTTTCAACCACATCAGAAATAGACAATGCATTCTCAGTGGTAGAAAACATGCGGTAAAAATGGGGCGCATACAGGAAGCGATTGACGCGTGAAATAATCGGTGTGGGAGCGTCTTTAGGATAGGCAGGAAAGTCGAGTTGCCAGAAATCACGCAGCATCGGGTGTTCCAAATTGGCTGTCACGCTACCCCTAAAGCTTGGGTCTTGGAGCAGCTTTTTGATGTCTACGAAGGTCGCGCCAGGGGTCGCGGCCAACGTCTGAAGCGTGGCGCGCAGAATATCATCCATGCGCTGTCCCCAGGACTCAGAAAGCCTACGAAAAGTGACGTGCAGGTTATCGGCCATGAGTGCCACTTCGTCTTCATTTTTGGCCTGTAGCACGTTGAGTGCAATCGGGTACTCTTTATCATTAGCGTTGAAGTAAATAGTGTCACGTACTCTGCGTAGGGGGATGCTATTGAGCAGATCCTCAACCAGGTCGCCGTGCGGATCAATAACACAGACGCCTGCGCCCCGCTCAATATCAGAGAGGGCGATATTGGTAATAAGCGTAGACTTGCCCATGCGGGTTTTACCCACGATATACAGGTGACGATCTCTGAAAGAGTTGGGCAGAGTCACCGGAACGCGTTTGCCACGAGCCTCGGCTATACCGATAGGTACTTCACCCGTTGTGAAGATCTCAGGAGGGAGCTGCGCTTTCATAGAGGTGGTCTCCAAAGAGGGAAGCGGCAAGGGAGTGATAGGAAAGTGAGCAAGACTTGTCAGCTCGTCGGTGGATAGCACCAGAAAGTCCGTCGCATTGCGGGGGAAATTAGGCCACGTGCCTAGATCATTCAATTTCAATGTTTGCTCTGGAGTGTTGTATTGAGGAGCCAGCCCCTTCATCAGCTGGTGTGCCAGCACTTCTTTCGTACTGATACTGCTTATACCCGCCACCCAAATGGGCAGTTTTTTCGATAACTGTTTACTAAAGTTTTTCCCAACGGCCTCCCTGAGCTGTGCCCCGGCTTCGTCGGAGATTGGTCGAAGTATTATTTGTAAGCACAAAAACTCTTGCTCACTGGCGTGTTCCAGTATGGATGCAATTTGATTGTAGGGATCAATTGAGAAGCTCCCCAAAGCGGCAAGGGAGTAATAGAACGCATAGTCCTGATAAGCTCTGACGATTGACAGCTCAGGCAACTCCGGCACAGCCGGTTCGTCCAACGCCGCAAACAGAGGGAAGAAGTGCGAGAGTTGTTGCTTGACGAACGAGACAGACTTTTCCGGCACGCCGAGTTGGTAATAGATGCTGCGGGCAGAAGCGATCAGCTCAAAGGCGATAGGGAGATTGAGGGATCTGAGATTTGATAAGAAGCTTGCCATTAACGCAGGTTTAATTTCTCCTGCGGGCAGTATCTTTATGTTTGTGTAGGGAGTTTCATTGATTGGTGGATCAATGTAGGGGAGCTGCATTGATGTATCCCAGAGTATTTCTTCTGGCACATAATAACCAGCGCCACCAGACTCCCATCTTTTTTCTTCCAAGCGAAGCGATTCATGGCTATAGCTGGTGAGATGGTTAAATAATTCAACACGGAAATTAACACCAGCTGCTTCGGTAACGGTGAGGTCCGATAATTTTTTTGGTATGGGGTGGTAGGAATGGTCATTAAGATTACTGCGATTCAGCCACCACTCGGCGCCACCACTTATACTAAAATACGTTCCCTGCTTTTTGCTGTTACATTCTTTATAGAATTTATAGGGATCACAATCAGTGGTTACATGCGGATAGGACGCGATTTGTCCAAGCCCTGCATCCTCGAATGCTTCCTGAACTTCTTCTAGACTTTCAGTAAACACAAGCCAGTGTTTTCGACCGAGGCAGAATTTGCGATGTATTGGTATCTCAAATGAAGGTATCCAAATAAGCACATCGGGGCTGCTATCTGTGTACTTCATATATGGACGGAAACTAAGGGTGTATTTGGTATTGCCAATGCGTGTCGGCACTGGCAGCCCTATCTGCCTGAGTGCTGAATCGTGTTCATCAATCAGCTCATGAATGATCTGTTTATAACGCTCAAATTGAGCGCCAACAAATTTCTTTTGCGGAAATCTTTTAAGCTCATGCTTGACCTTGTCTAAGAAATCCATGAGGAATCACCAAGAAAGAGATGTTATAGCGCCGCGGATTATATGTAAGTTACCAAGAAAGGGGAATAAGAAAAGACAGTGATGCTATGTCGCGCAATATCTGTTGCGCGACAGAAGCTCTAGGGGATCTATAGAGCCGACCGGATGGCACCTACCGCCGGCAATCATCCCTAAAACAATATCTTTATAAAAAAGAGAACCGCCATGGTGATTACCCTATGGCGGTTCTTTGCTACCTATAGCTTTAAGTTGAGTTACGTCCTTGGATATTCGCCAGGACGCCAGACGCGGGTCACGCAAGCGCCGTCTTCCGGTTCGGAAGGTGGAACTCTGCTCTCCATGACCACTGAGGTCAGTTCCTCAAACTTGCGGGCGACGGCCTCCCTTAAATTCTCCACTTCACTTTCTGCTGCTTTTAGTTTGAGTTGAAGTTCAACGAACTCGTTAGCCTGTTTTTTCAGGGGCGAGTCCATTACGAACTGGCAGATTTCACCGTTGATGACTAAAAACTCTGTGTTCGAGGGGACATTAACTTGGCTCATGTATGCTCTCCTTGTGGTTGTGGTATTGGACAGCAGGACAAAGCATCTTTGTTCCACTGTCTGTAGACAGCCAGGAGGATAACTTGAGTTTGACTAAGTGTAACATATATAAGGGGTTATGTCAATCGTTAACCTTTCCCTTGATTGACGCGGCGAGGTAAGCTGCAAACAGGGCGCCGAATTGATTGCTTAACACCAGATATACCCATTGTTCGGGGAGAGAGAGAATTCCTAGCAGGAATAAAATTATTATGACAGCTAGGAGCGAAAATAAACTTGCCAGGAATAAAGCAGCGACCTTTACGTTAGACTTGGAACTCTCTGGTACGATCAGTACGTAAATTATTACGCTCACTATTAAACTGAAAAACCCATTTAGCGTACTCAATAAAACGTCTAGAAAACCGGAACCCACTATTAATCCAACCAGCCCACAGGAAGTGATTAGAATGCCGTATGATGCTAGCCCCAACACCAAGTTTTTTACCGGATTGGATGACCGTTCAGCTTTTGCCTTTTGTAACTCGGCTTCTAGTAATTGCGTTTCGATTTTGTCATAGTCGGTTTCCCAGAAAGCATGTTGACGAGCCATTTTAAAATCAGATAGTGCGTTGGAGAAATCCTCCTTAGCTTTATGAGTCAAACCGCGATCGTAATAGTAATCACTGTCAATAGGAAAGAGTTCAATAGCACGGTTGAAGCTTCTTATAGCCTCATCGAAAGAGCCTTGTTGATGGTATGCGCGTGCTAGGTCGTAGTGGTACCTTGAATTGTCAGTGTCAGCAGTAATAGCAGAAAGAAATTCACTGATAGCTTCAGAAGTTTTCCCATTCTTGAGATAGCTATTCCCTTGCCAGTCGTGGCTTAAACCAGGGGCAAATAAGGGGGCAGTTTCTTTTTTTGAAGGGAACTGAACAACCTTGGCAGGCTTTTCATCAGTTTCCTGGGTCTGCGGCGTAGGCGGGTCTATGACTGTTTTTTGCTCCTCAAGAATTTGCCCTCCTTGCCCTTTTTCCCTCAGTGGGGTTATTTCAGATTCCATAGCTTTGGTTATTAAATCCATGTCCTCGCTGCTTTGTGTTTGTCGGCTTGGTTCTATGGCAATAGACGACAGTGGCTCTATTGCTTCGCGCATTTCTTCAGCAGTCTGATAGCGTCTATCAAGGTTACGATCAATCGCTTTATCAAGGATAGTAATAAATTCCGCACTGACCCCAGTGGCATAGTTGTGCCAAAGTTTCTTGCCGGTCTGAAGGTCTGAGTCTATTCGATCCGGTTTTATACCAGTGAGTGCATATATAGCTGTCATTCCAAGGCTGTATAGATCGTTTGATAAATAATCCAATCCGGCTAGCTGCTGCGGGGATATAAACCCCGGTGCTCCAGCTACGTAAGTTGTTTTAATTCTTCCTTCTGTGTCTATGCTAGTGCTAGCAAGTTCCTTTACGACACCAAAATCGATTAGGACGGGATTGCCGTCCCGGTCCCGTAAAATTATGTTATTAGGATTTATGTCTCTATGTAGCACGTTGTGCGAATGGACGGACTTCAGAGTGTTAAGGAGGCTGATAAGAAAACTCCTAACAACCGTCTCGCTAAGTGGTCCTTCTGAGGCAACAAGGGAGGAAATAGTTTCCCCCTCTATGTACTCTTGAATAATGTAGAGATGGCCTTCTACCTCGAAGAAGTCATAGAACCTCGGAATCTGCGAGCATTTGTCCCCTAGGTCTTCTAAGATGCGGGCCTCATCCTTAAACTTCTCTTTAATGTATTTAAGCGCATGCAGGTTCGCTTGGGAAGGTCGTAGTTTCTTGATAACGCGGTAGCGCCTATTGACTGAACGGAGATATTCCGCGAGGTACGTAACTGCAAATCCACCATGACCTAGCTCTTTAACGATCTTGTATTGATCTAGAGGCGATGCCATCAGTATCCACCAAGAAGCGCTCGTGCTCGTGCTGCCTATTTAATAACTACGATAATACAAACACTCTTTTAGATCTAGAAATTTTAAACCAAAAATCGTGCTTTTGTGGTTAATGATTAATTAGGCCGTATTTGTTTTTAGAAATTATCAAATCCACGCGGCACTTGACTACAACCACCTATCTGCTAGGCTTGAGAATAGAAATAATCCTCACACCCTTTGCAGCAGCGACTACACAAATATAAACGCGATCCCGAAAGACTTCCACCCAGAGAAATTACAGAGCGATCATTTGAAATAATATCCCTCGTAGAGCGCTATCGGTTTTTACCAACCTCCTTAATCGTGCGCCTGATAGAAGGCCACGAGAAGCACACCGCGCGCCACTTACAAGCTCTCTACCACAAAGGACTAATCAATCGTTTCGCCTTTCCCCGCGTCGGCAATCCGGGAGAGTTCAACTACTACCTCGACAGCGTCAAGGTGCTTTCGCTTTTAGTGGACGCTGGCTCTGATAGAGATGCACTTGATTGGGACTTAGTGAAGAGGAACTACATCAAAGATTACAGCGCGATCAACTTGGGCAAAAACATAGACGACCTACAAGGGCGCTTAATGCACCTCCAGCACGAATTGATGATTAGTCGCTTTCACGCGATGCTAGAGCTTGCCTGCCGACGCTCTAACGGCAGTGTAGAGCTTCACCAATTCAAACAAGGCTCCGAGCTTTGGAACAAGGTTGACGTTCCCGTAATGCGTTTTGACGGCCAGCGATGGCTTGAGTTGGACAAGACCGAGACACTCCCTCACAGGCCAGACGCCTTTTTCACCCTGCGCTTCCCGCAGGAGAAGGGCGACCGGGAGTTAGCGCATTACTTTTACGAGGCAGACCGGAAGCACACGAGCACAAAGAAGCATAACCGGAAACTACGCGCGCATTTTCATTACATTGTAAAGCAGCGCCGACATGAGGATGATTACGGCGTAAAGCGCATTCGAGCGGTTTTGATCGAAACGACGGATATGTACTGGGCAGATGAGCTGCGGGAAGCTGCAAAGCATTTCACCGTGTCAGGAAACAAGCCCTCTCCCCTATTCTGGTTTACCACGTCTCAATTGTTCAGCGATACGAAAGATGTAAAGGACGGGGAGGGCACGCGGAAAGTTCCTTTGTATCTTACAAAGCCAGAAATAATTTTTAAGAAAGTGTGGGCTTCGCCAGTCGAAGATAAATTGATTTCCATACTTGAATAGTGATCATTAACTTTCTATCCAATGTTATGTGAGAAACACCGAGTGCCATTACGGGCAGAATATCGCGGAGGTAAACGAACCCTCACCTGCCCTTACTCACACAAGCCGCACTACGACAAGCTTCCAAAGTCAGTATGCCGGAAGTGCAAAAAACCGGGTGTGCATTCCGAGGGCCTTTGTTACGTGTGTTGGTACTATCGGTGAGAATTATCAGCCATTCTTGGCGCGGATAATAGACATATTCTTGACAATTACATTGCAATCCAATAAACAAAAGCGGTTTTCTACAGCTAAACTGGGAGGATGCTCCTCATGTCCCGCACCTTTGTTGAATCTTTAGAATACTTCTCGACCTCTCCTCAACTAAGTACGGATGGACTTTTTTCGTCCAAGACCCCTGAATCTGGTAATAAGTGTACAAAATTAACTAATGGCCAGTCGTGTGGGCATAACAACTACTTAACCGATTTAGTGTGTAGGAATTGTGGCCGCTCACCAGTACGGATTAGTCGATTATTCTGGGTGCTTATAACCAGCTTCATTGTAGTCTTCCACTTCCTTTACAGTTACGGCGTAACTCTGTATGGCTCACGTGAATCTGCACTTAATACCTTGATCGCAATTTTTATTGTATTTGCACTCTTACTTTCGCTGTATATGAACACAATAATATTCAAAAGCAAATTTTTACATGCACAGTTAACAGTTTCGGCAGTCACTATTGTTTGGGTAGCACTTAGTGTATCAGCTATCTTGAGTTGGGATAACTCGTTTTCTATTGCCTTTGGAGCAATTGGTATAACTCTCTTAATTGCCCTCGTTATCTCTATATTCAATGGCGCTCATAAATTTTGTAAACGAAACAACATTAGCCCATGGATTCCTTTTTTCATTGTTCTACCAGTTGATACTTTCTTACTTGCCCTTCTATTAAAAATACCTTTAATAGCAAATATTGTTGATCCCCTTAAATCTTCTATCTTTACTTGGGTTGAACAGTCCCAAATCGCTCAAGGATTATATCTACCTACTATAATTAGTGGGATAGAACTATCAACCAAAGCGCGATTGTTACTGCTATTTGGCTACATCACGGTTATGTTTCTCGGCCCAGGCGTTATGGGGGCGATTAAGGCAAGTGTCTCCGGTACTCTGAATGCACTCGATTATAGTGCAGACAAGGTAAAAATTGCTTCCAAAAACATTGCCTACTCTGCTCGTCCCATATTCGTAACTTGGTGGGCCGTTAACTTATATGCTATTTCAAGAAGCTTTCTTTCACCTTTTCTTTATTTCACTACAGTATTTTGTTTCTTCGTGCTGTTCGATCTGCCATTCATATTATCACCGAGCAACTTGCCTATGCAGGAATATTCCCCTCTTGCTGTCATGGGAATCGCTATGGTTTTGATATTTATACTCAACGTTATAATCCCTTTATTCGTATGTGTCACAGCTGGGTATAAAGCACGATATTGGTTGAAAGTATGGGATAATTTTACTAAAGCTCATGTCAACATTTTACTCTGGATAATACCTTGTGTTGTCATAGTAGACTTACTGTTTAACCAACTAGAGTTTAATGCTTCAAAAAGTATTGCCTTTCTCTTCCTGATGGCAGTGGGAGCTTTTGCATTAGCAAGAAGTGGATTAACGGATATTTTCCAAATACGCCGCAATAAGTAATAATACCCTGCGATTACTGATAATATATTTAACATTTTTACTATGAATAAAGCTTTACCTAAGGCCATACCGTCCAACGTCCCGTCTCACTACAATCAAATTAAAATCTTCGCACATAGAGGCGCACCACAAGCTTTCCCTGAAAATACCTTAGCTGCTTTCCGCCAAGCTTTAGAAGATGGTGCTAGAGGTTTTGAATGTGACTTAGCATTAACAAAAGACCTAGAACCAGTAGTGGTGCATATTCCGTTTTATAGCGATGATATTTCTAGCCTCGTCGGGGTATCTGCCAAGCTAGGTGCTACTAATTGGGCCGATTTGAAAAAAATGAACATAAGAGGCCAACCAGTATTGCATCTGCACGATTTACTCGCGTTTGTGTCAGGTGGCATCGCAGAGTGCTTTTTAGAACCCAAGCGTACTTCTCTTAAACTCATGGAGAAAACCATTCGTGCAATAGAGAAATATAACGTTCAAGATCGAGTTCACATAATCACATTCTTTTCACGCAGGCAAGTGCTTGCTTATAGCAAACAACTGAACCCCCGAATAAGAACTAGTGTGATACTAGTTACGCCATTCGGAGACTGGAACTCTATTGCTCAAGAGGCACATGCTGACATGGTTGTTCCTGGATGGAAAAAGTATAACTTTATAAAGATGTTCTGCTCATGGGGGATGGACATTGCGGAAAAGGTTAAGAAAACACAATCACTCGGAACTATCGTTCATAGTGGTGAGGCAGACGATGAAGCCAATCTGAGGTGGTTATGCGAAATCGGGGTACAAGGAATATTTACGAATAACGTACCTCTCGCTAAAATAGTTACGGATGCTTTTTATAAATCTGGCTCCAATAATCAAGTCAAATAAAACCCAACGGGACAATATAGTTAACTTTTAACCTCACTTCCCTTCTCTAAAGTGCAATGTTTATGCCTATGCTATAATTCTGAATGGGACAATACAGTTATAATGTCCCGTTCATGTATGGATGAGTTACTTTCTCCAATTGCAGCTAGAAATTATAGTCCCGGTTATGAGAACAGTAAAAACAAGTATGTAAAAAGCCCACCGCCCGGTTTT
>MWWH01000041.1_pt1 | contig 27630 bp, 34 predicted proteins | sample 1047231 | NCBI WGS metagenome assembly MWWH01 (sample SAMN06349967, study PRJNA376086) | soil metagenome | isolation source: MG3-2 sample Antarctic (ecotone) soil | place: Antarctica | collected 2015-01-13 | reverse complement strand
GCAACGATCATCGCCCGCACGCGCCGATCCGTGACCCCTAAGACGGTCGCGGCCTGTTTCGTCGTCAGTAACTTCATAGATGATTCTTATACGCGATAAATAATTATGCCGCAATAGGTATGATTATCTTTTGATACGTGCAGCTTATCTCACAGATGAATGCAAGACGAAGAAAGTGGCGGACGCCTCACGGTACTATGACGGGATTTTGACGGCCATTACGACGGATTTGAATATTAGCAAGCGGCGAATGTAGTGCCTGATCAACCGGGCGACTGCTGAATATGCTCGCCACCGCGTTTGACGGGGTGAGTACCTTGAACGCGCCCTCATAGCGAAAGTTATGAGATACGGGAGGCGGCAGGCCACCAAAGCCACGCCGCCTCTTTTGCGCCCAAGTGTCGTCCCTGAAGGCTTGCCACTGGCGAGGATTGCCGCCTACACGCTCGTTTCAAGCAGCGTGCTTACTCGGATACCTGAAAACGATTCTAGGGCATTCTCGCACGAATCTTGAGCGAATGTTATAAATCTTTTATGGACACCGCCATGCAGAATACCGCGACAAAACACGACATTAGTGTTGCTTTGTTTGCTCGCCATACACAGGCAACGAGGCTTTTTGCGCCGAAATTGTCAATCTCGAACAATCAAGATGTTGACGCATAACTGTTCGATCATGCCCTCATTCGACTTCTTGAACACCGAAAATTCACCAATGGTTGTAGAAAAATCAAGCGACAAAACCCGACAATTTTTAACCGTTCATGGGTAACTTTGCGTTCATGGGTAACTTTCTATGCGCGCCGCCGTCGCCGTCTGAAATCTCAAGTTTTCAAGGTACGAACAGACGCGCATCGTGGGTGTTCGTGGCTTCATGCTGCGTCTTGATCTTGATCTTGGAAGTTGGGCGCGGACGTGGGCGCACGCGAGAGAGCGAGAGACATCCGACGAGATCGAGACGCAGGAAGACACAGAGCCGGGCGACGTGGTGCAGCTCGGCGCGTGGCTTTCGTCTCACCCGCGTCGCCGTCCGCAACCTGATGTTTGCGGAGAAGCAGGGAGGTGACGCCGCATGAGCCGTCCACGCTCTCGACCGTCGCCGATGGATTAAGAATCTGTGGCGCTGAAGGTTGCTGAAATCTCTTCGCGCGAAGAGATTTGTCATCGCGCCGAGCGACAAATGCAAGAGGGGCAGGGAATCAACCCTTGCCCCCCTTTTTATTGACGGATGGAGAAGCATCACACTATCTTTCAGTCGCCTAAAGAATGACGGCAGATAATCTTGAGCGGTAAAAGTCAGCCCTGAGAGGTGTTAGACCGCCGATGGCGGTAATTGTCGGCTTTTTCGGGTGTTAGACCGCCACTGGCGGTAATTGTCGGCGATAGTCGTAAAATACCGCCATCGGCGGTCTAATGAGCGTTATGTCTCCGCTGCGCGTACACGTGAAGTTGCTCGCCGCCGCGCCTCTGTTGCGTGATGGAAAAGTTGAATGGATCATTCGAGAGGTTGGTTGAATGGAGATGCGAGTTGAATCAACCCGTGATGAAAGCTCATGGTCGTGTGCGTCAGCGATCACGCGGCTCGTGGAGTTCATTCATCGTTCGGCGCGGCGCAGTGAGGCGCTCCAACATAACGAGTCATTCAACCCGACTCGCACCCACGGACTTTGTTATCATTCACGCTCATTGCTCGCGGGTTAATTCCAGCGTTCGGCAACACATTGAATGGCTTTATCAATCTCCAATCAATGACACAGAGAGGTGAAACATGAAAACTTAGGACTTACGCAAAGAGGTAAAAATCCTGATTAATTAGCGCATGGCTCAAAGCACACGACCGACGCGCTTAGATTATTGTCAGTATCTGGTGAGCAGCCAGATCAATTACACGCTGACGAACTTTGCCGACCACTCGCTCAAGTTCAGTCACGACCAACTGAACCGATACTTACGCGATGACAAACTAACGCCCCGCATGGTGTGGGAACAAACCAAAGGGCAGATCATCACGTCGCCAAATGGCTATTTGATCTTTGACGACACGGTGGCCGACAAGAACTACTCACGCTCCATCGAACTCGTGCGCCGTCAGTGGAGCGGCAACACGCATTCGGTCATTCGGGGCATTGGGATCGTCACGTGCCTGTATGTCAACCCGGAACTCAATCAGTTCTGGCTCATTGACTATCGCCTGTTTGCGCCGGATGAAGACGGCAAAACCAAACTCGATCATGCCACAGAGATGTTCGATTTAGTCATCCACCAAAAGCAACTCGAGTTCCGTTGCGTGTTGATGGATACATGGTACGCGAGTCGTCAATTCATGCTCCATATTGAGCGCAGTGGCAAACTTTACTACGGCCCTATCCAAACCAATCGCCAAGTGGACGAAGGCGATGGGGCAGTGATCAATTACCAACGCGCCGATGCTTTGAGTTGGAACGAAGATGAGAAAGCGCACGGCAAGAATATCCACGTCAAAGACTTTCCCAAAGGTCATCGTCTGCAATTGTTCCGGCTCGTGGTCTCCACAGACCGCACGGACTACATCGTCACAAACGATGTCACTCAAACTTCGACGGCTGAGACCCAACAGGTGTGTGCCATTCGTTGGAAGATTGAGCAGTTGCACCGTGAGGTCAAACAAGTGACGGGTCTTGAGCGTTGCCAATGCCGCAAGTCAAGAATCCAACGCAATCACATCGTGTGCGCGATGTTGGTCTGGTGTCGTTTCAAAGAACTGGCTTCCGAGACGGGCAGAACGGTTTACCAAATCAAGTTCGGTCAGCTTTCTGAGTACTTGATTCAGCAACTGAAATCTCCCTCTGTCAAAATGGCTCTTGCGTAAGTCCTAAACTATCCTTGGGAGCGCAAACAAGTTTTCGGGCTTGGCTTCGATTAGCCTTGCTATTCTCGCAACCCTTTTCTTCGCTTCTTGGTTTTTTACAGAGCGAAATCCTTCCCACGCGCAAGTACCCAATGTGCCTATTGGTACCGTTGTCGCGTGGGCAGGGTTGTCGCCGATCAATCTCAACAGCGCGCGATTTTCTTCAGTCAGAAGCGTATCCAGATGTATAAAATTAGACAGCGAGGTATAAGGATACCAAGTGAACGACGGCGCGAGCGCAGTCTTTCGGGCGTCCAACTCTTGCATGAAACGAAGGGCGCGGTCTTTTATCTGTGCGATGTCCATTCCGGGATGATTAGAGATCGTTTCAAAATGCTTTTCTCTGCGTCTCTGCGGTTAAATCACTCTTGTTCACCGCAGAGACGCAGAGAACACAGAGGTTGCACAGAGATTTTTGGGTTCTTCGCCATTTCAAGCGGGTGACCGGCATACATATATGCAGAACACACCAAGATACCGACTACGGATGAACCGCGCATGTCAGAACTGCCTGCGGTAGCGGGCGGGTTGCTACGTCGCCAGAACCCGCCCGCTACCGCAGGCGGTTCTGACAAGCAATCCACTTCTTGGCCGACGATTGACATCGGATGCGCCGATGGCGACATGGCGTTCTTCTTGGAATCGCTCGGCTGTAAAGCTCACGTCGTTGATTATGCGCCGACGAACTACAATGGAATGCAGGGCGTGAGATTGCTCAAAAGCGAGTTGTCGTCCTCCATCGAGATACACGAGGTTGATTTGGATTCTCAGTTTCGCCTTCCTCAAGAGACTTTCGGTCTAGCTTTCTTTCTCGGCATCTTGTATCACTTGAAGAATCCGTATTACGCGCTCGAATCTCTCGCCAAGTCCGCACGGTATTGTTTGATTAGCACGCGCATCGCCAAGTTCGACACACGGCACATAGAGCCTGACGTGCGCTCGGCGAATCTGCTTCCAGATAAGCGGACGAACTTATCACGCCTTCCCGTCGCTTACCTGCTCGACGTGCTTGAAGCGAACAACGATTCAACTAATTACTGGATATTCTCGGATGCGGGCTTGCGCCGTATCTTGAAGCGAACCGGATGGGACATCTGCGACTACATGACGGTCGGCAACACAACCAACTCTGATCCGGCCAGCGCGGAGGGCGACGAACGAGCGTTCTGTTTGGTTAAGAGCCGCTTGTTGGGCTAAAATCCAAAATAACCCGAAGGACAAATTCATAAGGAGAAGAAAGATGATTAAAAAGATCGTCCTCATCGCAATTGCTTTAGTAATTCTATGCTCTTCTGCGCTTGCCCAATACCAGTCACCCGGTGGTTCTAATTACGGATGGTACAACATAGACGGATGTAATCGAGAGCCGTATGGTGTCATTTATAATTATGATGTAGCTCAAGCTACGATTGATAGTCAACTTCAAGCTATGTATGCGAACGGCCAACGAAGGCTGACAATTCCGATCTATCACGCAAGAGGACTAAACAGTGGAACAATCATGGACTCCACAGGCGGTGATTTGTCGCCCAGATTTAGAAACAATCTTACCAATTTCTTAAACAATGTCCGGCAAACTGGGTTTTCTGAAATCATAATAACCTTTAACCCTCAGAGTTCTAACTGGCCGCCTCAGTGGACAGTTTTTCATGAAGATATATATCAAGAGAACTTGAATCTCATTATTAACTTGAGATCAATTATTGCCAACTCAGGATTGCCATACAGAATTGATTTGCTGTCTGAAGGGACTCCAGACATCTCAGAACCTATCGTGCTGGAATACACACAAAGATTATGGAATGACTATAAGAGCAGATTTGGAAAGGGGGATACTGTTGGTTTCTCGATCATAGGAGATGTTGATAGAAGAGTACGGCAAGTTCAAGCGGTATATCAGGGTGATTACCCGCATCTTTTCAAGATTCATTTCTATGAAAATGTTTACTCGAATTTTATTAACGCGCGCAACATCCTTAACGGTTCTGGTCTGACGCAGGGGTGGATTATCGGAGAGGCATTTTATAATGATCCTCAAGCAGCACGAGAATTCAAGCAGGCAATTCAAGAAACAGGTCAGACTGTATTCTTTCTCACACAGTGGCCCCTGACGAGACTCAGACCATGTAATGGACATGTGGACATAGCTCCGCCTCTCACCAACAGCGCTTACTATAATAGTGTAGTGAATCCAATTGACGACGCGCAGTTCTTTGTGCGGCAGCACTATTTGGATTTCCTTAACCGCGAACCGGATCAGGGTGGTTTCGCCTTTTGGACTGGGCAGATTACGCAGTGTGATTCTGATGCGGGGTGTGTTGATCAAGCGCGCTTGAATATCTCCAAATCATTCTTTGAATCGACTGAGTTCCAAGGCACTGGTTACTTCGCCTATCGCTTCTACAAATCTTCTTTCGGACGCCTGCCGAGATTCTCGGAATTTTTAAGTGATGCTAGAACGCTAGGGCAACGGGTGGTCGTGGGTGCTCCCGGCTGGGAGCAGCAATTAGAGAGCAACAAGGTCGCGTTTACGAGTGCATGGATGAATCGTGCTGATTTCAAGAGTATTTATGACACGAAAACTAATGAGCAGTATGTGGACACGATGTTTGCTAATGCGGGAATAGTGCCGAGTCAAACAGAGCGCAGTAATCTGATTGATGGGTTGAATAATGGGACGGAAACGCGCGCGACGGTTCTGCGGAAGATGGTAGATAATCAAGCCTTCTTCAATAAGGAGTATAACCCTTCGTTCGTGTTGTTCGAGTATTTTGGTTACCTGCGACGCAACCCGGATGATGCACCAGACAATAACATGGACGGGTATAACTTCTGGTTGAGCCACATAAACAGCACTGGTAGCTACACTGATGCAATCAGAGCGTTTATTGTTTCAGGCGAATATCGAGGAAGATTTGGACAACCCTAATGGTCAAGTGCGAGCACGCTGATCGTCGCAGTATGATCAAAAACCTTCTTAATTCTACTGAATAAGATGTGTATGTTAAGCAAAAGGTCCGCAGAATTATGAAAGACAAGAACGGGTTGAATGCGGATTTGCTCAAACGAATGCAGCGCGACTGGGACGAGCGGGCGCGCGAGAACGCTCGCTTTTACGTCGCTACCTTGCAAGAGGAATGGACAGACGAGGATTTTTTTCGTTCGGGCGAAATCTGGCTACACGATTATATTCTCAGTAATCTGACTGCGCTTCCCGGTCAGCGTCCGCCGAAAGAGATGCGAGTATTGGAGATCGGTTGCGGCGTCGGGCGGATCACTCGCGCGCTGTCTAAGGTGTTCGGGCAAGTTGACGCAGTTGACGTGAGCGGCGAAATGATCGCGCGTGCGCGTCGGGCGTTGCGTGATTGTCCCAACGTCCGGCTTCACCAAAATAATGGCGCTGACCTTTCAATGTTCGGCGCGGAAGAATTTGACTTTGCTTGTTCAGCGATTGTTTTTCAACACATACCGAGTAAAGCCGTGATTGAAAATTACATTCGTGAAACGTGGCGAGTATTGCAACCGGGATCGCTCTTCAAGTTTCAAGCACAGGGCGCGGTCATAGATGAGCGGGCGTGCGACACTTGGGTCGGTGTAGGATTCACTGAAAAGGAGATGCGAGAGATGGCGGCGCGTTGCAATTTCGAGATTCTTCGCAGTGATGGAGCGGGCACACAGTATTATTGGCTGGAGTTTTTGAAGAGATAGATGCCCCGCTCGCCATTAAGACTTGAATGAGCGATGAATTAAGACACGGCAAACGGCGCATCTCGTTCTGGTCGGTGATACGCGCGATTGTTTGACGCTTCCTCGCTCATCAACCGTCGCGCTCGCGGGTAAAGCATCGCTTCTTCTGTTTATCTTCGCGCTCTTTGTCCGGTGCGCGTTTGCCGCGCAAGCTACGACGCCGACTGTTGGCGAGCCTTCGCGCGAGATGCCGGGGCGTGCGGCTTATGTGATGGCCAGCCCGAATCCCGTTCCCGCCGGAAGCGGACAAGGCGCGACGATGGTGAGGTGGAGCACGGGCGACGGTTCGCCCGGTCAACAAATACGATTCCGAATAACTGGAGGGTGTGTGATGGAAGCGAATTGAGTCGCGCTGAGTTTCCACAGTTGTTCGATGCAATAGGTACAAATTGGGGAGCTGGTTCTGTCCCTAACAGGTTCAAAATTCCCGACCTGAGAGGTCTCTTCCTTAGAGGTGTGGACAGTACCGCTGGACGTGATCCCGATATTGACGAACGCACACCTTCAGGAACTGGTGATAGGGCTTCTGTTGGTTCAATACAGCAAGACCTGTTTCGCAGCCATGATCATGGTGGTGGAGACCACACCCATAACACAGGGCTGTTTAGGGGCGCGGTAACTGACTTCGCTAGAGGAACTGTTTTTAGAAGCGAAGCAGGCGCTAACCCGGGACAGATATTTAACTCTGGACGCATAATCAACTCTGCGGGTGGAGATGAAACTCGTCCTAAGAACGCTTACGTTTTCTGGATAGTTAGGGTGAGATAGTCATTCGCTAACGTAAGTTGCAGCTTCCCGCAGTGTTGCCGAACAAGTCATTCGAGCGGACTGCCCGGTAGAATGCTTCTCATCATTCTTCCTTCGATGGAAGTTGGATGCCATTCGCGGGCAGCCGCTCAATTCCAGCGTTAGACGCTTCTTTGAAAAATCAGAGACTCGTACCATTCGCGCAAATCAGGACGCTCACGTAGTCGCTGATGAATCCAATAGTGAATGGAAGTAATATCTTTGTTTAGTTTCGCTATTGATTCGAGATGAGATTCAATCACGGATTTATCAGCGTCCCACTCCGCGTCTAACAACTCATTCAACGCGAGCGGATTTAGCTTGTCTGTCATCGCTAGGCTTCTCCGGCATCCTGTGGTTGGCTCAAGCTTGCTGCTTGAGCCGACTTCAGTCAACATACAGATACCGTGTTAGAAGTCAAGCATTTTGTGCGTGCAGCGGATCATACGGCTTGCCACTTTTCAATACTCCATAAGCCAGATGAAGGAGTTTTCGCATCACGGCCCCGATGATCTGCATCTCACATTTCCCACGCTCCCTCAGTCCAGCAGCCCACTCTTTGATCACCGGATTGCACCTCAAGGCTGTGATGGCCGGAAAGTAGAGTGAGCGGCGAATACGCGGCGTCCCCATCTTTGATAGTCTCGCTCGACCACGCACCGACTTGCCGGATTCACGAAGTCGTGGAACCAGACCAGCAAAGGCTGCCACCTGTCGCGCATTCTCATACTGGTGGAAGTTGATCTCACTCATCAGCCTCGCCACTGTAGCTTCGCCCAGTCCAGGGATAGAGAGCAGCAGGTCGCGGTCGGCTTTCAACTGGGGATGATTACCCATGTGCTGACGAATCAGCTTTTCCGTCCGCTTGATCTGCTCTTCCAAGTGGCTGATGAGGCTCTCCATGGAGTCTCTGACCTCAGGTGTGCTGACACCGCTCGACAGCCTATTGGCCTCCATCGTGTGCATCTCGATGAGAGCATCGAGTCTCCTGACAAGTGCTTGTAACTCTCGCATTTCTGGCGCTGCTGGCGTCCACAACTGCGGCTGTTGGGTCAGGCAGAAGCGGGCGATCAACTCAGCATCCACACGGTCTGTCTTGGTTCGAGAGAGTTGCGCTCCGGCGTAGGCTTTCGTGGCTGCCGGGTTAACGAGACTCACCTGATGGTGGGTGTCATAGAGATAAGTAGCGAGGGCCTCCGAGTAAGTGCCAGTCGCTTCCAGACAGGCATGAACCTGGATAACCTGGTTCTTGGTCAGCCACTCGGATAGCTGAGAGAAGCCTGTAGAGTTGTTAGCGAAGACGCGATGACGCAGTCGACCATCGTCGCGAATCAGACAGACATTGAACTTCAACTTGGCGATGTCGACACCGAGGATATGAAGATCCATCTGGAAGAGTTCTCCTTGTCTTTGGTGATCTGCGGCACCGGATCAAACTTGCCAATACAAGCTCATCTCACAATGGAGAGGCTTCAGATACCGTCCGATCTACAAGGCGCACGCAAAGTGTCTGACACTGGGAGCTGATCTAACCGTCAGGCTCATTAAGCCTCAATTCGGGCACGGCTTCACCAGTGCCATTGTTGCTATGAATGTTGACTACTCAAGCATCTGGAGTCAACATACAAATTCGGGCGTTAGACGCCTGTTGTGCGTTAGGGGAATATGAAGAGTTTTTATTTCAAGATAATTTTGCTTGGCGTCACTCTATTACTGCTGCCTGTCAGTCTTTCTCGTTGGCAGCCGCATGACGCCCTCCCTTTAGGCTCGCCCTTCGGGTTATCTTCCCTCCTGTTCGTTGCTACACTTGCTTTATGGCTGCCAAAGTCGTGGGGTTATCCCATCGCAGGGCTTTGTAGCTTTCTGGTTGCCAAGAAAATCACAGACGATTGGCTGGGGTGGAATTCTGAATTGTCCGGTGTAGTCTCAGCAGTTGGTAGCGTGTCTTACGGAAAGATGGTCGAGCATATCCAGAGTTTGTCTCTTGAGTACACGACCGAAGGGTACGTCAGAGATGCTTTGTTCCTCGGTCTAGCTTTAATCATCTTCTTCTACTCGCTAACTTGTCTGGTAAGTTTCATAATCAGGAGGCAGCGGCCCTTTACTCCGTAACGGCGTCTAACAATGGCATGCACCCGACCCGCATCAGCGCGGCTCTCATCATCAAAGGCAACAGCGGGCGGGTGATGCCGGGCGTTAGCCGCTTCTTGTGAAATGATGTAAATGCGGCTTGAACAATCAAAAAACAAAAACGCTCTGCGCTTCTCGCGGGCTTTGCGAGAAGCGAAATGGTATGAAAATAAACACGCCGATAATTATTTTTATCTGAAATGGAGAGCAAAAGGTGCAAATACAAGAAGTGTCGCACACAGAAGCACCACTAGAACTACTTTTGGAAGCGGATCCTTCGCTTGAGAAAATTAACGCATATTTGCATCGGGCGAAATGTTTTGTAGCGACTATCCAAGGCAAATCGGTTGGTGCTTATGTTGTGCTGCTCACCTCTCCGGGAATATATGAGTTAATGAGCATTGCGGTTTCACCTGAGCAACAGCAGAAAGGTATTGGGTTGAAGTTGCTCAAGCACGCCGTTGCAACAGTGCGCGGTTTGGGCGCACACCGTATTGAGGTAGGAACTGGAACTTTCGGCTATCAGCTTGCTTACTATCAAAGGCAAGGATTTAGAGTATTTGCGGTGAAGAGGGATTTCTTTCTGAGTAATTATGAGAAGCCGATTTACGAAAACGGCATTCAGCACAAAGACCTGTTGAGATTGGCAATAGATTATTAAATCAGGTTTAATCTTCCGATGTCGGGCGAAGACAAACAGCGTAATGAACCCGGCAACGCGGCTAACAAATCATTGGACGTGAGGGCGAAACAGCGACTTTTTATGAACGTCGCTCGTTAAACCTAAAGTTGCGTGTAATCGGTTTCGCCCCACGTCAACTCAATCGTTATACCTCTTCTTATTATGCCCAAACTAATCCGTTGGGAAACACCATTTACCGACGCCCAAGTTCCATCCGTCGGACTGCTAATTTCTGCAAATCCCGACGGGACTGATATTCTGAAAGCCATAGTTGCCCCTCATGGCTTGGATGAATACCCGAAATATATAGTTAGCTTCGGGAATGTTATTGCCTTTACCTGTATGGAGGAAGCATTCTGCCCCGAAAGAGATTTTGACCCCACGATGTTTGAAGAAAGAGATTTGTCTACCTATCAGTATCTCGACTCGCCTTGGCTGAAATCATACGAGGGCGGCAGACATTTTATTGCCGGAGGGCATCCCGGCCCGTTCTATCACTATTTGATCTTTGGAGGGGATAACAATGTGGAAGTGATTACGCCAAATGTTCCGACGATAGATATAATCGAACAGAAAGTGTCATTGCTAATCGAGCGCGAGGTATAACAACGGCATGCACCCGACCGCGAATAGCGCGGCTCTCATGCGCAAGACGCCGTGCTTGATACGTTGAATGCGCGGCGGGTGATGCCGGGCGTTGTGCTGCTTGCGCGAAACTTTACTGGGTGTCACAATAAAAAAGACATGATTCTTCCTAAGAACCGCGACTCGCGCTTCATCACTATCCGCCGAGGTGGGACGCTCACGGATTTGAACCATCAACTTCTCGCTTTGTGGGCAGCCGCGTGTGCCGAACACGTTCTACACCTCTTTGAGTTGGAGCGGCCTTACGACACGCGGCCACGTCAGGCAATCGAGCAGGCTCGCGCATGGGTGCGCGGCGAGATCAAGATGTCTCAGTCGCGCGCGTCGGCTGGCGCTTCTAACACTGCGGCAAGAGATTTGAGCGGAGCCGCCAGGCACGCCGCATATGCTGCCGGCCAAGCGGCAGCGGTGGCGCACGTCGCCGCGCACGATCTCGGTGCTGCGGCCTACGCGATCAAGGCCGCGCGTGCGGCTGCCTCTCAGGGTGAGCAGGAAATCGCTGGCCGAATTGAGTGCCAGTGGCAGCGCGAACAGTTGCCGGAGGCGATTCGTGATCTTGTTCTGGATAGCCAGCGCCTCAGAAACGACATCTGCTGGTCGGTGTTCGACTGTTGATGGGCGTGACGACCTCCCAACAAGCAGCACAACTAAGGCGCTGCACCCGACCGCCTACAGTCCGCTCGTTCCTCGCTCCCTTCCGACGGCGGGTGAGCTTTGTCGTTGTACCGTCGCGCGTAGCTTGATGTGCGGCTTGATCTCTGATAAATTTTAAGCCATACATGCTCAGGACAAAAGAAAATTATGTGGACTCACGAAGAAAGTGTCGAAACAACGGCAACACCTGCACAAATCTGGAAGTTATTTTCAGATGTTATCGGCTGGAAAGAGTGGAATGCTGGAATTGAAAGTGTTGAAATACACGGCCCGTTCGATGTGGGTACAACTTTCACAATGCAGCCACCAGGAGAGGAACAATTTACCAGCACACTTGTGGAAGTGGAAGAGAACAAAGGTTTCACTGACGAAACAGTGATTAACGACACTCGCGTATTGGTGCGTCATAAAGTCACATTACTTCCGTCCGGTAACACAAAAATTATCTACAGCACGGAAATAATCGGCCCAAATGCAGAAGAATTTGGCGCTATGGTCACTAGTGACTTCCCAGACGTGTTAAAGGCGTTGAAAGCGCTTGCAGAAAAATCCAAGTAAGCCACCAACAACGGCACAACAAGGCGCTGCACCCGACCGCCTAACAACTCATTCAACCGGACTCGCCATCAGCAAGTCTCTTAAACTCCATCTTGATTGCTCGCCGGTTAATTCCGGCGTTAGAGGCTACCGAGCTTTAGGTAAACCCAAAGCCTGACGAGAGTTCAAGTCATCGGATAAGCCCACCAATTCTTTAGCGAGTGAGAGTGCCCCTCGCTCGTCCCCCTCTTCTAAGGCGGCGCGCAGGGCAGCCAGAGTTTGTGCCCGCCTGGCGGAAATTTCAAGTGCCACCTCGCACAAACTCTCAAGCACCGATTCATTTTGTGTTGTTGTGTTCATCTTTAAACCTCACATAAGAGTTCTCAAGGAGGGCATAAAATAAAACCCCCGGGTCGCAACCCGGAGGGGCTTGGTGAGTCTTGCGACCCAGACAAGGTTGATTTGACTGTTAGATGTAGCCGTTTTTTGCTTAGTTGTAAACAGTCAACTTGCTTGACTCAACTGTGGTTGTACCCACTGGCCGAGAGGCTCTCGGCTGCGGCACTTGTTTTGTGCTCAGGGTGTGGACGTGGAAGAGTGAAAACGATTGCGGCGGCCCGCTCTGTGAGCCAAAAATCTGGCCACGGAATACCGGTCCACAGGAGGGGCCGGTTTTTAATCCACGCCGATGAGCAAATCTCACTGCTGTTACCATTTGCACGTGCACATTTGTCTGTCTCTGCGTCAGACACGTCTCACATTCAATCTAAGTTCTTACTTTCTCGTCTTTACACGTGCACAAAGTTTTTCTAGCCGAGACGCGCCCCGGTGTGTTTAGATGTTAGGTGTCCGGCCATTCCACATGCCGGACTCGCTCACCGCCCCGCCATCTAAATCCACTCCACCGAGAAGGGAAATTCACACCATGTCAGAGTATTTGAAGAAGCGTCGCATCTCGAAGCGCACGGCCACCACCCGGCTCTTTACCGATGACGAAAGAGAAGTCCAGCGCCGCGCCGTCAATGAGGGCAAAGACCGCTCCGAGATCATCCGCCAGTCGGTCTCCAACGCCTTCCGCACAGAACGCCTCGCGCTCGCGCGCAAAGACGAGACGATGCAGCCCGTCATAGACAGTTATCGCAAATTTATGGATGAGGCGACCAAGACGATCAAGATGGACGTGCGCTCGCTCCAGAACACGGTCGAGCGGTTGATGATGGAGGCACGGCAGAAGGCCGCACCCGACCTGACAATGATCACCGAGCACTTGGAGACCATCGCGTGCTCCGCGCGCTACAACACCGAGCAATCAATTGTGCTGCGCTCACTGATGCAGCTCTACATCTTCGACGTGTATCACCAGCTTGAAATGCAATGCGGGTTAGACCCGGCGTTGACCGGGGCTGCGCTCAAAGAGCGGATCAACGAGTTCCGGTTCGAGGCAGGGAACGAGCTGGCGCGCATCATGGAAGGCAGCGCGGCAGACGCCAGTCAAGACACCGCCGAGCAGCTTGTTGAGAAACTCTACCGGCATCTCACTGCGCCGATGCCGAGAGAGGCGCGGAGGCCGAACTGGTGAGCATCAATTCATGAATTTTGGTTGAGCGCCGAGGCAGCAAAGGTATTGAATTGTCGAAAACAGGTGTGATATAAGCCGCAGTCACTTGGGCGGGTGCTGAATGTGCTCGCTCTCTCGATTGGCGGGGTGAGGACGCTGATGCGTCCTCACGATTCGAATAAAGCATCGTGAGACGAGAGAGGCGGCCCGGGCTCCCAAAGCCAGCGCCGCCTCTCTTTGTGTGCGGCTTTCACCCCATACCTGTAGCCCTTGCCACTGGCGCGCTTCGCCGCCTTCCTGCTCGTTTCAGCATGTGCCTACTCGGATACCTCGAAAACGATTGTAGGGCATCCTCCGAGCCAAGTTTTGAGGTGTGAAGCCTTTTTTATAGCGTCTGCAAATTCTGCACTTTCAGGCTACCGGTTATAGATAGTCCAACTTTGAAAGCGTCAAAGGTTTTCCACCACGTCATAGGGTTTCCAAATCCCTTTTTTATAGCGTCTTGCAATTCTGGCTTTTCTTTATTTAACCGAATTTCACCCAACTTGGCCGCGTCAGAGGTAAAATTCTTGTGTTTTCTTGTGGATTGTAAGGGAGACATTTGGCGGTGGAAATACTAGGTTTTACCAACCTTTTCTTACCTTGAGATGTCATGTTTTGTCAGGTTTTAGATGTTAAGTTTTGTTAAGTTCTGTGAAGCGACAATACTAGGATTTACTAGGTTTTTACCACGCCTCAAATACCACGTTTTACCACTCTCTCGAAATTCGCCGGGAGTCGTTCATAGGGTATCCCCGCTTGCATGGGGTATCCGTAGCACAACGCTTTTTCAATCAGCCAATCCGCGCCGCTCGAACTCTTCCCCGGTGATGCTGGTGAAGACGAGCGCGGTCTGAAAAGAGCGTGCCGCGAGGTTCGCCCGCACGAGCGGCGCGAATGCCGGAGCGCGCGCCCGGCTAACTATCTCGTCGTGCGTCAGAGGCGGCTCCTGGGCTTCAGTCAAAATGGATTCATCCGTGACAGGTTGTGGCGCGTGCACCATCAAGCCGCTTTCACCCTCTTTTTTTACGTGGCGGATATTCGCTACATCAACGGTTGTGCTACACCGCCGCGTCTCGTCTTCCCGCGCGGCCTGCTCACCACGTTCACCGCCGCCGCAGTAGATCGAGCGGACGCGCCCCGTCTGCGGATCGCGCTCCTTGCGGTAGTAATATCTTTCACCTCGACGAGTTTCCCATCCCATCACAAGCTCCTTTCATCTGATAACGAAGAGATATATTTTTCACAGCAGAACGGGTGAACATAATCGCCCTCGTTATCAGCCGCACCGCCCCGGGCGTGTGCAGGAATTTTCGAGTTATGCAGAAACGCATCTTTTATGCGCCGGGCGTGCATAAATTGCGGCGCGTCGAATGCAAGATGTTGCGCCCCTCGAAAACGCGCCCCAAGTAATAGGCTCGAGCATAATTGCAGTAATCGGACGCATGTGTGTCGGCGTGAGGCAAAAAGTCCCCGCTACATTACAGCCGGCGCCAAGCGGCCATGTGAGACAACAAAAGGGCGATGCTTTAACCGGGCGTCGCCTCTTTTTTTAGGTGACACAAAAGTATGCGTCAGCGCCCTTAAAAATCTGCAATGTATCTGCAATTTTTCGTTGCTCTTTCCTTGCTTTCCACAGCATTTTATTATTGTGTTGAATGCAGACGCACCCGGAAACAATCGCCGCCTTCCATGCTTTTTTGTGAAAATGCCTGCCGTGACATTTGACGGGCATTCTTTACGAAAGTGTCAACCGCAAGATGTTGTGTGCGTGCTACTGAATTCCAGCCAGCGTTAAAGGCTCGCGGCGCGTCAGACAATCACAGCCTTCGATCCGGCACTTGTAAAGCATTCGAGGCTGCCCCATGCGCGCCGTCGCCGCGTTTAAGGCAGCCTTAAAGTCGCGCATGCATTCGCGGTAAGCCTCACCATAAAGCGCCAGCCCGTTTCTATCGGTGATGGCGATTAGTTGCGCGTATCCTTCGCGTTCCTTCGGATCACACAGACGCCCTTCGGTGTAGGCCGCACGCAAACGATCAACCAAGCGTTTGGCGCTCGCGCGCTCGCTTCCCTTTATATCCGAGGAGTCCAAAACAATAGGGCGCGCACACCAAACACACGTCGCCGGGCTTGTGTCTTGCGGTAAGGGCGTAGGCGTCAAGCCGCACTTCTTCCGCATTGCGTGAAGTCGCTCCATAAACTCTTTGCTGATTTCGCACACAGCACACGGCTCAAGGATGCCGCTCGCGCTTTCTAGCTTTGCAAGTCTCGTCTGTAGGTTCATTGCTTCACCCTCTCCAGCACCGCTTCCAGCTCCGGCGTGATGCACTCAAGGATAGGCTTGCTGGTCTCTTCTGCTTTCCTGTAACACGCATCAAGCGCCAGCAATTCCGCATCGGTCAAAAGCGTCAAGTCAAATTTATCTATCTTGCGTCGAACTTCCGCCGCTTCCAGCTTGCTTACTCTGTTTTGTAGGTTCATGCCGGCTCCCGGTGGCGTTCTGCGTAATCGCTTAAACTCTGTGCCACCTCATCGAGAAAGGATTTATTCGGCTGCGTTGTTAATTCCTCTTTATCATCGCGGCGCATCCCGAAAGAAAAGCAGTTCGTTGCGCCACTGTCAGGATAAAAGATACGCCAGCTTTTCCATGTTTCAATCTTGATAGCTTCCCCGCACTTGAAACAAACCGTAGCGTATGGCGTGGCCGCCAGCGAGACCGCATCCGGGCAGCGGCAAACATTACCGTCCACAGGATGCGTGCTTTCTAGTTTCTTGATTCTGCTTTGTAAATTCATGCCCACTTCTTGCCTTTCGCCGTCTCCGGGTAGCGCGCCGGTTCCAACTCTTCCAAACGCTCTACGCGCTCTTGCAAGTCCATCAACTCGATTGCACTCACGGACTGTTCGATGATCGTCCGGGCGGCGGCCACGCGACTTGACGCGGGCGCTTCTCTATCTTCGGCAACCTCGCGCAACACTCTTACGGCTACCGTGCAATCCGATTGCAGTTGCGCGATAGCTGTCTCGACAAGTTGACGACGTGCTGCCCGGTAGCGCGTCTGGAAGCCCGGCAGTTGCAGCCAGCGCCAGAGTGTCGCTTCGTTCACGCCCGCGTCTTTTGCCGCCTTCTTGATCTCGCCGCACGCGAGCAGGGCGACAAGCGCCCGATCTTGTTTGGCTGTTAATTTATCTTCCATACCTTGCATTGAATTGCATTGACGTGCGCTTTCCGGCTTACATGACCTGCTCCGACGTTTCTTCGTCGTCTTCAGAAATATCATCTAATACTGAAAGCATCTCTTCTACCGGCAGTTCTGAAACCGCAACCCCGTCGCCTGTCGGCGTTCGGCCATTTCGCGCGAGCATGAGCGTCGCCCTTTTCCCGCGCTTCTTCCTTTGACCGCGCGAGCGCCGTCCAAGTAGCAATGTTGGTGCCTTGCCCTTTTGTCGAACCCAAAGCAAGGATATAAAATTTTAATTTATCAATAAGACTTTCATCTTCCAATCATGCGCGCAATGACTTTCTTGTTTCGTTTCACTCGCGCCAAGTAATTTCGATCCGAAGCGTTGGCGTGCTCAAGCGCGGCTTGGTCACTATCGGCAACAAGCACGCGTATTTGCTGATTCGACATTGCATCAACTACGCGCATCACGACGCGCTCAATATCAACAGGTGAAACATTGCCTTGTGCCGCGATCATGTTTTGCATGTCGCCGCGCTGAATAGATGCGGCATCCTGCGCGCTTGAAATGCTGTTTAGTTTATTGAGAAAGTTTGAGCCTAAAGCCTGCGTTGCTTCATGGCGCAGCACGAACTCTGTGCCGCGCTCGCCAGCTTCAAAAAGCCCGTGACCTGAAGTGAAACCACCAGCGGCAAACTTCGGAGGCGGTGGCGGTGCGATTTGCACGCCACCGCTTGAAAGAGGTGCGGCAGTTGAATCTCGCGGCGCGCTAGGTCGGTCGAAGATGCCTTTTAGAATGCCCGCCGCTTGGCCTAGAATGCCGCCTCCTGCACCCGCCGCCGCTGGCGTGCCACCAAGTGCCCGCGTATTTGCATTGAGCGCATCCGTGTTCGTTGCGAGCGCGGCGGCCAAGATGCGCCCCTTAACTTGACCATGCCGATCTTGGACGATAAGGATCGCAGAGATGCGCTGGGCGCGTTCAAGTCGCCGCTGACGATTGTAAGCCCGCCGACCGGCAGCACGCCGACACACTTCATCGAAGGTCATAACTTGCACACTTATACCGCACTCACGGCCTGAAAATGTCTAGCTTTTCTGAATGACAAACCACCCTCGTTAAATAGTCTGACGCAACATCTATGCTTGGAATATTGGATAGGTGAATCAATTTTAGTGAGTTGATCTTGTCGTACTTTCATTAGTGGTGTTTCCGTGATGCTTGCGACCGCAATATTGATGTTATCGAAATGCAGTTTTTTTTCGCGGCGAGCGGGCACACTACGGCTTAAATCTCTCTCTCTTTATTGTTCTTTTCTTGTCTTTGATGGCAGGAGTGGTGTTGAGTTCTAAACGTCAACAATCCGGTTGATGACTGGGAGACAGGAGGGAAGCGAGCACACGGGTACCTACCCAACAGGTACTCCGTAATTTGCGTCGTGACTGGTATGACAGTCGGTCGCTTCGCTTTTACGAGCCGGTTCTCTCACACGGGGTAATCAGACGTTGCTGGTCTGACCGGGCCGAAGGCTTAACGTGCTGTCTGTGAGACACAGGGCTGATTCACTCTAGGCCGATTTACTGTTCTATCAACTCGCCGCGTGATGCGACATGGTTGCGAGTCTCAGCAAGAATATGTTGGCTTCGCTAGAGTGAGTAATCAGCTTCGTATGCGGCAAGTGCTACCCGCGCACGGATTGTTCGGATCGAAATCCACTTTCAAGCAGCAACAACAATCGGTGGTAGTGTACGCCCGTCGTTCGCCCATTACAAGTGTTTTTATTATTCTTGCACGAGCATAGAATGTTTGCATTTGATGACACCGCCTGTCGCACCGCTTGGATAATAGAAACCCGTGCCGTGACAGTCCGAGCACAGGCTCATATCTATCGTGTTTGGTGTCCCTGATGGTTCGAGGAACGCAGCGATTAAAATGTCTGCTTCTCCTGTACGATGAATCGTCGTGGCATAGCCGCCCGGATTAGTAATTCCCTGCCCAGTCGCGTTGAGGTGCGAGGCATAATCTCGGCACTCTTTTAATGAAAAACGAGAACCCACACCCACACGTTCTGTGTTGTGTGTGTCTTTTGATTTGTTTGTTTCTTTATTGGGTGCGGTTTCCGCATGGGGTGCGGTTTCCGCATGGGGTGCGGTTTCCGCATGGGGTGTTCTTGACAATGAGACTTTGAAAGTTAGACCACGCAGTTCTTTGTTACTGTTCGTATTATCAACACCAAGATTTTTGATAATTCCCTTTCTCTCAAGACTTCGGACGCATACGCGAATCTGTGTTCTGCTTAAATTGCAAGCATTTGCGAGATTGTCGAGGCTGATTGTACAGGTATCTTTCTGAAAGCCATGTGACAACGCATAGAGTCTTAAATAGGCAACTGTCTCACTTGGCTTGAGGCTCGGTAGGGTGCGATAGATGAGATCATTTGGCACTTTCAAAAATCCGCGAACCCGTGCGGTTTCCGCATGGGGTGTGGTTTTCGCATCCCATACTTTTTGCACGGGTTCCGACGTGATTTCTGCATGGGATGCGGTTTCCGCATGGGGTGCGATTTCCGCACGAGTTCCACTATCTAATTGAATAGGAACAGCGTAACGCTGCGCGATAGATTCAGAGTTATCATCTTTCGTCGGCGCGGCTACTCTCGGCGGTTCGAGTGCCTTATCGAGATTCGCGCGCATTTTCTCTAGTGTCGATTTCTTCACCTAACCAACTCCTTATCTCATTCGCTAATTGTTTGTAAGCCTTCGTTGCAGGGCTGAAGAGATCGGCCTCGTTAATGGCTTGCCCGGCTGCGATAGCCTGTGAGACGCCGACGGCGCGCGGGATCGTGGTTTCAAATACGTTGGTGCTGAAATGCGCTTCGAGCCGCCCGCGTACTTCGCGGTCGAGGTTTTGGCGCGCAACATACATCGTCGAGAGCGCCATGATGATCATTTTTGAGCTGTAGGCTTGGCGCACCTGAGAGATGACGCGCATCAACTGCGTGAGGCCGACAAGCGCGAAGCTGGATGGCTCAATCGGGATAACCGTTAAGTCAGAGAGAGCGAGCGCATTGAGTGTCGGCACCCGCAAGGCCGGCGGCGTATCTATCACGCAAAAGTCATAACGATGGGCAAGGGAAGCGAGTCGCGTTTTAAGCAGTAGTTCGCGTGAAACGTGCGCGCCTTCGAGCAGCGTCTCTGCATCGTGGTCGAGGCACGCCGGAATGAGATCGAGTTTTGGGCGAACGTGGATAAGATACGCGGTCGGGTCGCCGGAGCGGTCAAGCATCAAACGATGCGATGTGAGCCGCGACTGTTCCAAATCCTGCAAGTCAACGCCGAGCGCAGATGAGAGATTACCTTGCGGGTCGAGGTCAACGGCGAGCACGCGCGCGCCCTGTGAAGCCAGCACGACGGCGAGATTGAGCACCGTCGTAGTCTTAGCGCAGCCGCCTTTGTGGTTGGCGATGCAGATGGTTTTCATGCCGCCTCCGCACGCTTCGGTTTGAGGGCTTCGACTTCCGCGCGGCTGATGAGTTTCTCGCGTTCATCGAGCGGGTTAGTGAAGTAGCGCAGATCGCCGCGCTTGAGCAATTGCGCGATTTTGACGCGACTCACGCCAAGCAACGCGCGAGCTTCCGCAGCGGTGATTAAGTCAGATGGTTTTTGTTGTGGCATAGACTCTCCTGCAAGGCTCGCCAGCATATAGAAGAGTTAGGGATAGATCAATATAAATCTTTGATAGGTAACGCCCGCCGTGCAATAGCTTTTGGTGAGAAATAAGATAGCTAATCGCCTACTTTGTATTCCTTGCTTAATACTCCGGCGAAGCTGTCCGTTTGATGAATTGAATCATGCGGCAGCAGCTTGTAAGCCCACTTGCGCTTACCGACAGGTGGCGCGGCCTTGCACCAATTCTGCGCTGCCGTCGCTTTGCGTTGCACCGTCTCGTCAGTAAGTTCCGCCGCGCTTTTCACTTCCAGCAAGAAAAGCGTTTTGCCATTATCGGCGATGAAGTCCGGGTTATAGTCACCGGCGGCGTAGAAGATTGGCATTTGTCCGATGGGTACGCGCGCCCAACGCTTGATCGTCTTTTCGCGGTCGAGAATGTCGGCGAGCCATTTCTCCTGCTTTGAATCAAATTCCGCCTCCGGGTAGATGGTCTTTTCGTATCCGGTTAGCAGGCACTTTTTGCAATCATCATCGGGCGCATCCTTGTAGTTCGGCGCGACATATCCCTGCGGCACGCTCTTCGTCCATGTACGCCATGCCAGCGTTTCGCCGGTCGGTTGATAGGTAATATGCGTTTCGGCGACAACGTGCTCGTCAATCTGATCCACAAGGTCTGAAACAATCTCCAGCGCGTGCGACTGAACGATGTTTTTCCACGCGGCAGAGTCTTTGTTGATCTTTTTCATGTAGCGGCGAATCAGTTTCGGGACGAGTTGCATGTCGCTCTCGTCGCTGGTGCTGATGCCGTCCGCTTCGTCAAACACGGTGCGGACGAGATAACGCAACGGGTCTTCGCTCATCTCGTAAGCGGGAACATCAAATGCGCGTTGATCCGTACCGCCGAGAATTGTGCCGACGAGTGCTTGGGCAACCTCGCCGAACGCGCGACGCGGCGTGATGTCGAAATCCTGCAAGCGTCCGGTGCTTCGATAATCAGCGGCGAGTTTAGGAATCTCGATGAGGTAGGGGGAATCAGTAAGCGGGGCGATGGTGCGCTTTTCAGTTTCAGCTTTATCTTTTTCTTTGATCTCTTTCGTGCGGATCGGCACGCCATACTTTGCGGCGTTGGCTTGCGCGTCGCGGACGATGGCGGCGAAATGGTCATGCGCGGCGATTTCCAATGTATCTAACTCTTCGTCACCGGTCTGCGTGCCGAAGGGCAGACGCATCCCGCGCCCGATGGTCTGCTCCGTCAGAATGTCAGATTTAGCGGCGCGCAAGGGGATGATCGTATAGACATTCTTCACGTCCCAACCTTCTTTGAGTTTGTTGACGTGAATGACGATCTCTTTTTCATTCGCCGGGTTTTCCAAACTGAGTAACCCGGTGATGTCATCTTCGCGCAGTTCGCCGGTGCGCGAATGTGTGACAACGGTTTTGCCCGCGTACTCGCCACCGAAGAATTGCTCAGACTCGATGTATGCGCGCACTTCTTCGGCGTGGTTGATGTCTCTTGTGCTGACGAGGGCGATAGGCAAGAGGCGCGGCAGTTGATAGTTTTCGCAATGAGCTTCAAGTAGGGTCTTTTTGCGGCGGTGGCGCGCGATGCCGTCTTGCAGTTGAATCCGCTCGTACTCGTCGCTTGCGTGCAAGTTTTGGCGACCGAGAATCACGGGAATCTTGATGAAGCCGGAAGGCTTCGACGGATCGGCGAGATGCGTTGAAGCATCGCGGATCGCCTGCCCCAAGTCATAACGATAGATGATGTTTTTGCCGAGAGGCGTGGCGGTGAACTCCAAACCAAGTAAAGGCTTGAGCGCGTTGACCGCTTGCATCGAAGCGTCGGCGCGGTAACGGTGCGACTCATCCATCAGCAACACAAGGTCTGGAAGTTTGGCAAGCAGATTCGCCATGCTGTCGCCTAAGATTTCGCTCTTGCCAGTTCTGCCGCCGTGAAAGCGGCGTTCCTCGTTTTTGTTGCTAAACGTCTTTTCGACGTTGAAGACGAAGATGTTGATGTAATCCTCGCCGAGCAAAGACGGCAAGCCGCGCAAACGGTCGGCAACGACCGTGCGCTCGTAGTCATCGCCGGTGACAAGTTCAAAGGGCGGCATCTCTGTGTAACCTTCGAGCGCGTACTTCGGATTACCGCGCGTGAAGTTGGCGATGGTCTTTTCGTAAACCGTGCTGCCTTTTGTGAGAATGAAGAAGTTGCGATAGCGGCGCGTCTTGTGAAGGTAGGCGATGCAAGCGCCCATCAAGCGCGTCTTGCCGACGGCGGTGGCGATGTGAAAGCCGAACGAAGGAAAATCGAAACTGTCGAACCGCTCAAAGATTTTATGACCTGCTAATTCCGCTTCAGTTTCCGACAAAGGGGCGTGCAAGTCAGGTAGATCGTCTAGCACGGAGTCGAGAGCTTTTAGGGCGGCGCGTTGCGGCGTTCGCAAGGCGAGGTCTTGCGCGATTTGATTGATGATGTTCACACTGTCATCACCTCTGCGTGCGGCGCACTTTTACCCGGAGCCGGTTGCAGCAGATCGCGCGGGATGCGCTTTAGTTGCACGCTGTCGGGCATCGTGAGTTTGCGCTTCGACTTGATGCAGTAGAGCGTCAGCGATTCATCTTCGGCGAGTTCGGAGGCGAGCGCGCCAACGTATTCCTGCGTGACGATGCAATCGGCGATGTGCGCGTAGTGCCGCCCGCGCACGCCGTGATAATTGCCGTGTCCAAGCAGCTTGAAACCTTCCTGCAAACAGACGGCTTCGATGAGTCGCCCGTTGGTGTAGTTCAAACGCCAGACGCCCGTTTGCGCGTCCTTCTCGATCAGAGATTTGCCGAGCGTGTAAGAGCGAAAGCCGCCGCCGCCCGTCCAGCCGCGTTGTGGCTTTGATTCTCCGATCAGATTGGTGTTAGTGGTGGCGCGTGAAGGATGCGGCGGGACAAGCGGACTGATGCCGCCGGTGTCCGTGCCGTCAATGACTTTGCGGAGACGCGGAACGATGTGCGTCTCGCAATGATTACCCGCCTCGACCATGATAAAGCGACGATTCATCTTGAGAGCTACCGCGCCCGTTGTTCCTGAGCCAGCGAAACAGTCAAGTATGGTGTCACATGGTCTAGTAGATAATTCAAGAATCCGCTTTATAAGAAGTTCAGGTTTCTTGCCATTAGGAAAGTGGACACCGCCCTCGTTATGCACATTGTTAGAGAGAAGATCAGCCCAAATGGTAGTGGCCGCTTCCCCTGTTGTATTCCGCCCGTCTATTTCGCGCACCTTTGAGGAATAAAAAAGCACTTGCTTACCGTTCAGAAAATAGTAATCATCTTTATCTTTGCGCTTTGCTCTATAAACAACACCTGACTTCTTAGCGGATTTTTCAAGTTCGATTCGCGCTTCCGCATTTATGTCTTTAGGAGTTACGCGAGCTAATTGAACGACTCTTTCAGGGGCTTGTAACACGAACTCCTCTAACTGCGCTTCGAGCGCATCCCCAAAATGATCTTTTAACTCTTTAACTGTTATGCCTACACTACTCGCAAAAGCACCTCTCAAGGGCTCTAAACGCCACTTGGAAAAATTGTCATCATAGTTAGAAATATAGCTTCCATACCTTGCGTCTCTTACAGTCAGAATAAATACTCTATATGGCTCCCATTTACTCTTGTTCTTAGCGTAATAAAGAATAAAGTTAGACGTTGTTACTAATCCGGGATTGATTGCCTTGGGCCCAGAAGCAGAACTTTGTTTGAAAGTGATAACTGAAATTCTATTCTTTCTATCGAAAATCTCATCTGTTAAAGCAATGAGGTAAGCGAGTTCATTATCATCAATGTGGATGAACATTGAGCCTGTATCACTGAGTAATTCGTGAAGTAGCCTAATCCTGTCACGCATCATTGTTAGCCACAATGAATGCTCCAATGCATCGTCATAGTGCTGGAAAGCTTCTCCCGTATTAAATGGGGGATCAATGTATATGCATTTAATCTTGCCTGCATAGCCGCTTTTGGCGAGCGTCTTGAGCGCGTAAAGATTCTCGCCACTGATGAGAATGTTATCCGTCAACTCGTCGCCGTATCTACCCGCCTCGACCAGCAGACGCGGCTGCACTTCATCGTAAGGCACTGGCACCGGCTTACCCGTCGCTTCGTCGCGGATCAGCGCGTAGCCGTCATGCTTGCCCGCCCAATTCAACTCTAGTTTGTTTGCCATGCAGTGCAGCGCGGCGGCACTCGCCTTTACGCGAAGAACTCGCCACCGCCGATGATCTGTAATTTTTTGTGAAAGCGTTTGATCGCTCGAAAGTCGCCGTCATCCGTCACCACAATGACACCAACGCGGGTAGCAGAGACAGCAATCAGCACGTCAGCGAACAACTCTTGCTTTGCCGCTGCTGTGCGCGCTGGTGACTTGCCGCCCGCATTTTTCTTTCGCTCTTGCGCCAGTAGATGCAGGATGCGCGCAGCCGTCAACCAGTCATTCGGTTGCGGCACAATCAACTTCGGCACAATCAACTCGTCATCTTCCGCCGCGCGTTTCCAAGTCTCCGCATAAGCTCGGTACTCCTTCGGGTCTGCCGCCGTCATCAACTCCGCATACACGATGCACGAAAGATGCTGACCGCCCGGCAGCGAGCGTGTACCGCCGAACGCTTTGCTGCCGATGATGTTTGTGTCGAGTAAGTAGCGGCGGGTCACTTCTTTGTTTTCTTACTTCCATGTAAGCGTTCGTAAGTCATTTTGTAAGCCCGCAAAGATAATTCTTCGAGCGTCATCTCGCGCAGAGGTTTCTGCCGCGCCGTCGTGCTCGCGCGCTTGCTGCCGTTCGTCAGCGTCTTAGTTTCTTTGCGCGCCGGACGCGCAGCTTTCGTTGCCGTTTTGCTCGCCGCCCGCGTCGCCCGCTTCGGCGTGTCTGTCATTTGGCTTGCCATTATGCTTTCCCTCATCAAGATTTGGCCGAGACTTTTCTTGTCGCACCTGCCATCTTCGTGATGCCCTTCGGCGGTCTGCCGGGCTTGCGCTCGATCTTCGCTACCGCCTTCAGCGACGTTTCCTCAATCGCGTAATCTCTGCCGAGCTGGTGCGCCGGCAATTGCTTGGCAACGATCATCGCCCGCACGCGCCGATCCGTGACCCCTAAGACGGTCGCGGCCTGTTTCGTCGTCAGTAACTTCATAGATGATTCTTATACGCGATAAATAATTATGCCGCAATAGGTATGATTATCTTTGACGGGCGCACGCCCATCTCTCGCAGACGGATTTATGACGGACACAGTGACGGACGCCTCACGCTACTGTGACGGCATTTTGACGACCTTCATGACGGAGTTGACTATCAGGCAAGCAGCGAATGTAATGCGTGACCAATCAGGCAAATGCTGAATGTGCTTGCCTCCGCATTGCTGGAGTGAGGACAGTGACCGATGAATATTAACCTTGATAAAAGATTCAATGACGACAAGTTGCGCGAGTTCGCGCAAGGGCTTCAAATCATCAGCCAGAGGATAGGTTTCAACGTCTCGTCACGGGGCTGGTGTTACCTGTTAGAGCAGGCGCGCATGATAGACAAGAACGGATTCGATAAGGTTGAGAACCTCATCAACACTTGCCGGCGCAAAGGCTTTCTCCCCGTGGACTTCGTGGCCGAGGAAGATGCCCGCGCATTCTCAGGCATCTCAAAACAGACGGACGGGACTATCAAGAGCGTCTTGAAGCGGATGTGCGAGGATGTCTTGAGCGGGCATTATTACTACGAGCCGGATTGGTGGGACGGGGAAGAATACTACGTGCAAATGCTGGTCGAGAAGATTGACCTTAAAACCCTCTTCGAGCCGGTCACGTCGCAGTACCATATTCCCATCGCCAACTCTAAAGGGTGGAGTTCAATCTTGCAGAGAGCTGAGTATGCCCGCCGCTTCAAAGAGGCCGAAGAGAGAGGGTTAACGTGCGTCCTGCTTTACTGTGGCGACCACGACCCGGACGGCTTGCGTATCTCCGATACCATCCGAAAGAATCTCGAACAGGTGGCGGATGTTCAATGGACGGACGGCGAAGTGGGTTATGACCCTACAAGTTTAGAGATCGTTCGTTTCGGCCTCAACTACGATTTCATCACCCAACAGGGCTATACGTGGATTGACAACCTCATCACAGGATCGGGGAAGAATCTCGCCGACACGCACCACCCTAATTTTAGGCTCAGATACGTGCAGGAATACTTGCGCCGAATAGGGGCGCGGAAGTGTGAAGCAAACGCCATCGTGACGACGCCCGACGCAGCGCGCGGGCTTGTCAGGGATGCGATTGAGGCCATTGTCGGAGACGCGCGCGGGAGGTTTGCAGAGAAGCGGGAAACAATCAAAGCGAGGTATGCCGAACTACTGGCCGAGACGCATCTAAGCGCCACGCTAACCGGGGTCGTCGAGAGCGACGATGAGGCAGATTGAATCTGAAAAGCGCTAACGGGTGTTAGATACCACTAGGGGCAGGGAATCCGACCTTGCCCCTCTTTCTTGTGTTTTCTTGTGACATTGCGCCCCGTTTCAATTCAGATAATTAAGGTTATCAGCGGCTGTTTCATGGCTGAAAAAGTACGACAAAACAAAGGCATCGGGTGACGCTTCGGAAATATGCGTTCATGGGGTCACTTCGCGTTCATGGGGTAACCAATTCAACGCACAAGACGTTTTGCTCTACAAGCCTCGACCGCGAGCTTCTACGGCATCCCGAATATCAACATTTACCAACATGCGCGAGCCTTACGCGCCCCACTTCACACGCGCGCCGCCGTGGCCGTCGTCAAATCAAGTCTTGAACCTGAAAAGCAAGCTGTGATATAAGCCCCGACCAATCAGGGCGGGTGCTGAATGTGCTCGCTCTCTCGATTGGCGGGGTGAGGACGCTGATGCGCCTCATAGCCCAAGTTATGAGATGAGAGAAAGGGACGCTCTGCATCGTGAGGCGCGTCCTTTTTTCATTGACTCCTGTGAATGCGCCACACTATCTTTCCTGAGTTGGAGTGGCAGCAAGGTGGTTAATAATTTTGAACATCGGCGGTAAAAATCAGCCCTGAGAGGTGTTAGACCGCCACTGGCGGTAATTGTCGGCTTTGGAGGG
>MWWH01000040.1_pt1 | contig 27667 bp, 22 predicted proteins | sample 1047231 | NCBI WGS metagenome assembly MWWH01 (sample SAMN06349967, study PRJNA376086) | soil metagenome | isolation source: MG3-2 sample Antarctic (ecotone) soil | place: Antarctica | collected 2015-01-13 | reverse complement strand
TGGCGAAAGGTTCGCTGACTTCCAAGACGAACACTGAAGGGGACATCAGAAAGAAACTCATTGAAAACGATTTGGTTGACTGCATAGTAAATCTGCCGACGAAATTGTTTCTTAACACGCAGATTCCGGCTTGTCTGTGGTTTTTGCGGCGCGGTAAACAACATCGCAAAGGTGAGATTTTATTCGTTGATGCCAGAAATCACGGCTTTCTCCTTAACCGTAAAAACCGCGATTTGTCGGCGGAAGACATTACGAAGATTGCCCGAACTTATCACAACTGGCGCACGGGCGAAGGCGAATATAACGACGTCCCGGCTTTTTGCAAAAGCGAGAGCATAGAGGAAGTAAAAAATAAAAATTACGTTCTCACGCCCGGCAGATACGTCGGGTTAGCCGATGACGAAGATGACTTTGATTTTGGCGAACGCTTTATGAATCTTAAAGCTCAACTCGAAAGCCAAATGAATGAAGAACAGCAATTAAACGAAAAAATTATGAATAATTTAGCCAAGATTGTTTTATCTTCCACAAAGTAAACTTAGTAAACCTTAAGTTTATTTTCGTGTGATAAAGTAAACTTAGTAAACTTAAAGTTTACTTTCATACTTACTATGTCAAACGTTAAAACAATCGAAAACTTCAAAGCCGGACGTTTTGAGAAAGGTTACAATTATAGTTATTTTGTTCCCGAAACAGTAAATCACCAATGGCAGTGGGCAGACGGAACAATCAACGAACTGCTCGAAAAAGCCTCAATTAAACTTGGCGAACTTAATTCTTTTGCCAGACTCGTCCCGAACATCGATCTTTTTATGCAGCTTCACATTACAAAGGAAGCCGTAATTTCCAGTCGAATTGAAGGAACTCAGACAAATATGGACGAGGCATTATTGCCCGAAGAGGAAATTCTCCCCGAAAAAAGAAACGACTGGCGCGAAGTTCAAAACTATACGAAGGCTCTCAATAATGCCATTAAAGATTTAGAAACTCTGCCGTTATCGTCAAGATTATTGCGGAAAACACACGAAACGCTGCTGCATGGAGTCAGAGGTGAACAGAAAATGCCGGGCGATTTCAGAACCAGCCAGAATTGGATTGGCGGAGCTTCAATCGCCGATGCCGCTTTTATACCGCCCGCGCACGGTTACGTCAACGATTTGATGGGCGACCTCGAAAACTTTCTGCACAACGGCAATATTCACGTTCCGGCACTGATACGAATCGGCATCGCGCATTATCAGTTTGAAACCATTCACCCGTTCCTCGACGGCAACGGGCGCATCGGTCGTCTGATGATTACGCTTTATCTGGTCAGCGAGAAGATTTTGGAAAAGCCTCTGCTTTATCTTTCCGTTTTTTTCGAGCGTAACAAAAGTCTTTATTACGACAATTTGACGCGCGTTCGTGAGAAAAACGATTTAACGACGTGGCTCAAACATTTTCTCGTCGGCGTCGAACAGACCGCGACGCAGGCAGTAGATACTTTAAGTCAGGTTTTAATGCTGAAAAGTAATATCGAAACCGAGATTACAATGAAATTAGGCAAACGCTCGCATACCGCGCTTATTTTACTGAACGAGCTTTTCAGGCATCCGGCGGTTTCAAAAACCGAAGCGCAGGAAATCTGTAATCTGAGCAAAAAGGCGGCGAGCGAACTGGTAAACGCTTTCAGCGAGCGCAAGTATCTGCGCGAGATAACAGGCAATCAGCGCAATCAGGTATTTATATTTGACCCGTATGTGAAACTCTTTGAGTAGAAAATCGAAAAATTTACTCAGACGAAATTTGATTTGTTAAGAAAATCGGAAAATCTACGCATATACAAAAAGTCGTGTTAAGAAAATCTCGTTTTTTTAACATATCGAATGAAGAAAGAAATTTATGGCTGATTGGAAAGAATATAAATTTTCAGATTTGGTAAGAATAAATGCCGAAAGTATCGGCAGGAATTATCCGTTTGAAGAAATAAAGTATTTGGATACAGGCTCAATTACCAAAGGAAAAATTGACAGCTTTCAAGACTACGAAATCGCAGATGCGCCGAGTCGGGCAAAAAGACTTGTAAAAGATTTTGATATAGTTTATTCGACTGTTCGCCCAATCCAACGACATTACGGACTGATAAGAAATCCGATTGCGAATCTTGTTGTTTCAACAGGTTTCGCAGTTTTAAGTGCAATCAAAGAAAAGGCTAATCCCGTATATTTGTATTACTTTTTAACTTCCGATGAAGTGGTTAATTATTTAGACGTTGTTGCAGACGGTTCGACTTCAGCATATCCGTCATTAACTCCAAACGTAATTGCAGATTTAGAAATTCTCTTGCCGCCGCTTCCCGAACAACAAGCCATCGCCGAAGTTCTCAGCAGTTTAGACGATAAAATAGATTTGCTTCACCGCCAAAACAAAACCTTAGAAGCACTGGCTGAAACGCTTTTCCGGCAGTGGCTTGTTGAGGAAGCGGAAGAGAGTTGGGAAACGGCAAGCCTTTTTGATGTTGTCGAACTAGTCGGCGGCGGAACTCCGAAAACAGAAGTTGCAGATTATTGGGACGGCGATATTAAATGGATTTCCGCAAAAGATATAACGCCGAATCATAAAAAGTTTATTGTTGATACTGAAAAGAAAATAACAGAGCAAGGACTAAAAAGCAGTTCGGCAAGACTTTTGCCTAAATACGCAACAATAATTTCAGCCAGAGGAACAGTCGGAAATTATTGCATACTTTCCGAAAGTATGACGTTCAGCCAATCAAATTACGGCATCAAGCCGAAGTTCAAAGATTACTATTTTTTTACTTATCTTTTGATTGCCAACGCTGTCGAAGAACTGCAATCGGCAGCTTACGGAAGCGTGTTTGACACAATTACAACCAGCACATTCAAAGAACATCAAATCAAAATTCCGCCAGAAAAAGAAATTCAAAATTTAGATGAGAACGTAAAACCGTATTTTGAAAAAATGCTTTCAAATGAAATTCAAATTCGCTCACTCATAAAACTACGCGATGAGCTTTTACCGAAATTGATGGGCGGCGATGAAGTCAGAGTGAAAATAGCCGAAGCGGAAACGGCGGCTGTCAATCAATGATGATTTTATAACGCGGAGAAATTGATAAAATTATGCCCGAAGTTTATGTCGTGCGCGCCGAGTTTGGCAGATATACCGAAGATTTTCTCAAAGGTGTAAGTGCGATATTTTTATCTGGAATTTTCAAGAGATAATACATTAACACTTGACTTGAAAGTCGAAACTAGCACGCGGAATAAGTATAAACGTCGTAAACAAAAGTGAAATGTAGAAATTGTAAAGAATAAATCTATGCCATTTACAGTTCAAGACCTTATCGAAGACAAACCGAATCCTATAACGGTTAATCGCACAGATACGGCTCAAACTGCGCTGGAAAGAATGATTGAAGGTGATTTCAGCCAGCTACCCGTTGTTGCCGAAGACAATAAAGTTGAAGGAATAGTTACAAGCGATTCGATTATTCGTGCGCTCAAACATTTTGATTTAACTATTAAAGAGATGCACGTCGTTAACGCTGTTCAATCGGTAAATACATTCACTTCGGAAGATGATTTATTTGAACTGCTTGATTATCTCAAAGATAGTTATGCCGTTGTCGTGGTAGATAATAATGGTCGCATAACGGGTATCGTTACGAACTACGACACGACAGAATATTTTCGCCGAAGAGGTGAAGATATTATGTTGGTTGAAGACATCGAAAGTATGTTGAAAGAATACATACTGGTTTGTTTTCAAAGTGAAAATGGTGAAACAGATGAATCTGCCCTTGAAAACGCGATTGATGAAATTACGCCATCCGACGCAAAGTTTAGGAAAGATTTTAAAAAGGCTTTGAATAACTGCTCAGATGTAGAAGGAATAGATAAAAATAAGTTAGATAGGGCAAAAATTGAAGAGATTTTTACGGAACATCTTAGTCCGAAACAACCGCCCAAGCCTTTTGATAGATTAACGCTGAATGAATATATCGAATTGTTTCTTAGTAAAAAAAGATGGAATCAGTATAAAGAGATTTTTAAGCTAGACCCCGTTTCCTGCCGTAAATTATTAGACCCGATTCGTGAAATACGCAATGCTTTGGCTCATTTCCGTGCTGACTTAACTTCAGAACAACGGGAACAACTACGTTTTTGTAAAGATTGGTTGACAAGACATCAGCAAGAAATTACAGAAGTTTTTTCGCCGACGATTGAAGAAGTTATAAGCGAAAGTAAAACTAATTCAGCTATTGAACCGATACTCAATAGCATATTGTTAAAGAATAATCGTGTTCTTACTGCGGCTTTTAGTGGAATGAATTGGAGTGAGGTAATTAAATCCTTATATCCTCAACTAATTGAACAATCAACTCCCAATGAAAGTAAATACGCCGACCTCGCAACCTATCTTCAAAGTTTGCCTTTAGAAGAAAATACAATTCAGTTAAATTTTGCCGACATTGAATCATTAATAATAAATGCGGAATTACCAAAAACTGCTCGCCAACATCGGTCTTGGTGGGCAAATGATTCCGTTGGTCACGTTCAGTCTCGTCAATGGGTTGAAGTTGGATGGCGGGTTTCAAGTGTAAACATTTCACAAGAAAGAGTTACCTTTTCTCGCATCAAAGATAGGGAAAAAGCATATATTAAATTCTTTAGCGATTTGCTCGCCGATTTGCGTTTAAGAGAAGATTTTAACGCAAAGGAATTATCTCCGACAGGACGTAGCTACATAACTTTGGACACTCTTGCTTCCAATGACAATAGTCCAATGACATTCATCGGTTGTTCATTTGCAAGGAATAAAAGATTTCGAGTTGAGTTATATATTGACACGGGAACTGACGAATTAAATGAAACAATTTTCGAGAATCTTTACACTCAAAAAGAAAATATTGAAGCACTCATTGAAAGCCCTCTGGAGTGGGAAAAATTAGATCACAGGCGCGCTTCACGAATTGCAGCGTATCACGCTGGTTCAATAACAGACACTCGGGAATTTTTGTCTTTACTTCGTAAGTGGGCGGTTAGAACAATTGAACAATTTTACAAAGTATTCCACGTTGAATTAAAGGATAAAATTACTGTCCAAAATAATGATGTTAATGAAGAATAAATTATTTTATTCACGGTAGATACGCTAAAGAACAATGAAACCTATTACCGAAAGCAACATCGAAACGTTCGCCATTGAAACGCTCGAATCCCTCGGTTGGGAATACGTTCACGGCTTACGGATTGCGCCGAGCGCGGAATTTTCGGAGCGTGAGAGTTTCGAGCAAATCATTTTAGTCGGACGTTTGCGAAAACAACTTGCCATCATTAATCCCGATATTCCCGAAGATGCACGGGAACAGGCGATAAATAAAATCGTTCGGCTTTACTCGCCCGATTTAATTACAAACAACGAGGATTTCCAGCAGTTTCTCATCGAAAAAGTAAAAATTCCTTATAGCCAAGATGGATACCCGCGCAGTCACGAGGTCGCTCTGATTGATTTTGAAAACATCGAAAACAACGAATTCCTGATCGTCAATCAATTTACCATCGTTGAAAATAATCAAAACAAACGCCCGGACATTCTGCTTTTCGTCAACGGTATTCCACTCGTCGTCATCGAGCTAAAAAACGCGGCTGATGAAAAAGCAACTGTCAGAAGCGCGTTCGAGCAAATCCAAACTTACAAGGCGATTATTCCGAGCCTTTTTAATTACAATGCCGTCTGCGTCATCTCCGACGGAATGGAATGCAAAGCCGGCAGCCTTTCAGCAGGATTTTCGCGGTTTATGGCTTGGAAAACCGTTGACGGCGTTAAGGAAGCATCGCGCTTTGTTCCGCAGCTTGAAACGCTCATCAAGGGAATGCTCAATCGCGCCACGCTCTTAGATTTGGTTCGTAATTTTATCGTTTTTGAAAAGTCAAAAAAGGAAGATGCGAAAACCGGCATCATCATCATCGAAACCGAAAAGAAGCTCGCCGCTTATCATCAATATCACGCGGTCAACGAGGCGTTAAAAAGCACTCTGCAAGCTGCCTCGGAAAGCGGGAGTCGCAAAGGCGGAGTTGTCTGGCACACGCAGGGAAGCGGCAAATCGCTTTCAATGGTTTTCTTTACCGGAAAATTGGTTGTTCGCCTAGACAATCCGACCGTCGTTGTGATCACCGACCGCAACGATTTGGACGAACAACTCTTCGGCACGTTTGCCGGCTCAAAACAGCTTTTGCGGCAGGAACCCGTGCAAGCCAAAGACCGCGAACACCTCAAAGAATTACTAAAAGTCGCTAGCGGCGGAATCGTTTTCACGACGATTCAAAAGTTTATGCCCGAAACCGGAAGCTCCGAATACGAAGAACTTTCCGACCGCACAAACATTGTAGTTATTGCCGATGAAGCGCATCGCACGCAATACGGATTCGAAGCGGAAGTGAGAGACGTATTTGATAAAGAAACAAAAGAAGTCATTGGGCAGCGAATAGCTTACGGTTTTGCCAAATACCTGCGCGACGCTCTGCCGAATGCCACTTATATCGGATTTACCGGAACTCCGATTGAAAGCACCGATGTCAACACGCCGCAGGTTTTCGGCGATTACGTTGACCGCTACGACATCAAAGATGCGGTGACGGACGGCGCAACCGTCAAAATTTATTACGAAAGTCGTCTGGCAAAAGTGAAACTCGACGAAGAGGGAAGACGGTTAATCAAACAACTTGATGAAGACATTGCAGAAAACGACGAAATCAGTGAGAAACAAAAAGCCAGAGCGAAATGGGCAAAAGTCGAAGCCATAATTGGGAATTCTCAGCGTCTGAAAAATCTGGCGAAAGATATTGTCAGTCATTTTGAAGAACGTCAGAAGGTTTTTGAAGGAAAAGCGATGATCGTCGCAATGAGCCGCCGCATTGCCGTTGACCTTTACGATGAAATTATCCGGCTAAAACCTGAATGGCACGATGAAGACAAGACGAGAGGGGTCATAAAGGTAATTATGACCTCAACCAGTGCCGACGGCGCAAAGATGGCAAAACATCATACGACGAAAACCGAGCGCAAAATGCTGTCCGACCGAATGAAGGACGAAGACGACGCGCTGAAATTAGTAATCGTTCGTGATATGTGGCTGACCGGCTTCGATGCGCCGTCGCTGCACACGCTCTACGTTGATAAAAAAATGGTCGGGCATAACTTGATGCAGGCAATCGCCCGCGTCAATCGCGTTTTCAAAGATAAACCCGGCGGATTAGTTGTTGATTACCTCGGACTCGGAACGAGTCTGAAAGAAGCTCTTTCTTTTTATTCGGGCGCGGGCGGCAAAGGCGACCCGACCGAAAATATCGAAAAGGCGGTTGAATTGATGCTCGAAAAGTTGGAAGTCGTCGAGCAGATGTTCAACGAAGACAGTAAATCTCAACCGGACATTTTGGGCGAAGACTCCGCCGCATATATCCCCAACAGTTTCAAATTTGACTACGAAAGATTTTTTGCGGCTGAAGCGCGGGAGAAAATGCAAATTATTCTTCAAGCCGAAGAGCATATTTTAGGATTGAAAGAAGGTAAAACTCGTTTTGTCCGCGAAGTAACGGCACTCGGTCAAACCTTTGCTCTTTCAATGCCGCAGCCGGAAGCGATGGAAATAACCGAACAAGTAGCATTTTTTCAGGCGGTCAAAGCCAGATTGGTTAAATTTGAAACCGTCGGAAATGGCAACGGCAAAGGTCAATTGGATTACGAAGTCGAAACCGCGATCAAGCAGGTTATAGATCGTTCTTTATCGTCAGATAAAGTTGTTGATATTTTTGACGCAGCGGGAATTGATAAACCGGAAGTTTCTATTTTGTCTGATAAATTCCTTTTGGAAGTTAAGGATATGAAGCATAAGAATCTCGCGTTTGAATTGCTCAAAAAATTGCTTAACAACGAAATCACCGGGCGCACCAAGACAAATCTTGTCAAAAGCAAACAATTGCTGGAAATGCTGGAGACGGCGATCAAAAAGTATCAAAATAATTTACTGTCAACCGCCGAAATTATTCAGCATTTAATAGAAATTGCCAGAGAAGTCAGAGAAAGTGACAAGCAGGGCGAAAAACTTAATCTCACCGAAGATGAAGTCGCTTTTTATAACGCCTTGGAAATCAATGACAGCGCAATTAAGGTTCTCGGTGACGATACATTGCGAGATATTGCCAGAGAAATTACCGATAAAGTTAAAAGAAACGCGACCATTGATTGGACGATTCGGGAAAGTGCCAGAGCCAAGCTGATGGTAATTGTTAAAAGAACCTTAACAAAACACGGTTATCCGCCGGACAAACAACAAAAAGCTATTGACACGGTTTTGAAACAAGCCGAGTTACTGGCAGACGTATTCAGCCGAATTTGAATTTGGAAGAGTCTGCAATAATAAAGGAACAGGATTTCTATTGTTGCTCAGGTTTGTAATTTGTAAGCATCAATTAACGGTTTGCCCGATAGTATTCGTTTTGCTAACGGACGTTCCGGTGAGAGCATTTCTAATTTGCTAGACCGCTGAGGAATGCGCGACCAAGTAACATTTGCGACACCCTGAAAGATACGGAACCGTCGAACACATCGAATCTTTACCAAGTTTGCACTTAGGTAAAAGTTCAAATTATCTGGCGTGAATTGCGAAAATTGAAATTGAATTAGACATTACAGTTGAGTTTTCCAATTTTTTGTCGGCAATAAATCAGTGCTTTTGCGTTGAAATACAAATCTTATTAGACAAAACAGTTATTTTGACTAATTACAGATTAGTTTTATATTTCCGTTGAATGAAAATCCACTGCGTCTATATCCTCGTCAATTTCTTCTGATTTGAGGTGTAACTTCTCCGTACATTGTATAGTTTAATCATTCATTTATTTGCATAGATGGTCGCACGTCCTCCCAACAAAGGATTGTATTTTCGTCACGTTTCACAAATGCCCGAATTGGACCGTCTTCGGAAATCACGAACCCCACCGCTTCCGGGCAGGCTCCTATAAAATTGATGGTTGAATTGTGTCTTGTGCCATAAGCCCCGTAGTCAAAGACTTTGCCTCCGCCCGGATAATTGAAGGAGTTGGGTCCGGTAATAACACGTTTATTCCATTTATTTGCCGTTAAGTGAGTTCCTGCGCCGATAATTTCCCAGTTTGTTGAAACTATAAGTGCGCCGTCTATAAAGGCAAGGTGAGCAAGTGCTTCTAATCTCTCGCCTATAACTCTTTTAATCTGCTGAATGTGTGGGGTTTGTGAGTAGCGCCCGCTTTGCTCCAGCAAAAAATTGATTCCAAAATTTGCTGTGAACTTGTTTCTGTCAACATACAAATCTGAGATTTCATCTTCTCCACCGCTTGGAATGAAGATAATTATTCCTCCATTTCCTTTCTTGGAAACATTAAATAAGACTTTTTCAATACAAGGAAGTTCAACATAAAAAAGACCATTTCTTGTTGTACCTTTTCCGCTAAAAAGCGCCTCGAAATATTCTAACAAAGCTCCATTAGCAAACGGGGTTGGAATAGTGGGCGAAAATTTACCGGATTCAAAATAGCCAAGAACGTGGTCCTGCCTAGTTAATAAAAGTGAACCTATTGAAATGGTCGTTACCATAAAACAATCAGGTCTGGAAACGCCGAGACCTTCAAAATAAAAACCGTAAGAAGTAGGTTCTGGTTTAGGTCCAAAATAGATAGCTCCCCATATTTGGTACATTTGAATACCATTTGCTTCTGATAACTCGACTGCAAAAGCTGTTGTGTTTTTGTCAAAAGCAGGAGCTAATTTAGAAATTCTTTCGAGAGTTAAAGGCTCTGGCGAAGAGAATTTAATTGTCTCAATGGGGTAAAGTATGCCTCCTTGTGGGGATTGAGACTGAATCTCACTGATAAATGCCAAGCTAAATTCAACAGTTTCCCCTTCCTCTCTTTTTAAACTTCCTAAAAAGGCAGTTTCAATTAATATTTGTAAATCGTGTAAAGACGGCGACTCTACAGTGGGTTTGTTGCATCGTATTTGCTCACTTTCCCAATGAGTTTTTATTTGTTGAAATATTTCCTTTTCAAACATATACCAAAAATTTTTCCTTTAATTTTGAAGAACTATTTAATTCCGCACGATTGTAGCCCAAAATAAAAAGAGTGGCTACGAAAGCCTTCTAAGGAATTTTCGGCATTAGGCATACTTAAACTTCTTTCTGTATTGAATTATTAACGCCGAGCTGGACTGAAATTCCAACTGTTGGGTCTCTGAGAATGACACCCTTGTCTGAATCTTTATACTCGACGTTTATTTTCTCGACAATATTGTTAGTTTTGTTCGTGAAATCCTGAATCAGAGTTTCCATTTCATAGGCTAAAGTTTAATCTACAAATCAAATTAGAAAAATTTAATTGAGTTAAATTTTTGAGAAAATCTCGAATAAGTATTCCATTTTAATTGGTCAAATCGGTTGTTTTGTCTAATAATCTTTTTGATGAAACCGCGCCGAACCACCAATACCGAAACGATAAAATTTCTTACTGAAGCGGAAACAAAAAAGCTAATCGGCGAGATTTCAAGTAAAAGAGATAAAGCTATTTTTCTGATTGCATACCGGCACGGATTAAGAGCTAGTGAGGTTGGACTTTTACAGCGAAACGATTTTGACGATAAGCAGCTAAGATTAAATATTCACAGGTTGAAGGGCAGTCTTTCCGGCGTTCATCCGTTACAGGCGGACGAAGTAAGAATTTTGAAAAGTTATTTGCGGACGCGGGAAGATTCTTTACCGTATCTTTTCCCAAGCAGAAAAGGCGCACCGATCAGCCGCGCAATGTTAGATGTTTTAATTAAAGGTTACGGAGAAAAGGCGAGGCTCCCGGACGACAAAAGACATTTTCACGTTTTGAAACATTCGATTGCCACGCACTTGCTCGACACCGGCGCAGATATTCGTTTTGTGCAGGACTGGTTAGGACACGCCAACATACAGAACACAGTGATTTATGCTCAAATATCAGTTGGAAGCCGAGAAGCAAAGGCGCGAAAACATTTTCAAATAATGCAAAAGTTTTGAGTGCGTCCAATAATAGGCAATATGTAAATTATTCGTTATTTTTGCCTAAAATTCCTTAAAATTATGCCCGTTTATAAAACCGCCAAACAATTCGGCTTTTGTCCGATGAATTTGGGGCAAACAATTGCAATATATCTGTTTAGAGATTCGGCTGAAATTTTTATGCAGAATTTAATTTGGTAATAATACAAAGTTAGGCGGCTTAACGGCATCACGAAACTCGGAGGAGATTATGAATAATACGCAAACCTTGATAGCTGCTTTAGAGGGCGCTCCTGATATTATTATTAGTCTCGTTCGCGAGGTGCTGCCACAGAATCTGAAGCGTCGCCCGAGCCCCGACAAATGGTCCGCCCACGAACATGCTTGCCACATATCTACCGGGGACACCGCTTTCCTCTCACGCCTAGAGTTGATGCTCTCTGACCCAGCGCCTTACATAAGGTCTATGGTTCAATCTCCAGAGGAGGAAGCCGGCTCACTACTAAACATTGATTTAGACGAAGCATTTGACCAGTATGTGCGAGAACGGGCGCGCCTCGTTAAGCGTTTGAAAGAGCTATCTGTAGAAGATTGGCAACGGACGGCGGAGCATGAAGCGTTCAGTCATTACTCAGTATTAATAATGTTCAGGCATCTACTACTGCACGAGATGCTTCACGGACACAGAATAGAAGAGCTGATGCTGAAGAAAGACTGGGAGTAAATCTCTAGCTGAACAGGTCGCCGCCGAACACTTCAATGGACGTGAGGGCGAAACAGCGACTTTGTTATCGAGGTTGTCCGTTAAACCTAAACTTGTCCGTAGCGGTTTCGCGCCACGTCATCTCCGCCGTTCGGCGCGTCGTGGTTGTTGATAGTGATTTTCGGGCTGTTGCCGTCAACGCTGTATGCCGCGTTCAGCGTGTATTTGCCGTCGGGCAAATCAGCCGTAAAAAATAATCGGCAAACGTCTTCTGCCGAATCCAGTTCAAAATATATCGAACCGTTTTGAAACGCGGCTTTGGTGCAGCCGCCCGACGACCAGCCTTTCGGCAAATTTTCACCTTTGACCGAACCGGCAAGCAGGTTTATAGCTTTTGACGGCGATTTTGACTTTTGGGCGAATGCGAAATTTCCGGTTGCCAGTAAAATCAAAAGCGATAATAAACCGATTATCTTTTTCACAATTCGTTTTCTCGTATTTGTATTAGTTTTGATTTCCCGGAGAAATAGCGGTTTTCGTTTATTTACAGCCGAGTATTTTAACTAGTTCCGCTATCGCGGCGGTAGATTTATCAACGTGCGATTTCGCCATAGCGAGCGGGACAGAGCCGCCGGAATCTACGGTTTAATGTAATTTGAGCATTGACTATCATTTTTTACGGTTGAGCAATAGCGGTCAAGACTGCCGTTATCGCATTTCTGTATCGGACCTGAATTTGAGTTGCCAAGAGTTAAATTTGAAACCACAACGTAAGCATCAGTTGCGTTCGCCTTATCAATAGTAAAAGGTTCTGAATCTGTTGTGGTTTCTCCAGATTTGAGAGATCTACCATCGCCATTTCTTAGGTTAGTAGGGTTAAAGGCGGTGCCTACTTGCTCAAGAGTAGCGAAAGGACGCATATTAAAGTGGGCAGTTTGGGTATATGTATTTTTCAGTTGCACCCAAATATATGTTTTTGTCCCGTCATCTGAAGTACGGTTAATCTTAACTCTTGCCATAATTCCTTTATAGCAAGTCAATTGATTCCATTGTCCCCAATCTTGTCCGCTGTTACTTCCGTTTGAAGAACTTGAACTATTTGTGTTGCCACTCTGCGAAGTTTGTGAACTCGAAGAAGTATTAGGCTGTGGTGTTTGTTGAACCGGCTGCGGTGTCTGCGTCTTAGATGAATTTGCTAACACATTGGTGATTGTTTGCAATGCGCCAATTATCGCCTGAGTATTTTCCCGCTTTTTTTGTTCCTTTTGTTGTTGTTTGGCTATTGCATAATCAGCCTCTCTTGCTTTATCTTTTTCTATTTCCGCAAGGGCATAAACATTAAGTTTCTTATTTAAATCACTATCGGGTGCTACTTCAATGCCTTTTTGGTAGTCAGCAATTGCTTCTGCAAAATTTTTAAGAGAGAAACGTAGATTTGCTCTATGATAATAAGCCAAAGCCGAAGTGGGGTTCGCCTCAATTGCCTTGTTGAGAGTATCTAATGCAGATTGATAATTCTTTAGCTCTACATACAGTTCTGAAAGTTCATTATAATATTCTACTTCTTTAGAGTCTAATTCGACTGCCTTTGAATAATCTTGTATAGCTTTTTCAATTACCTTTAAATGGAGCCTGTAGAATTGTCCCCGCATTGCGTAAAATGTAGCTTTTGGAACTGTTTCAATCGCTTTATTTAATGTTGACACAGCTTTGTCATCTTCTTTCTTTTCATGATATGAATTTACGAGGGACGAAACTGCAATAAAATAATTAGGTTCATCTGCCGTATTCTTATCATATAACTCGAATACTTTACGGTAATCCTCAAGTGCTTTTTCACTATTCTTCAAACCATACTGGTAATTGTATGCACGCCAATAATAGTTTTCGATTGATTTTGGATTTATTTCGATCAGCTTACTATAATCCTGAATTGCTTTGTCGGGAGCCTTTGAATATTGGTATGCGAATGCCCGCCTTTGATATGCTTCTTCAAACTTAGGATCCAATTCAATCGCTTTGCTGTAATCATCAATCGCTTTTTCATATTCCCCTTTCGATGAAAAGGCACCGCCTCTTTTCATGTAGGCTTCAAGGTCATTGGGATTTGTCCTTAAAGCAGCACCAACGCTTTGGAATACTAAATCATAATAAATGGCGTAATCTTGTTTGAATTGCGCATTGTTAATATCCTTTGTTTTGTGATATATCGCCGTTCCTCTATACATATAAGCATCTTCAAAAGTTGAATTTAGACTGATTGCTTTTGAGCAATCGTCAATCGCTTTGTCGTAATCTTTGATTTTAAGATAAGCTGCAGCGCGAGCTGCAAAGAACTCAGCAGACTTAGGATTCAATTCAATAGCTTTTGTAAAATCCGCAATTGCTTCATCATTCTTTTTATTTGCCTGATAAAGTTCTCCGCGCTGCAAAAGGTAATATGCTGACTTTGGTTCTAACTCAATTGCCTTTGCATAATCTTTAATCGCTTCGTCAAACTTTTTATGTTTTTCATAAATCGCGGCGCGACCGACAAAGGCTTCCGCATTTTTTGGATCGAGTTCGATAACTTTGTTGAAATCTGAAACGGCAAGGTCGTATTTTTTCTGGGCGGCGTAGACGTTTGCTCTACCGAGATAAAGTTTGCTCGTCGGTTTTACCGCTATTGCTTTAGTTAGAGACTCGGTTGCTTTTTCATATTGCTTATCGGCTAAAAACATTTCGCCCTGGCTAATTATGACATCAACATTGTTCGGCTCGATTGCCGCTATTTTATCCATATCGGCTTTTGCTTTGTCATAATCGCGCAGCTTCATATAAGCCGAACTTCGTAATTTATATGCTTCAACGTCTTTCGGTTCTAAATCAATCGCGCTCGTAAAATCTCTGACGGCGGCATTGACAGTTTGCGAAGAATTTGAGTTTTCAAGATAAATCCTGCCGCGATTTTTATAACCGCTTGCGTCATTCAAATCCAATTCAATCAGTTTGGTAAAATCAGCAATCGCCTTGTCAAAATCTTTCCTTTGCAGATAAGCGTTCCCGCGATTTTTGAACACTTCTTTCGTCTTCAAATCAAGATTGATTGCCTTGGTGTAATTGGATACTTGGCAGTCGTAATCTTTGGCTTCACATTTCAAACCTTGATTGAACAAGACTTGCGCGGGCGAAACTGCAACAACAGTTTTTTTCACGGGCGCAACTTCAATCTCTGTCGGCGTTTCCGCTTTCGGCTTTGAAACAGGCGCGGCTGTTCGCTTTTTGGGGCGTGTTTGCCCGAAAGTAGTAACGCCGGATGATGTCAGCGCGACAAGTATTGCGACAAGATAAGCAACTTTTTTCATAGTTTTAATTTGTTTAGCATTTGCTTTGATATTTAATTTGTTCTTAGCGAAACCGCTATCGCAATTTACCCGAAGAAAAGTCAATCGGGATTTTTCCAAGCGATAATAAACGAACCTTTTTCAAGCTGGCTGATCAAAGTGTCAACGGCTGAATTTTCAACAGCGAAGCATCCTTCAGACCGACCTAAATAATTGTGTGTTTCTAAGTATTTGGCGGAAACATAATCGGCTTTATGCAAAATAACCGATCTCGCTTTAGCGTTTGAATTAGTGTTTTCCAAACCGTCAATTTGCAGAGCGTTTCCGTGATGCTTACTTTCAATCGGAGCCAAACATTTGTAGATTCCCAATGATGAACAGTTAGAGCCTTTTACATTAGAGAAAACATTGGCATATAACCGATTTTGCGCGTCTGTCGCGTCGCCGTTGCCGTGTCCGTGAGCAACCAAATACCGAGTAGTTTTTTCTTCTTTCGTATCAAACAGATAAAACCGCTCATCGGTCGAAGGTTGATTAAAATCAACAATCGCCCAATAGCGCGGGTTGCCCGCCGGATGATTAGCGAGTTTATAATCAATTAGTCTTTGCGCTGGAACGCTTTGACCTGCCTCTTCAGCGAGCCTCAAAAAAACGTCACTTCTATTTCCATTCGCGGCAGGTTGAGCCGTTTCCGCAACGTTTCCGTCTCCGAAATTCGCGTCGAAAATATTGCGCCCGACGGTTTGAATTTCGTCAAAGGTTGTCGGAATGCCGTATGTTTCAGACGAACGCGGAAAAACCAGATATTCGACTCCGAACCCGATGCCGGAAATAATTCTAGTTCTGGCTTCGTTCCACGGATTTCCGCCCAGAGATTCGATTAGTTTGATCGAACCTTCGCCTAACAGCTTATTCGGACCACTGTCGGCGTAAATGGCGAAAACTTCTCGGTCTTTGTACCGAACCAAAGCAACATCACCCAATTTACAGGAAATATTCGTTACTGCCTTGAAATTTCCGGGCAAAACGAAATACGGAATTTCTTCGGCATTAACATTATCGCCTTCGCCGCGCCAGCCGTTCGACTTTCGCAGAGAAGTTTCGAGCTGACCGTTTCCCGGATCAATTTCAGTCGCTCGCGGCGAACCGTCCGCGTCGGCTGACATATCCGATTTCAGATAAACCGTTTCATTTTCCAAAATTTTGATGATTGATTCGTGCGGATCATAATCGTTTTCAACGGTGTGTCCGGCTTCGATTAAATTATTCAGTTTGTCTGACCATAAATTTGGCATGTGTTTTCTCCTGTCACTAATGCGGGAACGCGGGTGCTTAAATCTTGAAATTGTGAATTACTTTTTTTTGTGAATTGGATAATAATAAGTTTGTTATTGAAAAGTCATTAAAAAACGGCTAAATTTTGGCTAAATCTCGTTACGCTTTAGTTAAATGCTAAATTCACTCGACATAGCATCACCGTCTGATTCGCCTGAGACCACTAGCTTTTATCTTTTCGGCGAATTCAAGATGGATTTGACTGATGAAAGCCTTTGGCAAAACGGAGAAAAACTGCGGATTAACCGGCGCAGTTTTCAGGTTTTGCGGTTGCTCATCGAACGCGCCGGACAGATTGTCACCAAACAGGAATTTTTCCACACTGTGTGGGCTGATGCTTTCGTTGAAGACAACAGCCTGACAGTAACGATGACGGCGCTTCGCAAGATTTTAGGTGACGATTACAAACAGCCAAAGTTTATCGAAAATCTGCCGCGCAAAGGTTATCGGTTTATCGGCGAGGTGAAAACTGTTAGCGATGAATCGCCGATTGCTCAGGTCGAGGAAAAGAACATCGTCGCGCCGACAGCAGATGTCGGTAAGAAAACGGTTTCCAATTCCAAAAATCGAAAGGCTCTCATCGGACTTTTCGCCGCTTTTCTGATTTTTCTCTTGGCTGTTCTCGGATTTAAATATTTCGGCTCTTCACAATCTCAGTTTATTTCGATTAATAATCTCCAAATCAAATCCGTCGCCGTTCTGCCGTTTGAAAATCAGAATCCTGATACCGAATATCTTTCCGACGGTTTGACCGAAAGCGTCATCAATAATTTGTCGGGGCTGTCGAATCTGCGCGTCATCAGTCGCAATTCCGTTTTTCAATACAAGAATAAGCAAACGGATTCGATGACAATCGGGCGCGAATTGAATGTCGGCGCCGTTTTGACCGGCAGATTCGTTCAGCGCGGCGACGATTTGACGATTAACGCCGAGTTGACGGACGCGCGTGACAACAAACAAATTTGGGGTCGGCAATACAATCGTCAAACGTCCGACGCATTCGCCTTGCAGCAGGAAATCGCGCGTGACATTTCCGACGCTTTGCGCTCGAAGCTGTCGGGCGAAGAAAAAATGCGGCTGGCAAAAAGCGAAACCGATAGCCCCGAAGCCTTTCAGCTTTATTTAAAGGGGCGTTACCAGTGGAACAAACGGACAGCCGAAAGTTTTAGGATAGCCGTTGATTTTTTCAATCAGGCGATTGAAAAAGACCCGACTTACGCATTGCCTTACGTCGGGTTAGCTAACTGTTATTTATCGGTCAATTATAAATATGTCATTACGCGAGAGGAGCGAGTGGCGATGGTCAAAGCCGCCGCAAACAAGGCTCTGGAGATTGACCCGAAACTCGACGGCGAAGTTCACGCGGTGCTGGCGATTAACAGTCACTTCAACGAATGGGATTGGGCAAATGCTGACCGGGAATACAAACTCGCCGTCGAGTTAAGCCCAAATTACGCGACGGCGCATCACTGGTATGCCGAATTCTTAGCGACCGAAGGGCGATTCGACGAAAGTTTTGCCGAGTATCAAAGGGCATTAGAACTCGACCCGCTTTCGCTTGCCGTCAAAACGGATTTAGGATTGAATTATTACTACGCTCGTCAGTTCGACCGCGCGGCTGAGTATCTCAAAAAATTGAAAGAATCAGAGCCGAATTATCTGCGAACATACGTTTTCCTGGCGATGGTCTATAAGAAAAAGGAAATGTTTGAAGAGGCGATTGCCGAAGATGACCGGGCTTATACGCTCAACGGAAGCGATTTGCAGATGCTGGCGTCAAGAAAGACAGCGCTTGAAAATGCCTTCAAAACAGCGGGCGCGAAAGGCTACTGGCAAAAAGTGCTGGATTTAGAGTTTGATTTACAAAGCGGAAAACCTAATCCGGTGACAATGGCGAAAATATATTCAGAGCTTGGCGAACGGGACAAAGCGTTTGAATTGTTGGAGAAAGGCTACAGCGAACGAAGTCCGCTTTTAGTCTGGCTGAAAGTCTCGCCCGAGTTTGACGGCATTCGCTCTGACTCGCGTTTTACCGATTTAATGCGCCGCGTCGGGTTGCCGCAATGAAACAAACTATAATTCCGGTGGTTTATGAATTTAAACAGTCGGAATACATAACCCGATCAATTTCGCCCGGAAATCGAAGCACTGCCCAAAAATGGTTCGACTCAAAAGTTTATCGCTAATCGTTACGGCACCACTGAAGCCAATCTTCACAACTGGCTCAAAAGGAACTCTCTCAAGCGAAATGCGGTCTAAATCCTATGAAACATTTTTACCCTTTGGAGACTTTTAACCTACTTTTTGAAGCCGCGCGAATCTACGAGTAAAATGCTTAGTTGGATGTCGCGGCGTCATCCTAATTACACTATGAGGCATTATTAACGCTACCACCGCCGGCTTTTTTATTTTTGCGCTGCCGGTAACTTCTTCGCAAAGTATCGACGAGTTTATCAGTCCATTGTTCGAGCAACATTGATTTATCGATTGTTTCGCCTGCGTTTTTCATTTGTTCGATAAATTTATCAATCGCGCTGTTTGTTTCTTCACTGACAGAGAAAGTGATTTTAACTCGTTTTTGCTGACGATTTTTTTGTAAGACCGAATCAATAATATTTTTAGCAGGCATTTGTTTATTCTCCTTTACACATAAATACGTAAACACATAAGTAGTCGGACATAATTATCTTATAGAATAACTGAAGTCCGAAAAATTGATTTTCAAAATACTTCCAACTGCTCCTAGAATCTGTCTAGCCGAGTAATGCAGTTGTTGTTTATCAACATAATCGGATGGACTCAGCCATTCGTATTTCAGCTTTCGCCATAAAATTTCGGCAATGTTCAATTGCGGCGAACTCTTCGGCAAATAAAAGATATACAAGCCTCTGGTCTGCCACGCCACCACCCGCTCTTTGATGATGCCCGCCGTATGAACCGACGCATTGTCAAGGACTATCACGGTCAAGTTTTTAATCTTCATAGAAAACATTTCCAACTGCTCGAAAATAAATTGAGCGGTTATTTTCTCGACGGTCGTTTGATAAATCAGCCGATTATCTCGTCCAATCAGTCCGAATAAATTCAGTCCGCCGCCATATTGGACCGGCATAAACACATCTTCATCCGAGAATTGCCAGCCATACGGCACATTCGCCTCCAATGACACTCTTGACTCGTCACCATAATATAAATCCAGCCAGCCCTTCTTGGAAAACTCTTCTAAATGCCCGATTTGCTCGCGCTTTAATCGGTAAATATCTTCATTAGGTCTGCTTTTGGGTCGCTTTCGTATCCGTTTATATCGGCAACCGTTTTTTTCAGAAAGCGGCGCAATGTTTTCTCGCTAAAGGATTTGCCTAATTCTTCCTCCAATTCGGCACGAGCTAATCCGATGCGCTGCCGATGCTCGCTGACTTTTTCACGCACTCGCGCTAAATCTTCCTTTGTCCGCAGAATCGGCGACCGCCCGCTTCCTTCTTTTGTCGGTAATCGGCTGATGCCTTCGGTTTCATATCTTTTGACCCAACCATAAACGGTCATTTCGTGACAAGAAAATAACTCTCCGATTTTTTTATTGGTCAGTCCTTCGCTTTTCAATAAAATCATTTGACAGCGTTGGCGAAATGTATGTTTTTCTCCGCTGCGATAACCTTTTTCTAAGGCTTCTCTTTCTGCTACACTCAGTTCAAGTTTTTTGATTTTTCCCATTTCGGGAAATAATATACCATCTTTTTGTCCGACTACTTAATTAAATATATAAATACATCATTAGTTTATATTTTTCCAATTTATTAATTTATTTGCAAGCTTAATTTTTGACTTTATAAAAGGTTAATTGAACGAGCAAAGAAAAATCAAGAAGACTTTTAAGAAGTTTTTACATTTACCTGTTTCATTTACCTGTTTCATTAATCTTTAGTCTATTATAGATTTATTTTTCGTTTATTTTTTGTTTATTCAGCCATTTATTTGTTTTAGATTCTGGATATATTTTTTAGACAGGGATTTTCCGGTTTTGTTTGTTACATTTCTTTATTTTTCTCTCTACTCAGCACAAATAATTTAATTTTAACGAGTGTAAATAGCAAAGAGTTCTGAATAAACTTGACAATTGACGCTAAAGTATATAGTTTGAATATGTACTTACTACACATTTTCGCGGCTGCGTCTTGAAAATGTTTCGTTTCGTCTGGGGTCGCTCCCAACTTTAGTGGTAATCTACGAACAGACACGGAAAGAGCTAGTTGGAGATAATGAAATGGCTTTTGCAATTCTACGAGTCGCAAAATTAAAGACGGCGGGAAATATCGGCTCATCGGACGCGCACACTGAACGGACACGAGAAACAAGAAACGCTGACCCCGAATTGACTAAAGAAAATCAATATTTGCGCGGCGAGAAAGGCGAGAACCTAAACGAGAAAATAGACGGAGTTTTAGACGAGCTAGGAATCAAACCGAGAGCAAACGCGGTCAAGTGCATCGAATTTCTTACGGGAGCATCACCAGAATATTTCACGGACGCGGAAAAACTTAACAGCTTTATCGAAAAGAACGAGGAATTTCTGCAACAACTCGAAGAACGCGGAATGCGGTTTGTAAAATCAGTCGTTCACCTCGACGAATCAACACCGCACATCGTCAGTTACGGTGTACCGATTGACGAGCGCGGACGATTATGCGCCCGGAGCTATACGGGCGGGCGCGAAAAACTTTCAGGATTACAAGACCAATACGCCGAAACGCTAGAGCCACTAGGACTAGAACGAGGCATTAAAGGCAGTACGGCAACGCATCAGGATATAAAAACCTACTACGGCAAAATAGACAGATTCGACGAGCTTCAAGAGAGCGAACAGGAAGCTACAAAATTACTTGAGCAAACAACAACCGAGTTAGAGAAAATAACCGCGCCCGACTTGCCCTTACGAGACGCAGCACGGGCTTTTTTCCCAACCGCTGAAACTTCACAAGGGATGGCGGTTTTAGGACTGGACAACGCGGAGGAGATTCAAGCGATAATCACACCCAGCAACACCGCCGCAACACTCGCAGGGGAGGTTATCAGCGACGGCAGCAGCGTTAAATTTTTACAGAACTTGACCAATGCAGAGCCAGACGAAATTTTAAAAACAATCGCGGACGAGTTCGGAGACGAAGCCGCGACCAACGCCGCCAGAAGCTACGGCGAAGAAATCAGCAAAAACCTACTGGATTCAGCAAAGGAGCTAGAACCAGAAAAAGTGGAAATAGACGCAGAAGCCGCAACCGCAGAAGTGGCAGAAGCCGCAGAAGCTACAGAAGTCGCATCATTATTGATTTTATGAGTGAAAAAACAGACAAATTCGCCAAAACGCGGGAGCTGCTCAAACAACGAAACCAACAAAGCGAGCCGCAACCAAAAACCGAACCGCAGCCGGAGGCACAAACGCCACCAGCCAAAAACCCGTTTATACGGAAAAAAAACACACCAAAGGCAGAAATTCACCACAAAAACAAACCGGCGCAAGAGCCGAGAGAGAGCTACAATGAGCTGAAACAGGAAATCAACCGACTGAAAAAAATTATTGAAGCCAGCCACCCGAACGGGAAGATTTTCGGCTTGCTTGAGTTTGATAACGATTACGGACTTGAACCGCAAATTAAGAAATACCTCGAAAATATCGCATATCAACTACGACAAGCAGAGATAAACGAACACGAACTAAAAGCACTGGAACAGAGAAATACGGAACTTGCACAAGCAATTTACAAAGCCGAAAACGAGCAGAAAAAACAAGGCAAAATCACGGAAGCCAAACGGCAAGACGCTAAAACTCTGCTCTGGCTTAATCTGTTAGGCACAACTTGCGTGATAGTTTATGGCGCAATCGTCTGGAACTACGCAGACGGAAAATATCCGAGCTACTTTTGGCTTATAATTACGGTTATTCTAACCGTCGGCGCCTATTTAGCAGGTAAGAGTCGAGCCGAGAGCCGCGCCAAGAGCCGCGAGAGCGACAACGAACGACTTTTTCAGCATTTCAAACACGCTTGTTTACAGCACTGGCAAAACATCGAACCCAACATAAAAATAATCCGCGAGACACACGGACTAAAAAACGATTGGGAAATTGTCGAAAAACGCCCGTGAATCACTTTTGAGTCAGAAAACGCACGAATCAACAGACCAAGAGCAAAAAACGCGCCAAGATACCGTCCGATAATAATAAACGCAGTTATCCTATAACGACAGCCGGAATTTCTTCGATAAAGCTCAAATTCGGTGAGTGCCAGACAAAACCAGCCAAATCTTTAAACGTAGCGAGCGGATATTTTTCAATTAACTGCATTTGCCGGACGCGCTGCATCGCTTCGACCTGCCTTTTTAGAATTTTTTTGTAAACTTCCAGACCTCCCGCCCGGATAATGTCGCGCCAATTTTCGCGTTTTACTTTGAATTTCCGGTCTTTCCTCTAAATTTTGATTAGAAACACTGGAAGATTCGGATATTTTGGCGGAATTTTCGCCGTCAGTTAAATACTTTGTATCAAGATACGTAAAACGCGATGGCGCTTTACAATCGCTCAACTTGACCATTTTTATTTGACACGTTAATTTCTATCGCTGATAAGAAAAAAGAGAGAAACCAAAATTTCTAAAATTTGAAAACGAGAGGCAAAAAAATGAACGAACAAAATAAAAATTTAGCGAAATTAGCAGACGACAATTTTTACAAATACAACTATCTGCTCACAGATAAAAAGCCATTCATAACAGAAAAAGTTTTGTTCAAATCGGATATAAAGACGACAACGAAACAACGATGCGGAGAAGCTCTGACGATGCCGGTTGAGAGAGGCAAACAACAAAGAAAAGCATTCACCCCGCCGCTATCGCCGAGTGAATTTTTAGGTTAATTATGATGCTAATAAATTAGTCCAAATCGAAGAGGTAACTTTAGTATGATAGAGAAACTAATAAAATCAATTCTATTTTGCGTGATGTTTGCACTTTCCACATCCGCCACGTTCGCGCAGAAGCCTGTGAAAATATCATCTGACTTTACAAAGGTTGCTGGTTTCTATAACGGCGCAGAAAAAAACGAAAAAAATTATGAGAATTTTTCATTTTATGTTCGCGGGAAAAAGCGCGGACAGATAATTTACAGCTACTACAATCCAATACCTGCCAGATACTACAATCCAAAACAAGTTGAACTCACCTACTTGGGAATGGAAACAAAAGGAAAGGTTAAAAGTTTTAAGGTAAAGTTCCCAAGCAACTTAATTTTGATAATTACGCCGCTTCGGGACTCACTCGAAGTAACAAATGAAAAAGGAACTTACCGAAAATTTTTCAAATGGGAATATGAAGGACCTGTCAATGGAATCGGAACTTGGTGTTCTGTTTGCACTCAAAGCGATAAGGAATCGGTGAATCTTGTAAAAACGTATTTTCTAAAGTAGGACTTCTCAAATCAGGTTTCAAGGAAGTTGGATTTTCATTTTGCGTTGTCAAAAATCCGAAATACTGAAATTTCAAGTTGTTAAATTTGTAGAACTATGCAATGATACAAAAAAATTTTGTAGGGAGAAACAAATGCTTGTTTCAATTGCAAGTTTCAAAGGCGGAGTAGGAAAGACGACAACCGCAGTTCATCTTTCGGCATATTTTCAGAAAAAGGGGAAAACGGTTTTAGTTGACGGCGACCCGAATCGTTCCGCGATAGCTTGGAGCGAGCGCGGCAACTTTCCTTTTCAAGTAATCGATGAAAGCGACCTCTACGCTCGCGCTGGAGAATTTAGCAATATCATCATAGACACGCCAGCGCGACCTTCAGCAGACGAACTAAAGACGCTTTCCGCAGAAAGCGACTTGCTTTTGATACCAACAAAACCCGATGCCTTGAGCCTTGATGCGCTTTTGAAAATTGTTGCCAGCCTGCAAAGTTTCGACGCTCAAAATTACAAAGTTTTATTAACTTTAGTTCCGCCGCGCAGCAATGCCGCCAGAGACGCTAAGGCAATGTTTGACGAAATCAAAGTGCCTTACTGCAAAACGGAGATACACCGGCGCGCAATATGCGAGAAAGCGGCTTTGCAGGGAAAATCAGTTGATAACCTAAAAGACGGTCAGGCAGCTTGGGAAGAATTTACGACGCTTGGAAAGGAGATTTTTAAGAAATGAGCAAAAATAGATTTGCCGGATTACAAGCAGTTAAGCAATTACAGGACACTAAAGAAATTAAGGTAAAGGAAACGCAACAGAATAAAGCCTTTGAACAATCGCCGGTGCAGATGAATTTACAGAGTAACGGAAGCGATGCCGCAGCACCACCAAGACGCGGCAGACCAAACGGAAAGCGCAGCAATGCCGAGTTTCAACAGGTAACGGCTTATGTCCGCCGCGACACATACCGCCAAGTTTCAATAAAACTTTTAGACCGTGAGAACAAAGGCGAGTTTAGCGAATTGATAGAAGAACTTTTGCAAAAATGGGTAAAAGAATAAATTTGAATTTTTAACATTGCAAAATTTCAGCAACTTAAAATTTCAGCAACTCGAAGCTACAAAATGAAACAGAAGAAGAAGTAAAAAAATCCAAAATGGAAAAGCCACGACGAAAGCGCGAGAAATCTAAAAAGTTTGAGCAGCTTGAAGTGACCAAGCCGATTCAGCTTACTTTGTTTGACTTAGAGCCGGACGAAGATAATTACTCACAATCAATAGAGCTTTATGACTTTATACCAAAGTATGTTTGGGGAAAGGTTGAAAGGCTTAACGGGAAATTCTTAGACAGCTTAAAACGTGAATTTGAGTGTAGAGGCAGAAAATATCTTTTAAATTTGATGCCAGCCAGAATTGAGATAGAGGGCGGATTCAAAGAATTTTATCCGTCGAAGCGTGAGGAGCTTGTCGAGGACGCTTTACGCAAACTTATGACCGAGCGGCAAAGTGTAATGCTGGATGGCGAAGCCGGATTAGTTTTCACGCTCTACCAACTTCAAAAGGAATTGAAAGAGAAAGGGCATAGCCTTGATTATGACCAATTAAAAGAATCCTTAGAAATCTTAACGAAAGTAGATATTGAAATAAAATCCGAAGACACAGAGGTTCAGCTTTTCTTTAGCCCAATTGAAACACTAGGCTTAAAGGGAAAGGGCAGCGAAACGCAAACCTTTGTTAGATTTTCGCCGCTAGTAACGCACAGCATAAAATCCGGGAGCTACCGACTAATCAATTACGACAAAGTTATGAATTATCGAAGCGTCATCGCCCGCCAGCTTCACAAAAGAATGTCGCATCATTTCACGCAGGCAAGCTTTACGGAGTCTTATGAAATTCTTTTGACAACCGTAGTTAGAGATTTTGGATTAACGCCACAGAAGCGCATACAGCAGAATTTAGTTGAGGTTGAAAACGCCATAGAGGAAATGAAGCAAAATAACGTTGTTCTAAACTGCAAAGTAGATAAGATTTTCGATTCAAAGCCGAGAACAAAATTGATTGATGCGAAATTCAAATTCCAACCGCATTTTGATTTTATCTCCGATGTAAAAAGAGCAAATGCGAGAGCAAAAAGGGTGCGTGGATTAAGTTAAAGGGTATCTAGTTTTGACCTACACTTTATCTAGTTTTGACCTACACTTTATCTAGTTTTGACCTACACTTTTGCATAGTTCTGACCTACACCAACAGTTTTTGGACATTTTTTGATGAAGTTTTCCACAGGGAGAGGAGAAAAAGTATCTAGTTTTGACCTACACATTACATAGTTCTGACCTACACTTGAGGAAAAAGTATCTAGTTTTGACCTACACATTACATAGTTCTGACCTACACTTAAGAAGAAAGACAGGTTTTTTAGTAGGTTTTTGAAGTTTTTTGACGCGAAAAAGGACATCCTATCTAGTTTTGACCTACACCTAGGGTCTGATAATTAATGAAAACAAAGGAGATAGTTGTTCAAAAACGAGCTTATCCTTCTTAACCTGTATTTAACCTTATTTTAATCTTATTCTTAACCCCTGTGTTATCGGACGCAATAAAGGTGAATTAATCAATAATAAAATGATGGCAAAAAAAATAGATCTGGAAATAGAAGAAGCATTAGAGAAAAAACTTTGGAGAGCAGCGGATAAACTCCGCAAGAATATCGATGCGGCTGAGTATAAACACATCGTCTTAGGTCTAATATTTCTCAAATACATTTCCGATGCCTTTGAGGAGCTTTACGAAAAACTTAAAACCGGCGAAGGCGAATATGAAGGCGCGGACGCGGAGGACAAAAACGAATACATCGCCGAAAAAGTTTTTTATGTGCCGCCGCCAGCGCGTTGGAAATGGATTCAGGGCAGGGCAACCCTTCCGACGGTCGGAAAAGACGTTGACGACGCCATGGAAGCCATAGAAAGGGACAATCCTTCGCTGCGCGGAGTGTTGCCGAAAGTCTATGCACAGGAAAAATTGGATAAAACAAGTCTCGGCGGTCTAATCAATCAATTCAGTACGGCGACGCTCGGCACGAAAGAAGCGCAAAGCAAGGATTTGCTCGGCAAGGTTTATGAATATTTTCTCGGCGAATTTGCTTTAGCCGAAGGTAAAAAGGGCGGGCAGTTTTATACGCCGGGAAGCGTCGTCAGATTGCTGGTTGAAATGCTTGAGCCTTACGAGGGCAGAGTTTTCGATCCGTGCTGCGGTTCGGGCGGAATGTTCGTGCAGTCGGAAAAGTTTGTCGAATCGCACAGCGACCTATACAAACAGACGAAAAATCACGGTTTGGCACTCAGTCCGGCTGACCGCATTTCGATTTTTGGTCAGGAAAGCAATCAGACGACGTGGCGGCTGGCGAAGATGAATCTGGCGATTCGCGGGATTGACAGCAGTAACGTCCGTTGGAATAACGAAGGCTCGTTTTTGAACGACGCGCACAAAGATTTGAAAGCCGATTTCGTAATTGCGAACCCGCCGTTTAACGACAGCGATTGGAGCGGCGAGCTTTTGCAGAATGATGCCAGATGGAGTGTGTTGGGCGAAAAATTAGTTCCGCCGACGAACAGCGCTAACTATGCCTGGATTCAGCATTTTCTTTTTCATCTCGCGCCGAACGGTTTAGCCGGTTTTGTTTTGGCGAAAGGTTCGCTGACTTCCAAGACGAACACTGAAGGGGACATCAGAAAGAAACTCATTGAAAACGATTTGGTTGACTGCATAGTAAATCTGCCGACGAAATTGTTTCTTAACACGCAGATTCCGGCTTG
>MWWH01000039.1_pt1 | contig 27739 bp, 37 predicted proteins | sample 1047231 | NCBI WGS metagenome assembly MWWH01 (sample SAMN06349967, study PRJNA376086) | soil metagenome | isolation source: MG3-2 sample Antarctic (ecotone) soil | place: Antarctica | collected 2015-01-13 | reverse complement strand
GAACTGCTGCCCCCAACTGTTCATATAGTATCATCATGTTGTGTACGTGTCAATGCCTATAACGATTGCATGAGACCTTATGCTCTGTTACGATACGTATACGTTCGGAGCGTATGAGAGGAGGCCGATTTTGGCTGAAGAGCGCTGGTACACCGTCGAGGACATCGTGGATTTGTTGAAGGTCCACGAACAGACAGTTCGTCGATGGCTACGTGATGATCAACTTCGAGGGGTATTGCTTGGACGCAAAGCCGGTTATCGCATTCGCGAGACCGACCTGAACGCGTTTCTTGCCGCAAGAGAAAACGAGGGACTCGAGGGAAAAGCCACCGCCTAGATAGTGCCTAGGCAAGCGGCTTCGCAGTCCCCCAACCCCGCTCGGAACAGGGGAGGAGGACTCAATCCTATCATCCGAAGGAACGCGCGTATGACTGAACCGCAACGGAACGCGTCGCTGACAACGACCGCAACGAACCAGACACTGGACACGGGCAAGGAGACAACGGACGTTCAGGAAACCTGGGCGGATGTGTTGTTGATTGGGACGCCAGAGCCGCACCTGATCACCCGTGAACACCTCCTCCAAGAGCTCCACGACGCGACCGTTGACGTCAGCGAACGAATCTTGTTGTCGTGGGAAGCGAAAGGTGTCTTGCCGCGACCTGTGCGGCGCTGGCGAGACGGAGCTCCACGCGCGTTCTACCCCGTTTGGTGGGGAGACGTTGTTCGCGAGGTGCGGGAATTACGAGACTCCGGCGTTTCGCTTGAGCACATACGACCGCGCGTACGCTTTCTCTTGTTCGATCGAAGTCGCATTCATTCCACCTATGCACGCGCACGGGGCGCGGCACTCACAGCAGCGCTCCACTACGCCCACGTTCATGAGAAATTCAGCGGACGGCCGGTGAGCCGCGTCGAACTCCGTCTCCTTGACGCGGACGGCAACGCCTCGACCGCATTTGACGTTCCGGTCACGCCAGTCAGCACACGCTAATGCCCACCATGGTGTTGTGGTTCTTACCCTTATTTGTGTTATATACTGCGCTCAACGCACGCACTGCGTGGCAGTCGGCCCGAAACAAACGGAGGTGCCTTATGGTCGATGAGTTTCTCACCCTCGCTGACGCTGGTCGGCGACTGGGCGTTCACCCCGCAACAATCGGCCGCCGTGTCAACCAGGGAGAGATCCCGGCCTTTATCGGTCCTGACCGCCGCAAGCGGTTCGTCCGAATAGAGGATGTTGACCGGATCGGAACGCTGCGCCCACTCACGCACCAAGAGTCGGATCACTCGCCCCGCTCAGCCGCTTAAATGACGAGCGCCGAGGTGGATAAAACCTCGGCGCGTCGTTGGTTCGGTATTCGCACTCGTGGCGCAAACCCCGTCCGGTCTCAAGAAGGACCTGGATCTAGGGTACAGGAACGGCCACTATCAGTCTATATCTGGCCGGACACGTCCTGATTGCGCCGCGAGCATTGCCGGAGGCACCGGCAGGAAAGCTCGCAGATAGCATGCACGATTATGTCAACTCCGTCAACCCCTTCCCTCCCGCGACAATCACGCCCCGCCAGATCGTCGAGCAGATCAATGTCGCGGAAGCGGAACGCGTTGATCGCCATGTCAGCAATCAACCGACTGACGATGTCGATCGCTTACTCCGGGCTTTACGTGCTGCCGCCGTCAACGGCGAGTTCCTGGTCGAGATCGGCGAGGTGGGGCGATGAGCGAGTTTTCACGATTCGCTGAGCACCTCTACGGCAACGGGAACTTTCACCTAGCGGTCTGCTCCAACGACTTCCAGAAAAAGCGCACCAAGCGGTTCGACGAGGGCAAAACCTACGCCTATCCGATCCTCGTTTCAACAGTCGAGGCCAAAATCGCCGAAATCGGAAGAGACGGGTTCGACGCGTATATCTGCGCGCACGGGGTCCGGGACTCAACCAAAGGGCGCATCAAGTGGAACGCCGCCTTTGTCCATTGTCTTTGGGCAGATCTCGACGGTGCACCAATCCCAACCGGACCACTCGCGCCGACGATGGTCGTCGAGACATCACCTGGTCGCTGGCAGGTCTTCTACGCCCTCTCTCGGGCTCTTGAACCGACCGTCGCCGAGGCAATCAGCCACCGACTCACCGACGCGATCGGCGCCGACGCTGGTGGGTGGATGCTCACGAAGTTGGTTCGACCAGCAGGAAGCATCAGCTACAAACACGGCACCCCGTTTACCGTTCGGATCGCGCACCTCGAACCAGACCGAAAGATCGATCCCGACGAACTCGACCGGATTCTCCCCCAGGCGAAATCAACACCGAAACCTCCAACGGTCAACACTAGCGCCGGCGTCGATCCTGACGACGAACCGCCAATCTTGCTCTCTCCCGCAGCAATGGCGGTCTGGCGCGGTGAGCGCCCCGTCCTCAAACGCGACGGATCCGGAGATGTTGATCGGTCTGAATCGTTGTTCAAGATCGCGTGCGCCCTCTGGGAGTGTGGCGCAAACCGACGTCTAATCGTCGCCGAATTAGCTGAGCGCGATATGTCGCTCGGCTGGGAACGGTACAGTGGTCGCGCCGCTGAATATGAGCGCATCGCCGACAAGGTTGCAGAGAAGCCGCGACTCTTCGGTCCGATCGGCACCGTCAACAATCCACCCCGAACTAACTTTGCCGACGGCGCCATTGATGCGACTGACGAGGTGATCTCCGATCAACCGTGTTCGGTTCAACTCGCCGCGGCGCTTCGCCGAATCACCGAGCAAAATGAGCGCATTACCCAACTCCGTACCGACGTGATGCAGCTGCGCGACGAGAACACCATTCTGGTTCGACTGACAACCAACCCGCACGCGAAAAACAAAGCCCCCACCATCATCCGCGCCGCCAGTCGCTACCTTCATGCGAAGCGCAACGGCCTCATCGACGACGACGGCTTCGCGCCGATGAGTCACAACGAGATCGGCGACGATTTCGACAATGTCGAGAATCCGATCCTGTCGGGTGCGACAGTCGGCCGACACCTCGAACAACTGGCGCAGGAGACCCGACCTGATGGCGCCCCGCTCCTCGAACGCAAGAAGGTCAAGGAGCCGACGACGGTCCCGTTGAAGACGAAGGACGGTCAACCCCTGATCGATCCGGAGACGGGGCAACGTCGGACCTGCACGATGCCGGTTGAGCGGACCTGGGCCAAATTCACCGGCGACAACCTCGGCGACATCCTGCGACCATTCGCCTACTTCCGACCTCCCGAAACCAAATCATCCGCCAACGACCAGGCGCACGCTGAACCCCGCGCTCATGGTGGCGATCGCCGATCTAAATCGTTTCAAGACTCCCGCACCCTGTGCCCTGACTGTGGCAGCACTGAGCGCGTCACCTACTGCAAGGGATGCGGCGTTGACATCTCTCACGTTGTCGAGTCCGAAGAGCAGGCCCGGTTTCATCATGAAAAAGGCGCAACCTCGTCTGATTCATCCTCCGGTTTTCAAGATGGTGCCCATAAGAGACGTACCCGGGGTGTGGTCACTCCTACGGGATTTCAAGATGAAAACAGGGAGCGAGTCGAACCGGACTGGCTGAGCGATGCTCCGGACGATTCGATAGCCGGAAGTTGGGGGAGGGCGCGACCAATGCCAGGGTTTGAGCAATCAAGACCAGACCGCTACACCGACACGTCGATTGGAGGCAGACCGTGAGTGAGCACGTCGGCGGAACCGAAGATACCAGCAGCGTCAAATCGAAGTACTACAACCAGATCGTGCGAGTTGACGGTATCTCTGTCGAAAACGGGCAGATGCGCATCACTCGGGAAATGGTCGAGCACATTGAGATGACTTGGCTGGCTCTCGTCGGTATTCGCGGCTTTTACAGCACTGAAGAGGTCCCGGAGTTCTGCCAGTCATGTGACGAGGCAATGGCGTTTCTGCACCATCTAACTGACAAGTTTCGCGAAGGGACGCCGGCGTGACCATGACGACATATCCCGAACATCACCTCGATCCCCGCCCCGACCTAACCGACGATGCCGCCGAATGGACGGCGCTTCTGGCGACGCAGTTCGTCCGCGACGGCAACGATCAGCACGGTCTCTACGGTGTCCTGCATGGCTTCAGATGCGAGGGCGCCCGCCTCGTCAACGTCCGTGGCCGTCTTCGCCTCGAAGCGGGTGAACTGGCCGAGGAATACCCCGCGCTCCGCTCCGTCTATCTGGTGCCCCGCAGGAACGAACTGAGTCGGCTTCTCGACGTGGTGACCGATCGGCTCACCGGAAGGAATGCTGCGTGACGATTACCACCACCTGCAAAGCGTGCGGCGCCGAGTTCGAGTCCAATCGCGACCGCATCGTTGCCGGCAATTGGCGAACCTGTCCGGAGTGCGCGGCGGGCCGCCGGCCACCGGAACATCCCGTTGGTGGGCAATGTCAACGATGCGGCCGACATCTTCGCGACCCGAGACGGTATTTGTGTTTGAGCTGCGCTGGGATTTCGACGGCGTGACAACGGAAACACGGGATGCAGGAATGATGCAGCACCGATGCAAGGCGACAACGAAGTCGGGTGAGCCGTGTAGCGCCCGGACGCTACCTGAGAGTGAGTGGTGCTTCGCGCATGATCCGCACCGGATCATTGATATCGCCGAAGCCCGAAAGAAGGGCGGTCAGGCAAAGTCCAACCGGGCGCGAGCAAAGAAAGCGATGCTGGATGCGGTTCTCTCGCCAGCGGAGTTGGAGGGATTGCTTGGCGCGACGATGAATGCCGTCATCAGCGGCCATAAAGAGCCAGCGATCGGCAACGCCATTGCCAACCTTGCCCGCGCGGCTGTTGCGGTCCGGGATGCGGTTGCGGTTGATGAGCGAATCGCCGAACTCGAGCGGCGCCTCGGGGATCGTTCGGCATGATTGCCACCGTTGCGAAGCGCCTGACCGTCTTGGAGCGAGCAATCGACCGCATCGACCGTCCCGCTCCAACATGGTCGACGCCGGTTGACTTGGCCCGCGACTTGGGTGTCACGTTGGATGCCTGGCAACAACACCTCTTGCTCAGCACGGCCCGCCGCGTTGTCGTGCGGGCACCGCGTCAAGTCGGTAAGACGTTGACGGTGAGCATCCTCGCCCTCTTCGTCGCCGTGACGACGCCGGAGGGGTTGATCCTGGTCGTCAGTCCAGCGGAACGGCAGGCAAAAGAGTTGGTTCGGGTCGCGCGCGGTCTTGCCGCTCGCTTGGGACTCTCGACCACGGAACGAGAGCAATCGATTGCACCGTCGGCGGTCAGCATGACCAAGGTCGAATTTCCGAACGGCAGCCGTATCCTGAGTGTGCCGGGCAGTTCGGAGGCAACCATTCGCGGTTTCTCGGCACCGTCGTTGATCATCGTTGATGAGGCCGCCAGGGTCGCGGAACCGACGCTTGACGCCGTCCGGCCGATGATGGTTGCCGCGCCAGCGTCACGCCTGCTTTTGCTCTCGTCACCCTGGGCAAAAATGGGACTGTTCTACCGCGCTGCGACCGATGAGACGGGTGTGTGGGAACAGCACCGCATCACCCTCGACGAGTGTCCGAGACTCTCCCGCACCTTCATCGAAGAGGAGCGCAAGACGTTACCCAGCTGGGTTTTCTCACGGGAATATTTGGGCGAGTTTTCCGATGATGAGCAAACCTTATTTTCGCGCGAGCTGATCATGTCTGCGATGGACGAAAGTCTCGAACCACTGTTTGCGGAGGACGATGATGCGATCAATTGATCCTTTTTACTACTTTTCTGGCGAGCCGGAAGCGGTGCCGCCCCCGCCCGTGATCGATGTCTTGATCGGCTGTGATCTGGCCGAGGCGAGGGATTTTACGGCGCTTTCCATCCTTGAGCGCACCGTCACGGACAAGGTCAGCGTCTATCATCTTCGGCATCTCGAACGCTTCCAAAATCGACCCTATCCCCAGATTGTGCGGCACGTTCAGGGGCTCGTCGCGGCACTACGGACCGCGGAGCGGCACTACGGACCGCGGAGAAGGGGCGCGCGGTCACGGTGCTCTATGACCAAACAGGCGTTGGTGCCGGGGTTGGTCACATCCTCGCGGAGGCAGAGATCGACGCAAAGGTGATCGGGGTGTGGATTCACGGAGGCGACGCGGTCTCGGGTGATGAGCGGGACGGATTCAAGGTGCCGAAAAAGGATTTAGTCGCCGCGGTTGCGGTGACCATGCAAGACGGTCGTCTCCGTATTCGCTCGAGCATGAAACTCGCCAGCGTCTTGACCGAAGAACTCGGCTACTTCCGCTCGAAAATCAATATCGCCACTGGACACGAAAGGTTTGAGGCATGGCGTGAAAGGCAACATGATGATACCGTTTTAGCGACATCGCTCGCACTTTGGTACGGAGAACGACCGGAACCGTCAAGCTGGGGCGACCTGACTGCCGACGACATCGCTGCCTGGGCACGTCTGGGAGCGGGGCTCCGTGTCGCATGAGCGACGGGGAACACGACAAAGGAGACCATAGGATGAATCACCTACTGCAACCAACCAATCAATTCGAGGGTATGACGGCCCACGAGCCACGTCCGAGCCGTCAACTCAAACAGTGGAGATATAGCGATGAGGGCAGCCTGATCCGCGCCCAAGATCGGTGGGATGCGTCCGAGCAGGCGCGGCAGCACTGGGAGAAGGAGGGTGCGCGGGTGGACCGCGACATCGCCGCGCGGCAAGCCGCCGAAGAGAAGGCAGCCAAAGAGCGCTCGGACGCGATCTTTGACGGAGAGCTGCGGCGGCGGTTCGTCGCTGGAGGCGGAACGCTCGAACAATTCGAGGGTCAGCGGGCAAGCTTGCGCCTCGATTATGCGCGAAAGGCGGCGCTCGGCGAGGTCGAATCGCTTGACCCGGTTGAGATCACGAAACGGGAACTGCGGGCAATCCGCAGGAACATCGGGCCGGTGGCGTCAGAACCCTAATAGCTCACCACGATGGCCATCATCACCGTCGAATGTCGATTCGTTCGTTGTGGGCCATCCTCGCGCGTCTGGTTTCGGGTTCGAGGAGGGCGTTCTTAACCGTCGCGAGCGGATCCTCTCCTCGAAACTTTAGAGAACATTTGTGCGTTCGTTATGGTAGGTTGGGACTGGTCGACACTGTCTCAAATACGAGGCTGCGTGTTGAAAAACTCCGAGCGTGCCGATGAATCAACGAATAGACTTCCCGTGTGGTGCTCTCCGTTCCCGACTCGGAGCCGATCATGCTTGGACCGCCGAAATCTCGCGACCTTGACGAACCAATCTCTCTCTCGCTTGAGGACCTCGTTCCTCCCAGTCACTTCTATCGCCATCTGGAGCGGACGCTCGATCTCACCTTCGTGCGCGACCTGGTCCGGGAAACGTACGCCGGGATTGGTCGCCCGTCGATCGATCCGGTCATCTTCTTCAAGCTTCAGCTGATCCTCTTCTTCGAGGGACTGCGCTCGGAGCGCCAGCTCATGCGGGTGGTGGCCGACCGGCTCAGTCTTCGATGGTATCTGGGCTACGACCTGAGCGAAGTGCTTCCCGATCATTCGAGCCTGACCCGCATTCGCGAACGGTACGGGGTGGAGGTGTTTCGTCGCTTCTTTGAGGCGATCGTCGAACAGTGCATCGCAGCGGGACTCGTCTGGGGCAAAGAACTGTACATCGACTCGACGGATGTCGCGGCCAACGCATCGATCGACTCGCTGCAACCACGGTTTGCCGTCGAAGCGCACCTTGCCCGGCTCTTCGAGGAGAAGGACAACGCGGACGATGATGGCAACGATGACCCAGATGGGAACTCCGAGCCAGCGTGCCTGCCCGTTGTGTTGACGGACGAGGCCCGCGCTGATCTGGCCGAGCGCGCCGCTGACCGTCATGACTGGATCAGGGAAACTGGACGGCCCAACCGCACACGAACGAGCGGCGCCTATCGGCGAACGGCAGACGTTCGGGCCAGTGCGACGGATCCGGATGCGTCTCCGCTCCGACCGAGCGGCAGCGGAGTCCATCTTGGCTACCACGACCACTATGTCGTTGACGGTGGGAAAGCCCGAATCATCCTGACCACACTGGTAACGCCCGCCGAAGTGCAGGACAACCAACCGGCGGTCGATCTGCTTTGGCAGACACGTTTCCGTTGGAAACTCCATCCCCGGCAGGTAACCGGTGACACCAAATACGGCACCGTTGAGAATATTGTCGCGATCGAGCGTGAGCACATCCATGCCTACGTACCGTTGTCGGCGGCGGGACGGAAGCCGGGACGCTTCCGGGACACCGACTTTGTCTATGACCCGGCAGCCGACACCTACCGCTGTCCGGGCAAGCAGACGCTGCGCTTTATCTCGCAGTGCGACATCACTCATCGGCGCGTCTACGAGGCACCCAGAGCGGCGTGTGCGATCTGCTCGCTCCGTGCGCACTGCACCACATCCCAGCGAGGCCGGCGAATCGGACGCAGTCTCGATGAGACCTACCTGGAGCGGGTACGGGGCTACCACCAGACCGAACCTTTCGCAAAGGCGATGCGCAAGCGGAAGGTCTGGGTCGAACCGCTCTTCGCCGAGGCCAAAGAGTGGCATGGCTTGCGCCGCTTCCGCCTTCGTGGTCTGAATAAGGTCAACGAAGCCGCGTTGGTGATCGCCGCGGGCCAGAATCTGAAGCGCCTGCTCAGCAAACAGGGCTGGGGACGCCGTCCTTGGCCGTGTGGAGCGGTCGGGGTGGTTCTCCCAGCAACGACAACCGTCGCCATCTCACCGTGGTGAACGGGACGCTACCCCATCCCGAGACGCGGCGTCCGCTTCGCTTCCCAAACCCATTACTCCTTTTTCAACACGCTGGAGGGTTAAAGATACTTCTTACGCAACAGAAAAAAAGAAGAAGACAAGGTGGATTGTCCGTACAACACGAGCGGATCTCGTCGGTCTGCGCCTGGTTCCGATCGGTACTTTTGTCCCGATCGTCCCATCCTGTACGTTACCCGTTAACGACGATGTATGCGGGGGAGCGCGGGCGAGGGGACAGCCAGATGGCGTGGCAGGACGAACTCACGGGGCAGCTGACGGTCGGAGAGGCGGCGCGGGTGGCCGGGGTCAGCCGCCAGGCCGTCCACGCCTGGATCGGCCGGAGGCGGCTGACGGCGATCCCCACCGACGATGGGGACCGGATCGACGCCGACGACCTGTTCCGGTTGCTGGCGGTCCGGCGGGCGGCCGCCGTGGCGGGGGTCGGGATGGACACCCTGCTGCGCTGGACCGACGGCGCGGGGGCGTTGACCGATGCGGCCGAGGTGGCGGCGGGCGACGGTGGCGCCGGTGGCCTCGTCGACGAGGGCGACCACACCGGTGGCCTCGGCCGCCTCACACACCAGCCGCGCCACGAACGGCACCAGGCTCTGGTGGTGGGCGGGCACTCCCGCCACGCGACCGAGCACCCGCACGTGGGCCCCGGCCCGATGCTCGACGCGGAAGCACCCCGCGTACGCCTCGCCAAGTTCCATGGTCCTGCCTTCCCTGCCCACGCCCCGCTGCTCGACCGGCCGCACCCGATCGGACTAGCACCATACGCCCCCCGGAGGCAGCGGAACTGGCCCGAACGGATAGGACCGGCGGTCTATGCGGATATGATTTCTTATCCGCAAAGACACGAGCGATTGATCGCCAAGACGTCTTGATGGCCTCGTTCGGTACCACCTCCCGCGGACTGATCGACGGGCGCACCATGGCCTGGACACGGAGAGCAGTCCGCGACAGCGTGGTGTCTAGAACGACCCGGAAGCCGAGATGCGCGGACCGTAACGGCTCCCAGGCGCCCCCTGGGAGCCGTTACGGTCCGCGAGTGGTCCTAGCACCGCGCATCTGGGACGAAGGCGAACCGACATGTCGGGAACATCGTCCTCCCCGTGACGGCTCATGCCAGCTATTCCGACAGTCCGACTGTCAATCGCAGATACCAGGGGTTTTGAGACACGGTCAACGTTTCTTGTGCGAATTTAGATTGAGTCCTATTAGGGGTGAGCTGTCGTTGGCTGCATACCGATCGCTGTGCGGATTGTTGGAGAGGGCCCCGCTGACTATCCGGTCGGTCTGATTCCTCTGCGTCGCGTTTTGGCGAGAGGTGGTTCGTCGCCGTGTACCCGGTTGTCCCCCCGATCCCGTATACCTGAGTGGATGCATCCACGGCCAGCAGATTTCGGCAAGCAGGAGCGAGATGGCGAACGCGCTCCCACGCGGCGTTGATCTCACGAGGATCCGGCCCGCAGCAAACGATCCGGACGCGGCCACCGTTGCCGGTGCCGTGGCCGACCCGTGCGCGTTCGCCCCGCTCTACGTGCTCTACGTCGACCCGATCTACCGCTACTGCTTCCGTCGCCTCGGCTCCCAGGAGGAGGCCGAGGACGCGACCAGTCTCATCTTCGTGAAGGCCTTGGCCGCGCTCGCCACCTACCGGCCGGACGGTCCGTCCTTCCGCTCCTGGCTCTTTGCGATCGCCCACAACACCGTCGCCGACGAACGGCGCCGCTATCGACCGGAACTGGCCACACCCCACGACGTCGACCCGACCGATCCGGCTCCGTCACCGGAGACCGCAGTCATCGACGACGAGACGGGATGGGAAGTCCGGACGCTCCTCGCCCGGCTGCCGCGCGACCAGGCCGACGTTGTGGGGTTGCGGTTGGCTGGCTTGAGCGGGCCCGAGATCGCCCGGGTGGTGGGGCGGAGCCCGAACACAGTCAAGGTACGCCAGTACCGGGCGTACGTCCGCCTGCGTGCCCTCCTCGATGGGAAGGAGGTGCCCGATGCCACCCGATGACCAGCGGGCGATCGCCCGGTTGGATGAGGCGCTCGATCGCGCGGTGAGCGACGATCGGGCCGCCCTTTACGTCCCGTCAGACACCGACGATCTCGTCGGGGCGCATCGCCAGGTCCAGGCGCTCGATCGCACGCCTGGTCCCGATTCTCGCTTCGTTCGCCAGCTCATGGAGGATCTGATGTCTACCAACGTCCCCGTCCTCGGCACCAATCGCCTCCTCGCCCCGCCCGCTCGCGCTCCTCGCGGCCTGGTGCCCAAGCCGCGTTCTGTTCCGCTGTTCCCGTCGGGTCGCCGTTGGGAACGCACCCAGCTTGCCGCCGCCTTGCTTCTGCTCGCCCTCGCCAGCGCGTATCTCGCCCTTGGCCCGCTCCGCCCGGATCGCCCCCCTGGGCGAACTCTGCCGGCCGCCTTCGTTCCCGCGACTCCCAGCCTGCCGCCGGGGGTGCTCGCGGACGAGACGGTGCTCACCCTCACCATCCCGGGCGACGCGCTCCCCGGTGGCGACGATCTCCTCACGGCGATCACGCACTACAGCATCCCGCCGGGTACCCGGTCGACCTGGACCGACGACTGTTGCCCGGGCCCGCACGTGGAGTTCGTGATGAGCGGCGCCTACACGGTCCGTGTGCAGGTTCCGATCCGGGTGTACCGGGCCAACGGGGGGATGGAAGAGATTCCGACCAATACCGAGGTTACGCTGGGCCCGGGCGACGCCCTCCTCTCCCGCCAGGAGGCGACGATGGCGGCGGCAAACAGCGGCGTCGAGCCAGTGGAGCTTTTGGATTGGGGCCTGGTGGGCAACGGCGTCTTTGCAGGGCCCTACCAGCTGGCCGGATGGACGATGCACAACAGCAGCAATCTAGAATCGCCATCGAACCTCGCGCCGACGCCGGTCCAGCTGCGCCTGCGTCGTCTCACCCTCGCCGCGGACGCGATCCTGACCCCTTCTATCGGCTCCTTCGTGTCGCTGGCCGTATCGGCCGAGCCGCACACCTCCCTGGGTCGCCGCTCCGACGGTTCCTTCCGCAACACCGGCGCTACCCCGGTCACCGTCTACCTCGTGACCCTGGACCAACAATCCGCCGGGACGCCGGTTGCCGTCAGCCCGACCCCGACGGCCGCCACGCCGACTCCGTAAGAACCGGCACGACGTAAGGTCATGACGGGCTGGGGTTGTTCCCCAGCCCGTCATCTTGTCTCACAAAAGAGGGATTCTGCGACAACCCCGAACAGCGTTCGACGGACCCGACCGTAGGCACGACTGGATGTCTCTTTAGTTGTCTCAGAATCATCGTCTCATAACTTACGCGGCGAGTAGGTTTTGAGACGACACGCACTGTCAACCAGGTTGACAGTGAATCCCAGCCGCGCCATACTCGACTTTATGAATACGGAAATCATTTCCGAAAAGAAAAAGGCAGGCAGACCGAGGGCGACGCCGCCGAAATACGATGCGGTGATGCGTGATCTCCTCGGTCCGGAGAAGACGCGTCGCACGGTCTTGAACTGGATATATGGAACCCAGGCGCATAGCCGATTACAGGCTGACCCCGACTTTGACTACGGCCACATCCTCGCCCCTAAATCGGGGGAGCCCCGGATCACGATTCTCGCCGAACTGGAGCGCATCGAAGACGGCGAACCGATGTACCTTGTGGCGCGGCGCATCTGCGAACAGAAGCTTTCAACCGCGAAAGCGATCGCGCTGATTCGACGGGTCCGATTCAAGAATGACGAAGCGCCGGAAGATCGCCTGGTCGTCTTGGTTCTCAAAGCGATCGACACCCATCTTGCCCGCTATCCGACCACAACACTGGAAGATGTTCTTGCCGCGCTCGATGATGCGGCCCTCGCGGTCAAAACCTCGATCTCCTAACTTCCCCAGAACTTCCACCACGGGCGCGAGGTCTCCGTACTCGTCTTCGCCGCTTCAGCTCGTCCTGGAGCGTCTGGAGGGCTCACGAGAGGCTCTGTACGGGGTTCGTCTTTCTCCGGCGTGGTCAACGTCATCAGTCCTGATCGTTGCCGTAGGTTTCACAAATCCGGCTTCGATGGCGGCACGGTTGACGGACAGGCGACCGGCGCAGACCGCGTTATAGAGCGTGCGATCTTCGAGGCGGGCGAGGTGGTCAAGTTTGCGCTGTGAGTAGTGACTAATACCCGTAGATGATGCCCTGCCCATCTGCGGATCAATCGCTAAATTAGTGATTGATCGTGATGATTCACTTCTCCTGTCGCCGCCCCGGTCCTGTACCTGTCCGTCTGTCTGCTCTGCCGCTAAACGCGCCCGATCACTCGCCTTCCGTGCAACCATGTGGGCATAAAGATCCGCGACGGACTTGCCAATCTCTTGCCGGACCAACTCGTCTAGGCTGCCGTAGGGCTTTCCTTGCGGCCATTGATCGAAGACTCGTTCCCGGTCAAGGGTATCGATCATTTTTTGCAGGACATCGCTTGCATTCGCGCAATCCGCGCCGCCCGATACTCGGGATTTCCTCCATACTTTCCAGAATACATACTGTCAGTAGGATTACCTTCGTTTGATTCGACAGGGGGGGCGGCCGCGCGGACGAACGGGTTTGGCGGTCGCCGCTCGTGCCTCGGCAGACTTTCGCTCATCGATAATCGCGTTGATTGCACCAATGTCACCGCTTCCAGACCTGCCACCATTTCACCGATTCCACAACCGGGGGCGACTGCAAGGTAACAGCAGTCGTCTTCGGCGCTATCTCTTCACCTTGGCCCGCTGGTGAAGCCGTAGGAGGCTCTGGACGCGTTCGCTCTATCTCACCAGACGGCAACTGTGGGATTCTCCCCAAAGCCTCCCGGAGCAAGACATCCCGGCGTTCAATCTCGGCCGCGTGCCGTCGTTCTGACTCCTCCGATTGGCGGCGCAGAAACTGAATTTCCTCTTGCTGGCGGGCCAAGGAATCACGGAGGGCATCGACAACGCCACGGTCATCCGGGACAGCTGTCGGGACCGTGTCGGGACGGATGTCTGCTTCTGTCCAGACAACCACCCAACCGTTGTCCGTCTTGTGTCCGTCGAGTTTTCCGCGTTGAATGCGCTTACGAACGGCGTCAACCGTGATGCCAAGCCGAGCCGCCGCCTCCGCGATCGGGACAGTTGTCGGGACCGATTCGGGACGATGTCGGGACAGGTGTCCAGGTTTGTCTGTCATAGTCCGGCATCATCGCACAAAGCAAACGCCCCTGATCCGAAGACCAAGGGCGTTTGTGTGTCTCTGTGACCGAGTCGATCCGGCCATCCCCGAACTGATCACACACGTCGCTGCCCGGCTGTGTCGACCACGCGGCTGTGCATGATCGGCGGCGGCAACATCGGCCCCAGCGTATCCTCTCAGAAATGAGAACGCCCCGAGCCGAAACCCGAGGCGGTGAAAAGACGAAACTTTCGTGTTTGGTCAGGCGGTTTGGTGTTCGGTTGATGAGCTCTCCCCGGCGTCGGTCTCGGTAAGTTCTTCCGCTTTGATTGCTTCCCGGATCTTACGCGTTACGCTGCGCGATGCCCGCAGCGCGTTATTCCATTCCGCTGATACCCGGCGATTCTCCCGCATCAATGCCGGGATATCGAGTCCTTGTTCTTTGACCAGGTCAAGACGTTTCTGAACTTCCATTTCCGATCGACGCACGATCGACTCGCAGATATCCCCATGGTTTGCGGCTTGGAACCACGGTTCGTCGTCTGGGCGCGGCTTCTTACTTGATCCCCCGAGGAACGATGTCGCGGGGGTCTCCTTCGTCTCTATCTTGTTCTCGTCCCGCTCGGCGTGGCGGATCCGGCGCACCTCGTCCGGTGGCACTGATATGGGCCCGTGCCGTTCAGTCTCCTCCGGGGCGGCCGCCTCCCCGATTCGCGTGACATTCATTTTGAATGTGGACCCGCCACGTTCAACGATGCGGGTCGCTGGTATCTGGTAACCGTTTCCAGATAGTTGTTGACGCGCGGCAGCAGCAAACGGGTGAGAGACACCACAGCGGCGGGCGATCTCGCGATCAGCCAGCGTGGACCATTCCGGATCGTCGAGGAGGCGCCGGACAACCCGCTGCTTATCCGCATTGGTTCGACGAAGACCGTGGGTAATATTGGCGCCCATCGAAAAGACGATGGCATCGCGAACCGTGCCCGAGCGGAGGTCGGTCGCAATCTCCGTCAAACCAGCCTGTCGCGCTGCCGCAACGCGGTGAAAGCCATCGGCGAGCCATTTGGTCTGTTCGTCATCGAACACCACCACTGGCGGGAACACGGCGCCGTTGATCATATCGTCGGCGTAGTCATCGACGACATTCGGATCAACGGCAACGCGTGATTGACATCGATCATCGCGGGTGAGTGCATCAAGGGGAAGGGTGGTGCTCGTCGTCAACGTTGTGTCTGGCATGTCGCGTCCTCTGTACATAAAGTGGGGCGGGGGCCACCATCGTAGCACCCCACCCCACGCGTTACGTCAATTGATCAGGCGGCTGGGCGTGGTCGATCGGAGCGCGGGAACGGGATGACGTTCGTGGGAACACGGTCGACCACAACGCCGGACCCCGCACAGGAGAAGCAGCGGTCAGGACTCCACGACCCCTCTGACCAAATCTGACCGCTTCCCTGGCACGCGAGACACGGCATCGTTGCGGGCAATTCGTCGACAACCGGCAGCCAGCCCAACTTCGCCAAGAGCGCCGAGTGATGGCTGCAACGCTGATGAGCGACGAACCCCAGACAATCGCAGCTGAGCGCCGTCACCCGATGAAGCGTCTCGGGCTTGCTGGCGCTCGTGGCGAACCACTGACCCGTCGTCACTTCCCGGAAGACCTGAATCCCGCGTTCTCGTGCCGTTCGCGCCAACCGAATGATGCTCGCGTCGTGACTTTCCATCTCCGTTTCCTCCAACCATTGCCCACCGTTCCAAGGCGGTGGGCGTCCAATCCAGGTTGGGACACTGCCTCGTTTCCCAACAAACCCATAGTAACTTATTACATACTCGGAGTCAAGTACTTGTGCGTATGGATTTGTTCATAGTCACATGTTAGGATGGGAGTGAGACGCGGGAAAGCACCTGCTGCACACGAGGAGTGGCCCATGCAAACCGTCAAGCAGTTACGCGAGGGGAAGGGCTGGACTCAGTTGGAACTGGCCAACAAGATCGGCGTAACCCCATCCACAATCTACAACTGGGAGCGAGGACGGTTCGAGCCCCGGGTCGGGCAGTTAAGGGACCTCGCCCAGTTATTCAATGTTCGGATGGACGAAATCGACCTCGTGACCGCAGAGGACCCTACGACAAAAAAACTCGCCGCCTAGAAACAGCCTAGGCGGCGAGTGGCAGTGTCCCAACCCTGCTTGGAACAGGGGAGGAGGATCCAATCCTATCACCCGGAGAAATCGTTATGACCGCAACGGCACCGGCAAAAGCACCGCCAAAAACGAACCGTGCAACGTGGCTCGACTGGCAACGCGTCGCCGTTCCCGAAGCGCCAGAACCGAGGGAACTTCTCACCCGCGAGGAATTCGTTGATCGCCTCAACGGTATTGGTCTGGACATCGACGTTGACAGCAATCTCCGCTACTGGGAACGCAAAGGCATCCTCCCACGCGCAATCCGCCGCGGTGACGGCGTTACACGGACCAGTCGGAGTTATTACCCGCCGTGGATGATCGGTCTCGTTATCCTCTTGCGTGAATTGCAGGCTGATGGACTTTCACTGCCGGAAATAGCACAACGCTTACGTGCTGAGGCTCCTCGAGTAATCAACCGCTCATGGAGTGCCGACCTTGTGGGCGGCACTGAGGCATATTGGCAACTCCCCGTAATTCCCCCCGACCTTGAATCCGTCCTCTTGAACTACATCAAACGTTGCCAATATGCCATGGGAGGAAAGAGATTGCGGAGCTTCGCTGTCGTGGTCGACGAGAACGACAAGGAGGTGAGCAGGTACGGCACCGGCCTGCTTGATAGCAATTAGAAATGTAACCATTGCACTTCTTATGATTTGCTGGTATCGTCCCCCTATAAGCACGCGCCGAGGTGGCGCGCGGAGGGGGCACCAATGGCAAATGCAGCGAGTGAACTCCTCGGAACCGGCGATGTGGCGCAACACGTCGGGTATTCACCGAGCGGTATCAAAAAGCTTGAGAGATTGGGTGTTATTCCGCGTGCGCTCCGGGTGGCAGGGACTGGCCGTCGCGCTTGGAGGTCTGAGGATTTACCGCTGATCGAGGAACGGATCGCGGCGCGTCGTGCTGAACGACTGAGCGGGCCGGGAGCGGCTTAACGGAAAACCCGCCAGGCTGGGGGCAAATCCAATGACTGACGGGTTTCAAAGGAGTCTTATTCCATGGATACCTTACCAAATCCCACGGTCAACCGCAACAGTCAGGCGGTGCAGTTATGACCACCGCTACAAGCATCGACCCAAGCCTCATCGCAACACTGACTGCAGCTGCGGAAGAGCGCGACGGTCATCCCGAACGCGGCGAGATCCGCTTCCGCTGTCCCTTCCCCGACCACGTCGACAACCATCCGTCAGCTCGCTGGAGTCCAGACAAAGCGACGTTCTTTTGCGACGTGTGCGGCAAAGGCGGCGGCGCGATTGACTTCGCCAAACTACTTGGTCTCGACATTCCGAAATTCTCCCCGAATGGCCATCATCAACCTAAAGGATTGACGCTCGCGCAGTACGCAGGCGCAAAGCGGTTACCGCTGGCGTTCCTTCAGGGACTCGGGTTGCGAGACGCCAGATACTCGGGGAATCCAGCGGTTGAAACGCCCTACCTCGACGAGAACGAACAGATCGCAGGCACGCGGTATCGGACGGCGCTCACAGGCGGGGACCGCTTCAAATGGCGCAAAGGTGATCACATCTGCCTTTACGGACGCGAACGTCGCCAGCTGGCACTTGATCGCGGCTACGGCATTCTGGTTGGTGGGGAGAGCGACAGTCAGACATTGTGGCTGCACGACGAACCGGCGTTTGGTTTGGCCGGTGAAGGCAACTGGAAAGATGAGCGAGACGCGTCCACGCTTGACGACATCCCCGTCGTCTATGTGGTGATTGAGCCGGACCAGGGTGGAGAAGCGCTCCGCAAGAAACTCAACACATCACGCATCCGTGACCGATTCCGGGTCATTGACCTGATGGGCATGGTCGGGGTCAAAGACCCGTCCGCGCTGTATCTAAACGATCCTGAGCAATTCACGGAGCGATGGGCGGCAGCCAAGACGAAAAGCATCCCCCTCGTTGAGTTCGTTATTCCCCCTTCTTCCCCCTTATTCACTTCTTCAGAACAAAACGAATCGATGTTTTCGTGCCCTGAATTCCCGATTGACGCGATTCCCGAACCCGCTCATTCATTCATCATCGAAGCGGCGGCAGCGCTCGGCGTGCCAGTCGAGATGGTGGCGGTACCGCTCCTAGGGTATGCCGGATGCGCGATGGGGCGGGCATGGACGATCAAGATCAAGGCAGGGTTTGAACAGCGTGCCATCTTCTACGTCGCCCTCGTGGCACCTCCTGGGAGCGTCAAGACACCGTCTTTGGACGCCGCCCGCTCTGGTCTGGATGAACTCCAGAAGAAGGCATTCAAGCGGTTTAGCGAGCAACTTGAACGATGGACAACGAATGTCGAGGCGGCAAAAGACGCGAAGCTTCCCGAACCCGAACGACCGGTCCTTGAACATTTACTGACGACCAACGCAACGATGGAAGCGGTCTCGGTGATGGCAATGTCATCACCGGGATTCGTCCTGCACCGGGATGAAATCCTTGGCTGGGTCAAGTCGTGTGATGCCTATCGCGGCGGAAAAGGCGGAGATCGACAAGAGTGGCTTTCGTCATGGTCGGGCGGACAGATTAAGGTTGACCGCAAAAAATCCGACCCTATCTATGTTGAGAATCCGCATATCGGCGTTGTCGGGTCGATTCAGCCGGATATGCTCGCTGAGCTTGCTGATGAGGCAAGTCGTCGGGATGGATTCGTTGAGCGCATCTTGTGGTGTATGCCAGACGTGCAGCCGTCCGGATGGACCGAAGATGAAATCAGTTCGACAACGCTGGCAAAGGTCGAATCGCTCTTCGCCAAACTCCGCTACGAACACGGTGAAGACTGGGGCAATTTACGCACTCCCATCACGGTCTCACTGAGTCAGGAAGCAAAGGTCGAGTGGCGGTCGTGGTACGACGAGAACATCGCGGGAATCGCGAAGACGGAAGGGATCTCCGCCGGAATTGCCGCGAAATTGCCGCTCCAACTTGCTCGGCTCTGTCTGGTCCTTCACGCACTGGCCCATCCTGACAACCCGCCGTTGGTCGTATCCGGCGAGACGATGCAAAACGCGATTGACCTGGTCGAGTACTTCCGAGGGCAAGCATTACGCGCCCTCCCATCCTTCCAGACATCACCCGTTCGCGGTCAGGCAGCCGGGGTCAAAAGTCGTATTCGCCGCATCCTCGACCGCGCCGCCGGTGAATGGGTGACACGCACGGAAATCAATAACAAGCTGAAAGGCGCGGTTGATACCGAAGAGATCACCGAGGCGCTCAACCAGCTTTCGTCATCCGAAGAAGCGGAGATGAGAACAGTCCCAACAGGCGGCAGACCACGAGAAGAATGGAAATCACTAACGTCTGAAAAAGAAGTAAAGGGGGAAAAAGGGGGAATAAGCCCGGAATTCGATAGGGGCAAGGTATGAACGCCGCCGCTCTCCTCATCGGCGAACTCTCATTGCTTGATGTCCACCTGATCGTCGACGGCGAGGACCTGCGCTACCAAGGGCCGAAAGGCACGGTGACCCCAGAGCACCTCCACCGATTGAAGGCGTTGAAACCGGAGATCCGGCAACGCTTGCTCGATCAAGAGCAGGAGATTGCTTGGCGCGTTCACCTCATGCTGGCGACCGATTCATTCGTTGTCTGGGAGTTCCCCCCTCGACCGGGGTTCTGCTTATCCTGCGATGAACCCGTCGGACGCAACGAGGGCGACCGCTGCGCGCTGTGTCGTCTCGCGGCCGTCCGCGTTGGTCGCGTTGTCGACGGTCTCGATGCACCACCCGAAGAGGTCCCCGCTCCCGACCCCGTTCGCCTGCCAAGTTGGGACTGCGTCTGCGGCGCCAATGTCGTCGGCGATTGGACCTATTGCCCGCATCCCGATTGTGGACGTCCGCGAACAAATGCACATATGCACAAATCACCAAATGGAACGGAAAGGATCGCGTCGTGAAATCACCCAAGCCGGGCCGTTGCCTGTTCTGCGGCAACCCCGCCAAAGCCGGGTGCGCGTTGTGCCTGGCCTGCCGGTGTTTGAAAGGTGAAAAACCGTGATTGAAACAACGTGCAAACAGTGCGGTCAACTCTTTACACCCTCACGGCAGGAGATTGTCGCCGGCAGCTGGCGAACCTGCAGTGATTGCCAGTCTGAGCGGCAATTGAGGCCGGAGCATCCGATTGGTGGACGGTGCCAAAAGTGTCGAAAACCGCTCCGCGACAGGCGTGCTTATCTTTGCATCGAGTGCGCGGCGGTCTCGGTCTCTTAGCGCGCGTGCGCCATACCTTACTAGGCGAGTGTTGATGTTACGTTCAGAGAAACACGGGATACAGGAATGATGCAGCACCGATGCAAGGCGACAACGAAGTCGGGTGAGCCGTGTAGCGCCCGGACGCTACCTGAGAGTGAGTGGTGCTTCGTCCACGACCCGCACCGGATCATTGATATCGCCGAAGCGCGAAAGAAAGGCGGTCAGGCGAAGTCCAATCGCGTGCGAGCAAAGAAAGCGGTGGTCGATGGCGCCCTCTCACCGGCGGAACTCGAAGGTCTGCTCGGCATCGTGATGAAGGCGGTGCTCAACGGTCACAAGGAGCCCGCGATTGGCAACGCCATTGCCAACCTGGCTCAAGCGGCCATTGCCGTGCGCGATGCGGTCGCGGTCGATGAACGGCTCGCCGAGCTTGAGCGGCGCATCGGGAGTCGATCGGCATGATCGCGACCGTTGAGAAGCGTCTGGCCGTCTTGGAGCGGTTGATTGACCGGATCGAGACACCGGCGCCGTCCTGGGCCACGCCCGTCGACTTGGCGGTTGCTGCCGGTCTCAATCCGGACGCTTGGCAGCGGGACTTCCTGACCGCTCGGCCACATCGGGGGTTGCTCAACTGTTCGCGGCAATCGGGCAAGTCGACCACCAGCGCGGCGTTGGCGGTCTGGACAGTGGTCACCGAACCGGGCGCGTTGGTGCTGCTGTTGTCGCCGACGTTGAAGCAGTCCGGCGAACTCTTCCGGAAATGTCTGACATTGTGGCGTGCCCTCGGTCGGCCGATCGGCGCCGCCTCCGAAACCGCGTTGACGCTGGAGCTGACAAGCGGCAGCCGCATCGTTTCGCTTCCGGGTGTCGAGGCATCCATCCGGTCGTTCAGTGCCCCGCGGTTGATTCTGGCCGATGAAGCAAGTCGCATCCCGAACGACATCTTTGCCAGCGTGCTGCCGATGTTGGCGGTCTCGGACGGTGACTTCATCGGATTGTCGACCCCATTTGGCAAACGTGGCTGGTGGGCTGAGGCGTATCTCTCCGGCGGCGACGCCTGGCAAAGGTGGGAAATCCCGGCGACCAGCTGCCCACGGATTGCGCCCGCGTTCTTAGCGGAGGCGGAGCGGACCATCGGTCGGTTTTGGTTTGAGCAAGAGTTTTTGTGTCGCTTCTTAGATGCAGAGAGCCAAGCGTTCTCAACGGACGATGTCGAACGGGCGTTCTCACGGGAGGTCGAAATATGGAATCTGTAGATCCGTCCGACGTGACGGTGGGCGTGGACTTCGGACAAAAAAGCGACCCAACCGCGATTGTGGTTACGCAGATGGTGCGCCGCACCATTGCCTGGCCCGATCCCGCCAAAGAGGCGGTCGCGTTCTGGACCATGACCGAGGAGCGGACCGAGACGCGGTTCGTGGGCCGTCGGATCGAACGGCTGCCGCTCGGCACGTCCTATCCCAAGGTCGCCAAGCGGGTCGCCGATATCGTGCGGGGTATCCATGACCTGCGACCCCGCAACCTGGCCCCGAGTAGCGGGCCGACGATCATCGCGGATGCGACCGGACTCGGCACGCCGGTGCTCGACATTCTCAAAGAGGAATTGGCGGTGAGGCGACTGGCCTGTCGCGTGACGGGCGCCACCTTTACGCACGGGCAAAAGCTCACCGGTGCCGTCGGCGGTGACCAAATCACCGTCGGCAAGGGGTATTTGGTTTCGCGGCTCCAAAGTCTTTTACAGACCGCGCGGATTGATCTTCCGCGCACGGCGGAAGCGATCGCGTTGAAGGAGGAGTTACTCGCTTATGACATAAAAATTGATCCAGACGGCGACGCGAAGTTCGGCGCCTTTCGAACGGGGACACACGACGATCTGGCGACCGCGTTGGGGTTGGCCGTCCTGGCGGATGAACCAGGAGGATCAAGCTGGGGCGACCTGACCGCCGACGACATCGCCGCCTGGGCACGTCTGGGGGCGGGGACCCGCGTCGCATGAGCGACGGGGAGCACCAATTGCATGAAGGAGAACCATAGGATGAATCGCCTCACGGCCCCAATCAATCGCTTTGAGGGCATGACCACCCACGAACCGCGACCGAGCCGCCAGGCGACGGAGTGGAGATATCTCGACGAGGGCAGTCTTGTCCTCGCTCAAGATCAATGGGATACCGCCGAGCAGGTGCGGCAGCATTGGCAGCGGGAAGGCGAACGGGTGGACCGCGACATCGCAGCGCGAGCGGCCGCCCAGGCGAAGGCCGAAAAGGAGCGCTCGGACGCGGTCATCAATAACGTCTTCCGCGATCGGTATCTCGCCGCCGGTGGTGACCTGGCAACGTTTGAAAAGGACTTGCCGGAGTTGCGGCGAGAGCACGCGAAACGGGTCGCGCTCGGACTGGATCAGCCGACGAACTCGCTCGACGTCCTCAAAGAACAGCTGCGGACGGCCCGTGCCCGTATGAATTTCGGTGCAGCACCGGACCCCGCGACGCAGCCATAAACGACGCCTAGGTCGCCACAATCGCCGGAGCGGGCATCTTCCGTCCGCTCCGGTCATCGATCCAGCGAACGCTCATTCGACGCCTGTACGGCCCTTCTGGCGTGTCTGAACTCAGGATGAGGGAGGGCGCTTTTAACCGTCGCGAGCGGATTTTGAGATTGAAAACTATAAGCACATTTGTGCTTTATTATGGGACGTTGGGTCGTCGTTGAAGACACCGCCTCGCGGACACACGGTCGGCCACACTCGCCGATCTCTACAGGTCGCAGTCTGGGCAGGGTAGGATCTCGTACCCTTCGACCGCTGCCCAGCCGGTGATGTCATCGCGGGAGACCGTGCATGCCTTCAACCGCGTCGTCTTGCGGCGCCTGAGTCCTTCCCCAAGGTGACCACAGTTCGCGCGGTGGAGTTGGGCGGTGCGTGAGCCAACGGCATTCAGGACATAGCCGTCGGTGAGATGCTTCGCTTTCCAGGCTTTGTAGGCAGTTTCGTCGTTGCGGAAAACAGGCATCGTCGCCCCCTTCGTGGAGTCGCGTTGAGGTCAAAGTGGCAGCGGGTGAGCCCGCGCGCTGGCTCCTGGCCGTCCGGCAAGTCTCAGCAGAGACCGGACCGCGGTGGCCATCGGTCTTGGTATCGGGTGTCACCGTTGACGCGCGGACTCGACGGCATTGTCTCACCGTCGGGACGTTCGCCCCGTGCACATCAGGACGTTTCACTCTCCGTGCCCATCCACCCTTCCCCCTACGATCGGCCTAGGGCGTTCGGGTGATCAGGAGGGTGTGGAGCTGTGCAGCAGGAATCGATCAGATACCAGGTCATCTATCGCAGCGGCGATCAGACGCGCGAACTCGGGCGCATCGCGGGCGTTCCTGCCACATCATTTACCCTCGATCCCTTCCTCAGCCGCCTCCTCTTGGCTGGCATTCGGCATGGCGAGATTCTCCTCGTTGAGGAAATGACGCGACGGATCGTGGTCCAACGTACCGTGTGTCTCCCACATCGTCGCTCATCGCGCAAGAGCGACCCGTCTCAATAAGGAGGGATTCTGCGACAACCCCGAACAGCGTTCGACGGACCCGACCGTAGGCACGACTGGATGTCTCTTTAGTTGTCTCAGAATCATCGTCTCATAACTTACGCGGCGAGTAGGTTTTGAGACGACACGCACTGTCAACCAGGTTGACAGTGAATCCCAGCCGCGCCATACTCGACTTTATGAATACGGAAATCATTTCCGAAAAGAAAAAGGCAGGCAGACCGAGGGCGACGCCGCCGAAATACGATGCGGTGATGCGTGATCTCCTCGGTCCGGAGAAGACGCGTCGCACGGTCTTGAACTGGATATATGGAACCCAGGCGCATAGCCGATTACAGGCTGACCCCGACTTTGACTACGGCCACATCCTCGCCCCTAAATCGGGGGAGCCCCGGATCACGATTCTCGCCGAACTGGAGCGCATCGAAGACGGCGAACCGATGTACCTTGTGGCGCGGCGCATCTGCGAACAGAAGCTTTCAACCGCGAAAGCGATCGCGCTGATTCGACGGGTCCGATTCAAGAATGACGAAGCGCCGGAAGATCGCCTGGTCGTCTTGGTTCTCAAAGCGATCGACACCCATCTTGCCCGCTATCCGACCACAACACTGGAAGATGTTCTTGCCGCGCTCGATGATGCGGCCCTCGCGGTCAAAACCTCGATCTCCTAACTTCCCCAGAACTTCCACCACGGGCGCGAGGTCTCCGTACTCGTCTTCGCCGCTTCAGCTCGTCCTGGAGCGTCTGGAGGGCTCACGAGAGGCTCTGTACGGGGTTCGTCTTTCTCCGGCGTGGTCAACGTCATCAGTCCTGATCGTTGCCGTAGGTTTCACAAATCCGGCTTCGATGGCGGCACGGTTGACGGACAGGCGACCGGCGCAGACCGCGTTATAGAGCGTGCGATCTTCGAGGCGGGCGAGGTGGTCAAGTTTGCGCTGTGAGTAGTGACTAATACCCGTAGATGATGCCCTGCCCATCTGCGGATCAATCGCTAAATTAGTGATTGATCGTGATGATTCACTTCTCCTGTCGCCGCCCCGGTCCTGTACCTGTCCGTCTGTCTGCTCTGCCGCTAAACGCGCCCGATCACTCGCCTTCCGTGCAACCATGTGGGCATAAAGATCCGCGACGGACTTGCCAATCTCTTGCCGGACCAACTCGTCTAGGCTGCCGTAGGGCTTTCCTTGCGGCCATTGATCGAAGACTCGTTCCCGGTCAAGGGTATCGATCATTTTTTGCAGGACATCGCTTGCATTCGCGCAATCCGCGCCGCCCGATACTCGGGATTTCCTCCATACTTTCCAGAATACATACTGTCAGTAGGATTACCTTCGTTTGATTCGACAGGGGGGGCGGCCGCGCGGACGAACGGGTTTGGCGGTCGCCGCTCGTGCCTCGGCAGACTTTCGCTCATCGATAATCGCGTTGATTGCACCAATGTCACCGCTTCCAGACCTGCCACCATTTCACCGATTCCACAACCGGGGGCGACTGCAAGGTAACAGCAGTCGTCTTCGGCGCTATCTCTTCACCTTGGCCCGCTGGTGAAGCCGTAGGAAGCTCTACACGCGGTTCGGGTTCATCGTCGGGAACATCGCCCGCCGTCAGCTGCTTCAGCTCCTCTTCGGCTTGGTTTGCTCGACTCTGCCAATACGTAGTCGCCTCGACGAGTCGCTCAATCTTCGCTCGTTCTTCAGCTAAAGCGGTGCGCTCTTCAGTGAGCAGATCGCGTAACACGCCGATGGCCTCAATAGCCGCGTGGTCGGTCGTGGTCGGTCGATGACCACCCGTTATGGTTGGTTGGTTGGCCGACGACCGACTATCTGCCTCATTAGTGGTTGGTCGCCAATCGACCAGCCAACCATCAGGAGTCTTGACCCCGATCAGGGTACCCCGCTTGAGACGCTGGCGCACCGCGTTGACCGTAATCCCAAGACGTAAGGCAGCTTCCTCGAGAGAAACCTGCTCGTAGTTGGTCGGTGGTTGGTCGGTCATCTCGGGATCATCGCTGATCCTGTCACCACAGTCGAGCCACGAGCCGAGAGGTGTTTGCTATCCTGGTCACATGAGTACCTACCGCGTTGAACACCGCACGGACGGCACCGTCGATATTGTTGCCCACACCTCCGATGTCCACGCCAGCCAAGAAGAGCTCTCACACCACGCGGCGCGTCTGGCTGCGGCGGGCGCCACAGGCGAACTCGTCCTCGTCGATGAGACAACGGGGGAGGATGTTGCTCGTCGTCATCTGCAGACGGTATCGGGAGAGACCGACGACATCGGTATCGCCTGAACACGACGACGCCCCAACCTTTCGGTCAGGGCGCCCCCAGAGGCAGGAGGCATATCTTCGTCCTGCGGACTGGCTACCGCCACGGCCGGGTCGCCTAGGCGGATGATCAAGGAGCGTGACGGTATCAAGCGCCCTTGATCACGTTGTGGACCGGAAGGATTTGCACCGACGGTTGCTCTGGCCCGCTGCCGCCCTGCTGGAGCAGGGGGCCGAGGATCTGGAAAAAGCGGTCGAACGCCTCCTGCGACTCCCATACATCGGTGACCACATAGCCGGTCCCTTTCTCGGCCGCGACATGGAACTGACGTCCGGGTGGTTGTCCGTGGCCGGCTGCCTCGAGTTGCTTGACGACTTGGTCGTAGTGAGCGAGCGTGTCTTCCGAGGCGTCCGAGATCATGAGAATGGCCATGGTGCCCTCCTGCTGACGAGACGCCCCACCGCGAAGCGCGAGGCAGTATACGACTACGCGCCGGCCGATGGCCGAGTGGTTTTTCAACGTCCTCTAAAAATGCAAACGCCCCGACCGGAAAGGCCGAGGCGGGGAGCGAGACGTGTCAGCGGTTTCGACGTTCGCTCATGACAATCTCCGAATCGCTTGCCCGTCTTCAGGCAACCCACGTCGACATGCCGCGATCAGGGACATCCCGACCTCAATACCTTCCTTGAGTAAGTCCGCCACGTCGGGGCGGTCCGTGGCGATGGTGCGCAACCGTGTGGGGTCGATTCGTTCGAACTCGTGTTGAGCGAGACGGGCACGGCGAAACCACGCGACGATCTGTTCAGAGGCAATCTCTGGCAGTGTCGCCCGTTCCATTTCCACCAGGACAGCTTTACTTTCGCTCGGCAGGGAGTCAACGAAGTCGCGGCGGTCCGCCTCGATCTTTGCTGTGCGTACCGCCGCCAGGTCCGCGACATCAGCGATGATCTCACCGGTATCAGTGTCAACGATGGAGAACAACGGCGGCGGCTCGTGCCAGTCGTCCTCGTCGTCGTCTTCGAGTTCAGCGACTGGCTGGTGCTGTGGGTATTTCAGTTCGTCAAGGCGGGCGCGAACATCACTCGACCTTACGCGCTCGCCTAACTTTGCCTTTGCAATGAACTCATCTCGAACCTCAACGGGTGTTGATTTCGCCGCCAATTCATACAGCGCGGTGACATCGATTGATTTCCCATTATGGGAAATCTCAGGGAATATCCGAGAGACATCCATAAGTCGATACGCCTGCGAGACACCGAAGGGCATTTCCGTCTCGATCCACGACACGAACGAACCGCCGTGGTAGTTCGCAAGGATCAATTGGGATGCTAATAGGATATTCCCAATCTCAACGGTTGCAGTGAGCCCCTTTTCGTAGACCGCGTCCTTGTTCGCAACAAGTCGATCCCGGTCTTCAGGGGTGATCCCGTTGTAGTCAAACGCCATGGTTAGGTGATGCATTGATCTCCCTTGCTCACTCATTGACCGACATCCTCCACTGCATCCCGACTGGGCCAAACGACACTCACGAAACGATTATGCGGGCGAATCCACATCGACGCGGATCGCCTCGGCGCGTCGTTCCGGGGTCATGGGGACGGCGCGGTGCTGCTG
>MWWH01000038.1_pt1 | contig 27888 bp, 27 predicted proteins | sample 1047231 | NCBI WGS metagenome assembly MWWH01 (sample SAMN06349967, study PRJNA376086) | soil metagenome | isolation source: MG3-2 sample Antarctic (ecotone) soil | place: Antarctica | collected 2015-01-13 | reverse complement strand
AAAGGTAGATATATCGGAAACTGCCGCTCTTGCCCCGAGGAGATTTGGGATCAGCAATACGTCCCTTACGCGCCCCTTGCAGTCCTTTCACGACTGGCCACCGCTCGGGTTTCTCTATCAGCTCCGCTTGAATTGCCTCCAGCGTCTCGGGAGAAGCCAGTTCAGTTATACGCTTCGAAAAGATTGGGGTCTCTACGAACGAGTAATAAACAGGCGACTCCGACATAGATGATATATCCCACATAGTGGGATACGTGTCAATGAAAAAGTGTTGCTTTCCACCGACTTCTATCAGAAGTTAGCGAAAAAAATATCTTTCCTCCCCTGCTGGTAATCTGGTAGTCTGGCAAACCAGAAAGGGAGAAAACCAGATGGCCGTATGAGGATCATTACCATAACAGGTTATAAAGGCGGGATCGGAAAGAGCACAACTGCGTTTCACCTCGCCGCCTACTTCAGCGACTTCGGCAAAACGGTGCTCATTGACGGTGATCCAAACCGCACCGCTGTTAAGTGGTCGGGACGAAGCTCTGAGCCGCTGCCGTTTATCGTCGCTGACGAGAGACAAGCGATGAAGACTATTCCGGGAATGGACTACGTCATCATTGATACGCCGGCACGCCCACGCTCGGATGATCTGAAAGAGCTGGCCAAGGGCTGTGACCTTCTAATCCTTCCTACGTCTCCAGACGTTGTGAGCCTTGAACCCATGCTTGAAACTGCCCGCGACATTGAGGAGGCCAAATTTCGGGCTCTGATTACAATTGTTCCACCTCATCCGAGCAAAGAAGGTGAAATGATGAGAGACGATCTGGAGGAGGGCGGGATACCAGTTTTCAAAGCTATGATTCGCCGCACGGTGGGCTTCGCGAAAGCGGCCATGACCGGACGACCCATTAGGGACCTCGAAGACACCCGTGCCCGGGCCGCATGGGAAGACTACAGGTCACTCGGTGACGAGATCAGGGAGTTACTGAAATGAGTAAATATGGGGCTTTGATTAAGGAAGCTAGAAAACAGGATCACAAGAGAGCCAAGAATCAAGAGGCGGGACAGATAGCTCATCCAGAGGAAGAAGTGAATCTTAGCATCAAGGTCGCTAGGTCACTTCGGCAGCACTGGGCAGCGGAATCAAAGCGACAGGGAACAACGCTTAAAGCTGCAATTACCGAATCCCTTAACGCAAAATTCGGTAAACCAGAATAACAGAAAACCAGTTTTCTGGTTTTCTGTTACAAGCTTGGCAGGCAGGGAACTAGAATCTTTTGTGTTCTACCTCATCGTTCTTAAACAACTCCCGCAAACGCGAAAGAGCCATAGGATGCCGCAAAATCAAGCAACCTCACCCAAAAGTGAAACCAACGCCGCAGAAGGGAACAGCGGAAACTCTTGAAGATATCCCCTCAACGGGGTTTCTTTTCCTTCCCATTACACTCGTTCCCCTTCAAAGGGGACGTTGAGACACTTGAACCCCAGCTTTTCGAGCAAGATTAAGATGGAGGTGGAAGAACCTTCTATGTCACCTACGGCTGCGCCCCCACGGCGACGATCACAACAATTACTAGCAGCAGAAGGAGCAGCCCCGTGACGGCGTTCTTTATCGCCTCGTGGCCCAGCGCAAGCTGATCGACCTTCTTGTTAATGACCTCCCTATTGAAGGCCATAATCTGAGTCATCTGGGCGCAGATCCTCTGTAAGTATGCCGCCTTCTTCTCTTTTGGTTTGGGTGCGATCTCTTCCGTCTCGATGTGGGCGTAAGACCTTCTCCCCAGGCCGTTGATGGCGGCGAGTGAAGCCCTCAAGAACTGAAGTGCGACGTACGCGCCGACGGTGCCGACGATCAGAATGCTGGTCCGGGTGAATTGGCTGACATGTCCGCTAGTGAGGAAAGTGACCATGGCCACGGTCACCGTCATGGCTACGGGGACAAGCGAAGAGATACTTAGGAGCTTCGACTCAATGATTTTAGCTCGGTCGTCTTCGGACTTCAGCTCGTCTTTCAACAGGTTGTAGGCGGCCTCGATGGTGCCGTCGTCCGCCGACTTGTCGTCGAGCCATTCGAACGCGGCCACGTCATCTTTTTTCGGTGGGGCGACCAGTGTAGGCCACACCAGGTCGAACAGCCTGTCCTGAATATCCTTCCGACGCATTCGTCTAATCCCTCAAGCCATCGAGGAGCCAAGTGGCTATCGCCTCGGTGATTGGGAAACCCAGTTTCTCCTCGATCCAAACCCACTGGCCGTTCGGGTTCACCTCGAGAAACACGTACTCGTTCCGGGGCGTCAGGACGAAATCAATCGCCCCGAAGTTGAGGCCGAGCATCTCCATATAATTCAGACAGGCATCCCGAACCTGTGCCGGGAGGTCGTGGGCGTAATGCGGGAGGTCTTCGTTGTCCGTCCTACGCCAGTCCAAGACCGCAGTCGGCTCACTCTGGGAGTCTATGGCTGCGGCGAAGACCCGCCGGCCGACCACCGTGACGCGAATGTCGAAGAGCTTGGGAAGCAGTTCTTGGTATATCACCGGTGCCATTCCTAGGGGCGCGTCCTCTGCCAGATCGTCCGGTGCCACCTGGCTCGTAAAAACGCCCGTCTGTCGGTCGCCGTAATCGAAGTAGCCGAGCCGCAACGGCTTGGCCACAACCTCGCCGCGCTTCTCCTTGAAAAACCCTCTGACTCTCTGCGGGTCGTTAGAAATCAACGTGTCCGGCACCGCCAGCCCTAGAGACTGGGCGACTGAGAGTTGGTATATCTTCGACTCGGCCATTTGGATCTTCGCGGGGTGGCTCATCCACTTCACGGGGCGGTCTGATGAGGTTTTCGAGTAGAGAGCCCCCTTCAGGAACCACTCGGACTCCCTGAGGCAGTATTCCGCGTCCTGTGTTGCGACCTCCCGGGGTAATACCGGCAGGCGGTGGCGACGGAACCAGACGCTGCGGACGCCGTCGAGGTCAGCCCCTTTTGAGCCCGAGGCCCATGACCATGAAGAGGGATGGGAACTGCCGAGGGCGATGCTTGATGAGGCGAAGAGCGGAAAGTCTTCCGTGTTTATCCGGTATGACGAGGCACCGAGATCCCTCAGCTTGAGCACCACATGGTCGGTGGCGATGTCGACCTTCGTGCTGACAATCAGGACCTTAGGCGAAGCCTCAGTCGTCATCCGTGGTTTCCTGCCCGACGAAGGTTACTTTTGTGCCGGGCGGCACTGGCGCGGCCGGGTTGTGGGCGGCGGGCCCTCCTTCCACCATGAGCACCATCGCCTCCTCGTCGTATCGCAACTCCCGATTCGCTGGCCGGTGGGGAATCTCGACCTCGTACTTTGATAGGAGCGGCCGCGCTCTTTTGTCTTTATCACTCATCGTCCGTGGTCTCCGCCACAACTTTTGTATATCTGCTGATGTCGCTGACCCGCGCGGACGCGATATCCGTGTCCAAAAGGGTCGAAGAATAAACCTTGTCCGCAGAGGTGGTCTCGTCTCGGGGATGCATTTTAGAAGCCCCGTTCGCGCCGGTGAGCGCCTCCTCGTATCTGCTCAGCAAAGGTCTTGGTTGTCTTTCCATGCTCTGATTATAGCTTAGAGGCTCGGAACGCCATATCTCACCGGACGCCGCCGACCCAGACCTTCTTGATGGCATCGTTCCACAGCGCGCGGGTGTACTGCTCTGCCGATATGCCGTGCGAGCTACTCTTCCGTTCCACCTCGCCGCCCTCTTCCGCCACGGCGTATTCACGGATGACGCGCTCCTCGACGGAGCCGAAGCGCATGACCAACTCACGCATGTAGTCCCTCTGTGAGAGTTTTCTTCTCACGGCTCGACCTCGTCAAGGAAATACGTGTCATCCATCTCTTCGTCGGCCTTAAAGTCCACGGGGGTCATTGACATCCCCCGCTGCTTATCCAGGCGCGGCTTCGTCGCGGCCTTAATCTCATTGATCTCGTCGCCCGTCTCTCGGGACAGGTAGAAGCGGTGCGCGCCAAGCCACTCCAAGGCTTTGTAATACTCTTTGGCGTTCACGATCTCGGGGGCGACGGCCACGCGGAGTTTTTCCATCTGCTCGGTGATCTCGGAGCGGCGAATCCTCTTGTGGAGTTCGGGCACCAAGTTTATCGTACCGTCTTGAGAGACGACGACCGCTAGGCATTCATGCTCCTTCTCTTTGGCATGAATATACCTGAGGGCCGAGTTGTATCTGGCCCCGCGCGCCCTCGTGCCTTTACCTTTGACAGCGCCGCCGTCGAGGATGACCCCGGTCGCGTGGCAGACGCCGGCAGGGTCCACCAGCACGGCACCGTCGATTGAACTCAGCATGAGCACGCTCGCTGCGTCAATAGTGGCTGGGTCCTTTAGAACCGTGCTTTGCTCCTCCAAGCGGTCGGCCTCTTCTGCGGCGGCACTCGAGATGACGATCATCGTCCCGTGCGGCTGCTTAGTTGCGCTCTTGACGATCTCCCAGAGCGCGTTCTCATCCGGCGGCGACTTAGCAAACCTCCGGCGCACGTGGTCCCTGAACTTATCCTCGCCCACGGGCTCGCCCGGCAGGGAAGGCACCCCGTTAATGACGTGCATCATCACCCCGCGGTCCTTATGTCTCAGTTCCCACCTGTAGTACCCGGTAAATTTCACGATGAAGACGTCAGAATCGTAGTTGTCATACTCATTCTTGATCTCTTTTAACCGGCCGAGTCCGACGATTGAGTGGCCGGTACTCACAAGGTACGGCCCCTCCTCGTCGGCGGTCTTCACGAGCGTTCGGGCTTTAGCCATCTCAATGACTTTCCTAGCCGCCCCGATGTCCTCTAGCTCAGGGGGGTGCTTGAACTCTACCAACATTTCCAGGCAGTAGTCGTCCCAGTGGAAGAAGTGGATCTCGCCACCGGCCAACTCCCCCTCGTGAGTTTTCCAAGAGAGGTTATTCAACGCGTCGAACGCCTCGGACCAGCCTGATTGTGTCGCCCTAGCCATAAGTTCCCGCCCGCCCCTGCGTAGTATCTCCTCGGGTTCTACACCGAGCGTGTCGGAGTCGAGTCCCGCTATGGGGTCCCGCAGTACTCTGGCGCAGACCTTCAGGAACTCGATAGCCGTGGCGTCGACGAGCGACCCGGATAGGCGCGTGCTAAACAGCCATTGCACCGGCAGCGAGACGGGCGAGCTAAAAGCACCTGCGTCGAGCTGGAGAATGCAGCAGACTTTATATCCACCAACTACCGTCGGCGGAGAACAGTAGGAGACAGCCTTGCTTCCGCCTTTTGATTTCTCAAGGGTCTGCACTACAGCTTCCTGGATCGGTTCGGCAGAGGGCTTAGGTCCCTGAGTCCACCCGGGACCGCGCCTGCCGAAGGGCTTGGCCGCCTCTTTCTCATCTATCTGTCGGGCTAGGTCCATGACGCCGGAGAATAATTCTGGCAGGTACCCGCACTCATCGGTGGGTTCCAGACACACGGGTATACTCCCGCCCTCGGTAACTTCAGGGATACCCAAGAGGAAGATACGCGGTCGTAGCTTGTCGTCGAGGCGGTCAAACACCTCCCTGGCCGCCTTGGCGGCACCAACTTGAAACCACCCCTGAAATCTCCACATCGGGGCGGCGACCTTATCCTCGTCGCTCATAACGTCTGTCACCCGCTGTTAATTACGTTGCGCGGCCCGCCGTCCGTAAGTCTTGAAGCAGGCGGCGTCCTAATTACTCATCCTTACGCCCTGAGCGGGCTGGTCTCCGGTCATGGCCATCTTCAATCTCAATCCGTGGCGAAAGCGGTGCCCACCTTCTCCAAAGTTTCTGCGGCCAGTGAGTGCTTGCAGGCCGGATTGCGGATGATCAACGACTGTTCTGTCGCCTTGTCACTCCGCACCAGCTTTGTGAAGACGTGTGGCCCCAGGTTAACAGAGAAGGACTCTTTTCCACCTTCGTCGAAGGTGTGGAACATGACGGCACAGAGCAGCTTCGAGTGTCTCTCTACCTCTTCAGCTAGGGCGGCGACAAGCCACCTGATGTCGTAGACGAAAAGGATCAGGTTCGTGCCCGCCGGTATGAGGACGACGATGCCGGGCCTGTCCTCAGGTAGCTGCTTTAGTTTATCTCGGAGCTTCACTCTAGCTCGCGAGATCTCGTCCGTAAGAATGTCCGCCCCCTCGACATGGTCATTCTCCCTCATGCCCCGGCTGGCGGCCCATTCGCGGGCGCGGTCGTGATCGTCGTAGGAAGCGATACCCACCTCAATCGTGTCAGGAATTATCAACTCGCCGAACTTGCCGCTCGCCCGTACCCGGTCGACGAGATTTCTTATCTGTTCGACGATGCCTTTCAGCTCTTCCTCCTCAATGCTCCTGAGGATCTTGGCGCGGGGTAGAATGTGCCGAGGTGCCAAGACATTCTTCAACGCCTCGGGGTCGCAGAGCATGGCGTCCCGCACCAACACGTTCCAGATAACCTCGTACGTGCGGCTGGTCAGGTTCTGACCGTCGCTCGGCAGCATGCGGGAGACCTCGACGATGACTTCTTCACCAGTCTCCGCGTCTATGATCCTCATGTCGGGGTTCTTCGGCCCCGCAACCCCGCGGTGATCCTTGACGCTCACGCGCGGCTCGAATTCGACAGAGAAGCCAGCGCGAAGGAATTTCTGCGCGACCTCTATGACGGACTTGCCTTCGATCATCTCGTCGAGGTTCTTCGGCCGCTTGATACGCCTCAGGATCGCCTTGTAGCCGGGCGCGCCTTCCAGCGCCTTGAGCGCTTCGGTGAACCGGATGAGGGAAAGGCGGGCGAGGTTCGCCGCATTGGTGAAATACCAGAAGAGCATCGGGTTACGCTGCCTGTATGCCCTTTTAAGATAGCCCTCCCCCAAGACGCCCCTCAGGTACTGATAGGATTCCTTAGCACGCCGCTTATCGCCGTCGCTCAAATCGATCAGATCGCACTGCTGGATATACTTGTCCCAATTCCAGTAGTCTTCGTCGGTGACAAAAATCTCATGTGGATTACTACCCATCACTTTAATCCTTCTTCCAGAAGCCACGTACTCCAGTAAAGCGCGGGAGCGTAGCAGAATCACTCGAGCCTGAGTCCTAGGTGGTCGCATGGCGCGTCGGTGAGGTCCTGCTCGACGCCCAAATACTCTTCGGTCGTCTGTATGGACTCGTGCCCGAGCGAGAGCTGTATCTGGTCTATGGCGGCACCTCCCTTGTGCGCGAGCTTGGCGAAGGTGCGGCGCAGGTCGTGCGGCGCCACGCCCTTCTTCTCGAGCGCGCCGGCGTAGCCGACGATGATGTTGTAGATCGCCTGCGGCGTGATGCCTTCGCCGACCACGCGGTCGCCCTTATTGATCGCCCGGAAGACGAGCCCTTCGGAGACGTCTGACGCCCGGCTCCACTCGTCGATGGCAGCCTTCGCCCAGTTTGGCATCGGCACCGAGCGTATCTTGTCGCGCTTTCCTATGAGGTCGACGAGCACCCAGCGCCCGTCGCGCTGCTGCACGTGCTCGAAGGTCAGGCTTGCTGCCTCCGACCGCCTCAGCCCGCAGCCGATCAGCACCGCCAGGAGCGCCCGGTCTCGCCGCCCTTTTATCGTCCGCTTGTCGGGCGCCCCCAACCACGTCTGTGCCTCCTCGCGCGTGAGCCAGTTGCCGGTGCGACGTCCCTCGTGCCGCGCGCCTTTGACGGCCCGGATGCCGCTAGCAATCTGCGGGTCGAGCGCGCCGTTGTCTGCGGCCTCCAAGGCGAGCTTGCGGATAGCCGAGAGCCGCTGGTTAACGCTCGATGCGGCCATCCCGGCCTCACGCAACTCGGCGGCATAGCGCTGCACGACCGCCTTGCTGAGCTGCGGACGCCCCTGGCCGCGGTGCCAGTGAAAAAAGTCGAGCAGCGCGCGCCGGTAGGCGCGGCGGCTGTGTTCGCTCGGCAGGCCGTCGAGCACCACCTGGATTGCGGCATCGACGGCGTACTCCGGCTCTGCCGGCACCAGTGCTTTTCCAGTCATAGTCTGCCTCAGACTCCTGAAGTCCCGCCGTGGTGATAATCCGTGCCGACCTATCGCCCGGCCGTGACGCGATCCGCCTCCGTAAGAGAGCGTGCATGTGACTGCGTCGCGGGGAACATAAACTCCAGCCACGAGTGTCTGGGCGGCCGCTCGCCGGCCGTCACGCTATCAAACGAGTTAACGAACCTGATGCGCTCGTCGGCCGCGGGATGATGATCCAGGAATAACTGAATGACAAGTGGCGGGTGAGGGTCACTGGGTGTTCCGGCGCCCAGCTTCTCGAATACATTCACCCCGGCTTCACGCGCCGGCCCGTCTCTCACCAAGAGCCACGCCGCGGCCCAGTCCGCGTACCGCTCCTGGTAGAGCATCATGGCGTTATCAACAGGTATGTGGGCGAAGGCGAGTATGCCCGCCATCAAAGCTACGAGCGGGACGCTAGCGGGGTCATACATGTCTCCGTAACCGAGCCGCGAAGGGTAACGCGCGACGAGAAACTTACAGGCGCGCCCTGCGGCGAAGACGGCGACAGGGACCAGACAAATCATTACGATTAGCCGCATGGACTTCGCCTCGGCGTTCACGCCCAAGGCATGGTGGCCCAGCTCGTGCCCGGTGGCGAATAGGATTTCGGCGTCGGTAAAGCCGTCGAGCAGCGTGTCCGTGTAGACGATATGCACGTGTGGCTTGGCCGGGGGGTCTGGTAGGTACCCGGTCGACCTGGCGTTGACGGCCTCTGACTGTCGGCTGGAATCGACTTGTTCGATGTCGGCCTCGGTCCCTGCCCCCTTGGCAAATTCCAGAATCAAAGCCTCCTTCCTTTTGTCCGCAAGGGGCGTGGTGTGGTTATAGAGGTGTTGGAAGTCCGGCATGACCAGCAGGGCGCCGAAGACCAGCGCCGACATAGCAACCCCCGACAGCCACAGCCAGTAACGAGGGAACAGGCCGACCAGGGAATAGAACACGAAGCCGGCACCCCACACGTATGTCACAGTCACCGCGACTTCGAGCAGGTTACGGATTGCCAGCGAGGCGAAGTCCTCGTGCGTAATGTTAAAGAATAGTTTGAGCCCGTACAGCAGGAGATCGAAGGCGAACGCATAGACGCCGTAGGCGAGCGAGGCGGCGATTACGTACACGACCCGAAGGCGGAAGCGGTCCCTGAAGCGCGCCGGCAGTCTGGCGCGCCGCCCCGAGACCGATGGCCGCGCCTTTATCCTTTTCGACAGCCGGTCGCCGAAGCGGACGCCCCTCCCGGTAAGTGCAAACCACGCCAGGAATGAGATAAGAAAGCCGTGCTTGGCGAGGAGTAGAGCGAACCGGGCGCGCGTAACGATCACGCCCGTCGCCCGCCACCCGCCCGCCGCCTGCGCCGCCGCCGTTTTCGCCTCAGCCCCGCAGTAATACCAAGCCGTCTGCGTTGTCATCACCCACAGGAATAATGAGGCGATGAGGACGGCCGCTGTTAGGGAAATTATTGCCCCGATACGCACCCACCTGTAATAGGGCGGCGGCGGGCCCGCCGGCGGCTCGCTCTGTGCCCGGAGCCAGTCGAACAGATGGTCAGCCACCAGACGCGGGTTCTTAAACATCGCGGCGACACTTCTTATCAGTTTAGGCATACGCACAATGCGGCTCGCCGCCGTAGGATCTTCACTTCACAAAATTGCTAGGACGAACATAATCATGACGATAGAATCAGGACGCCCCACCGCTCTCCGGCCTCGCTTAACCGCCCACTCTACCCACAGGTCCAAATACCTTTCCATAACTGGTATTATCATAAGCTATTCAGAAGCAATCAAAGAAGAAATTTTCGTCACGCTGGGTATTTCCCAACAAACGTCACTTTTGTTTCATAGAAAACGACAAAGTCAGAGAGTCGATCCGAGTGTAATTCAATGAAAACCTCTATAACTGGCTTAATTCATAAGATTTATTGCTCAAATATCAGGTGTTTTCACCCAGTCATTTCCGAAAGAATAAACGACCGTTTTTTCTGTCATTAAAATAGGTGCGATTAGGGGCTTCCCAAAAAACATGCGTCCGAGGTAGCTCTAAAATGGGAGGTTCAAATCGTATCTATTCTCTTGTTCAAGAATCAGTTAGCTGAATTCCTATGAAACATTTATGACGTTTGTTGGGAAATACCCCTCACAGTACGAACAGGAGAGACAACGAAAAAGCCCAGCCGATAAGCCGGGCTTTCGTGTCTCTGCTGCGCGTGATTGCAAGCGCCTCACTCCACGCTCCAATGTCGTCCGTAGTCTTTAGTGTGAAGCTCCGGCACTTCTCCCTGTCGCCTGGGAATCGGGTTGAGTATCATCCTGCCGCTTCCGTCTGGCGCAATACGAACATCTTGAATCAGTTCGTAGTTACAACATTCCCAGCCGGGCAAGTCTTTATCCGCGCTCCAGACATGCCATGATGAGCCGCCATCGGTTGTGACGGCATACATCCAGCCCATGAAAACATACCCGATGTCATCATTCAGAAAAACAATCCCGTTCTTATTGATCGGCACGGGGTCATCATGGCGAAAGGTCATAATCTCGCGTCTGTTGTTAGAGCCATCAACGGCTTCAAAGGAATAATATGCTCCCGGAACAAAGCTATTCTTTTCTGCATAAGCCGTCACTACAACTCTGCGCTCTCCTCTTCTAAACTCCCATGTCTCTAGTATCCTTTCGCTCCGTCCGGGAAAAAAGAATGGCAATATCCAGAGAAGAAAGCCGATGGCGAAACATACACCAAAAACGAGCGACCACTTGATTATCTTAGCCATACGAAAAACCTTCGGTAGATGCGACTTCATCTAGCACAAATTTGATTGCGAATCATGTCAGCAAGTGCTTTGAAGCCGGGGGTCGCAGGGATCCTTCTCCATCCACCTCTATCTCCCCTATCAATAATCTCTTCTCTCCTTGGATTTGTGAGACGTGCTCCAAGAGGTATGCTGATTTCGTTGACCCTTAGGTCTGCTTGCGAATCCTCGTTATGATTCATTACTGCTGTTGCTAATGTCACACTTGCTAAGTTGTACCCAGCAATTAACCCTCCCATGAAATGTCTTGCTTGGTTGTCTCTAATGTTATCAAAGAGACCGTCTCTGAATCCCGTGGATGAAAAATACTCCCCGGTGCTAGTGTTAGCTCTTTGGCGCATCTCATCAATATCGCTTGATACCACTCCGATGAAAGTCCTTGCAAGATCATCTACAAAACCTCTTACATCATTATGTCTTGATGCGATCTCTGCAACTCTGTCCGCAAACCGCTCGCAATCGCCTGTCGGCTGTTGCGGCGCAGGATTATGCGGTGTTGGTGCAACCTCCCCGCCGCCATCCGGCTCAATCAGACCAGGCGACGGTCTACCTCCTATGCCGACGAAAAACAGCCAAATGTTGAACTCACGATCAATCTGCGCTCCTCGCGGCTCGCCGTCAGGATACCAATTTAGTCCTGTCCGATCAACTCGATTCACCGGATCATTTCCGACATATGAATAACGATTAAACGACTGCGGATCACTCAAGTCATAGCTGCCATCCCAGGGGTCAGGCTGAGAAAACCTTGTCCACCTCGATTGATACCTGCGCATCTGCGCTTCATCCCCACCATTCCCATCTCTCTCATAGCTGGTATAACGACGGCTCATCACCCCTTGATTGACACTCCTGTTGGTCTCTCCTCCCCATGGATCCATGTCAATGGTGCTCAACACATTGCCATTAGAATCCGTCATTCGCTGGCTCTTCGTCACCGGGTCTTGGTGCACATAGCGTACCTGCCCGCTCTGCTGCATGACCAGCGCTTGTCCGCCTAAGTATGTATAGAGCCTCCACCATGACCCTCCATAAATCTCTCCCAGCACCTGATTACCCAGGACGCTCGACCTGATGTAGAAGCTTGTCGCTCCGTACTCTACTTTCTTGATCCTCAGGCCGTCGCCGTCATAATACTGGGAGAGATTTGTACCTGAAGCATAGCTCTGCTGGCCGGTCGCGTCATAGCTAAAGCTCTCTGTCCCGTCATTGGTCAGATTACCCGCCGCGTCGTACTGCATCGCTGCTCCGGTGTTCGGATTGGTCTGCATCCGATTATTGACGAATGAGGTCAACGGGTAAGAAGAGTTCTGCGCGCCCCAGCCGTTGCGCTGAATCATGTTGCCGTACACGTCGAATGACTGGTTCTGCGCGTAGGGGCCATTGGCCGGATACCAGGAGCCGAGCCCTGTGTGCCCGAGCGCCTCCTGACCGGTGTGTGAGGCCCCCATTCTACCCACCTGATCGTAATCAAAGGAGCGATCAAGTGTCGGATCATAAAGATTACGGGCGTAAGCCACCCTGTTGGTGTTCTCATGAATGTTCGGCGTGTCGTAGCGATACTCCCACCCCATGACATTCGAGACATCCCACTGATTCATCCGCATTCGGGAGTCATAGCCGGCCGTCAGCACCCGTCCATTGCCGTAGGTCATCCGCTTGAGGCCGCCCGTGGCGCGGTACTGCAAGCCGCTCGCATAGGGCAGCGATCCGGAGTAGCCCGTCACGCCCGTCACTCTGCCCATCGCATCGCGCCCGTAGTTGATCGCCTCATTCCACGGCGTCACCATACTGGTCAGCTCGCCTGCCAGATTGTAGCCGTAAGAGGTCGTATAAGTGCCGCCGATCTCATTGAAGTAACGACTCTCGGAGGTCATCTGCGAGAGCGTGTTGTACTGATAGCTGGCCCATCCCAGCCCGTCATTCATAGAGGTACGATTACCTGCCTCGTCATAGCCCATCGTCACATTCGCCGTCGCGCTCACGCCTGCCGGCACGCCATAAGTGACCGAAGTCACCAGATGCCGGTTGTTATAGCCGAAGGTCGCCGTCGCTCCACGAGCATCCGTGACGGTCTGCGTCGTGTCGTCGGCATAATAAGAGTAGCCGGTGACTCCCTGTTCCGGCGTCATCCGCTGAGAGAGTCGCCCCAGGCCATCATAGACGAAGGTGCGCGGCTGCCCGGCGTGATTGATACTGGTAATCTGGTCGCGCGCGTTAGAGGTATAGTTGGTCGTCGAGTAGACGGACTGATCCCAGTTCAGCTCTTCAACTTTCGCCAGGCGTCCGAGCACATCCCTGGTCATGCGGCTTCTTCGCCCGCGCTCATCTCTGACGGTCGTGACCTCGCCGCCGGCACACCCGCAGCCGCCATAGCTGTTTTCCGTCGTGGTGCCATCCTGATTGGTCGTGACCAGGGGGCGGCCCTTCCAGTCATAATTCTGATAGGACCAGGTCCAGCCCGAATCTTCTCCGGTCGGCGCCCACCAGGCTGTCATCTCCGCCGGATTGGATTGCTGCACAGGTCGGCCCATAATGTCATAGAGGGTGAACTGCCCGTGATAAAGGCCAACGCTGCCGGGCAGATCACCGCCGGAGGATCGAACTCGTCCCGCTCCATCGAACGTCACGATGCTGTAGTAAGCATTGGCCCCGTTCTGAATGGTCGTCTGGTTCTGCACGGCGTCTCCGCGATCCGGGTAGGCCCAGAACTGCCATGCCCCGTTGAACGGAGTTCTCACCCACTGGATGCGTCCGGCCGCGTCGTATTCTCTGGTCACGACCGCGCCCTTCGGGTCTTGAGTGCGCGTCACCGCTCCCATGTCGTAATGGTACTGCGCGGAGGAAGAGTAGTTGTCAGGATCGGTGACGGTCGTCGGATAGGCGAAAGTATTGCGATTCCCTCCGTCCGAGAAGGAGTCGGTGTAGCTGTAAATGACTGTATGGCCGAGCGCATCCTGCGTGAACCTGACTGTGCCCGTCGAGTAATAGCCGATGGTGCTCAAGACAGACTGGTTGACGTTATTGATATCGGTCACATCCCAGCGTCTTATTCCGACCATGTTTCCGCGTCCGGTCGGATCGCTGTTGTTCGACAGATGTTGTGTGGCCGTCGGCGATGTGGTTAACAGGTATCCTCCGCCCCAGTCGTAATCGTAAGTTGTTTTGGAGACGTAGTTGTTGTTCTGGTCGACGACGTGCACGGCGCTTACGAGGCCGATGATCCGGTTGTTGAGATAGGCTTGGTCGAAGCGATAGTCCGTATAGGTACGACGCAGGAATCCTGAGCCATCGGCCGAGTATTCGCGAACCTCTGCGGGCAAGCCATACGAAGTGTAAATAATGTCCGTATGGCGACGATTGCCGGCCTCATCATAGATGCTCGTATCATATGGACGCGGGTTCGTCTGGTAGCCGACGTTCGGATCATCCTGCGTCCAGGCGATGGTCGTCCACTTCTTCTTCACGCCGCCGGACCAGACCTCCGTCGCCGTGGTAAGTCCCTTTTGCCAGCCCGAGATGGCAAAGAACTCATTATATACTGTGCCGTCCGGCACAGTGACCTGGCTCCACGCCCCGTTCGGGTCAACGCTGTAGCTGGTCGTCGCCTCGGCCTCGTTGTTCCAGTTCTCCGCATAGTCATACCGCTGCGTAAAACGCGGGCAGTCCGCTTGAGCGGTGGATGCATCCGCCGGCAGGTTGTAGCGTGTATGCGCCCGTTGATGCCCGTCAGGCCCATAATGAGTAATCTGATTGACCTGTCCCCATGATGTGTAGCCGAAGCCGTAGCTTGAGCCGTCAGCCAGACCGACCCGCGTCAATACCGGAATGGAAGTGCCGTTGGCAGGTCCCTGGATATAGAAACCGGGGAAATTGGTCGAGATGTAGAGATTGCCGTAGCTGAAGGTGGCCCAGGTGTGAGTTGCACCATTCCAGAGCTGCGTAATGGAGGACAAATAGTTCAGTGAATCATAGTTGAAATTGACGACGCGGCCTAAAGTATCGGTGATCGTCGTAATGCGCCCGAGGCTGTTGTAGGTGATTGAGATATAGTTGCCGTTGCGATCCTTGACCTGCGTACACTGCATCTGGTTATTGGTTGATGCCACGAATGTGTACTGTGTGCCGTCGGTTGTATACAACACGGCGCTTGAGCCGTTGACGGTCATCTGGGTGTGGTGATTATCGGCAGACTCATAGACGTTTGAGCCGTTGACCTGACGCAGCTCCACGCGGCTTCCTGAAGGCGTAATCATCAGGTAGGCATAGGCTCCTGATTGTGCGTCATAATACTGCTGTTGCAGTGTCGGGAAACCGAGACGAAAGCCGGGGCCGGGTACTCCATGATCGGCGTTAAAGCGCATGGTCGAGCCCTCTTTAGTCCATGCTAGCGAGTTGTAGACCAGAGAAAGCGCGAGATCGAGCCCTGCACGTCCCTCGAGACCGACGATGGGAGTGCTCCAGTTGAAATTGCGTGAGCCGAGGTCTTCACCGGGCTCGCCCGTCTCATTCACCAGCTCCGTGCGCGCGGTAGAAAAGTCAGGGTCGCTGCCGCCGCCTGCCGGAGGCTCTGAGCCGCCGCAGGTGAGATCACAATCCGCCAGGGTGTCAGCGTGAATGGGTGCAGGGGCATGCGGAGCGGCGAATTGTTGACGACGCAGCTCGTCCAGATTGGGGAGATTCGGCCCGGGAGCGCCCTGTGTGCGGCGAGGTGGATCAACCGAGAAACTTCCGCCGGGCCCATGACCTCCGCTGCCGTGACCGGGAGCGGGCGGGCGGATTACAGGATGATTGTTGCCGCCATGATTGCCGCCCCCGTCGCCGTTTCCTCCACCATTCTCTCCATTACCGCCGCCACCGCTGCCGGGTGGAAGATCACCGGGGCCATGGAGCGCTGCGAGAGCACCGGAGGCACTCGCTACACCGCCTGTCGAAATCTGTCCCGCCAGACCCGCCACAGCGCGAACACCCTCTTTGATGGCCAGCGCCGTCCCATTGGCGCTCAGCCATGGACGGACAGTCTTAACCAGTCCGGCGATCCCACTTACGAGCGGGGCCGAGAAGGAAGTGCCCGTCACCGATCTATACCCGCCGCCCATCCGGGTGGTGAGAATATCCGTGCCGGGTGCGGCCACGGTGACATGCGTTGCGCCCCTATTTGACCATAATGCCAGTTGATCGAACTGATCTGTGGAAGCCGCCGCGATGAGGTTTGGCAGACCGAAGGAGGCCGGGTAATAAGGGGCCGTTTCGATATCTCTTCCCTGGTTGCCTGCCGAGCAGACGACCACCACGCCGCGTCTTCCCGCGCGCTCAATCGCATCGCGCAGGGTCAGAGACTCTTCATCCATCCCCCACGAGCAATTGATGACCTGCGCCCCATGCGCGACAGCGTAATCAATTGCTTCGACCGCTGCGGCCACATCGCCTGTGCCCGTGTTATCGAGCACGCGCAGGCTCATCAGGCCGGCTCTCCACATGACGCCCGTCACGCCCGTGCCATTATTGCCCTCGGCCGCGATAATGCCGGCCACGTTCGTGCCGTGTCCCTGTTCGTCTTTTATGACGTTGTTGCCGGCCACCCAGTCCCAGCCATGCAGATCATCAGTAAAGCCGTCGCGGTCATCATCACGACCGTTATCTCTTTCGCCGCTGTTGGTCCACTGGTCATGACTAAGATCAGGATGAGTAAAATCAATCCCGCTATCAATGACGGCGATCACTGTCGTCGAGGCACCTGTGGTTGTTCCCCATGCAGACACAGCGTTGATGTCGGCACCGACTTGCCCGCCGCTGGCGCCTGTATTTCTGAGCGCCCATTGCTCATTGAAGCGCGTGTCATTAGGAACAGCTTCATCATGCGAGATAAGAAAATTGGGCTCCGCTAACTCGACCGCCGGATTCATGCGCAGTTCTACGGCCGCAGTTTCCGGATCCTGGCCTGCCTGTAGCTCGACCTTTTCCAGGCGCGACTCACCGCGCAATCTCTTGGCGCGCCGTCCCCTGTGAGATTCAACGAGGGTGTTTCTGTCCTGCTCGGAAAAACCCTCTCGGAAGCGGACAAGGAGTTCCCCTTCTCGCCGGCCGCCCTTCTCCTTTGAAGGTTTAGCTACCAGCGTTGCTAGAAGGGGCTCCATGCTCGGTGCAGCCTGCGCTCTGCGGACAGCAAAAGGGGCGAAGAGCGTGATGACAAGCGCATAAGATAAAAACAGAGAGAAAAAATTAAGTGAGAGGTTGGAAGCAGTGCGGGTAATACGCATGATGAGGAAAGGCTCCTTTGCAATGCCGTACCTTCATCAAGTGTAAACAAACTACAGTCAGTGAAACAGTCTGGCTGCGATTCCTAAAAACACCAGTTTACAGTGAGAGGGTACTGCATTAAATGTTCTGACATGTTCTGAGGGCTAATGTTGAGGTTGGCGGAAGTGAGACTTACGCCAACGACTGGGGGGAAACCGATGGGGAATATAAGAAAAGCACAAAAGTTTGTCAAGGAGGAAAGCAAATTAATTTGCAAATAAATAAGGTTCCTCTTCGGGCATCTTGTAGACTTTCAGCAGATTATCAATCAGCTTGTTGTTAAAGCATTGGAAGTGCGCGTCGTTAGACTATACACTTCGCGGCTTTTCGGCCCTCACTCGACATCTACCGACGCGCTTTTCTTTTAATCCCTTCACTCTTGGGACTGGCCGGTAATTTATCCGGTAGATTCAGCTCGTCATCTATTAAAGCCTCGACCGAGACGTTGCTGACGCGCGCATATTTTAAGAGGACAAGTAATGGAGGTTCCCGCACGCCGCGCTCGTAGGCCGAGATTCTGGCCTGTGTTAATTCATCGCTTAGCCCTAAGCGACTGATCATCTCATTCTGTGATAGCTGCAACGCCTCGCGGATTGCTAATAGCTTCTCTGCCAGACGTGTTGGCCGGGGACGTGATGCTTGACCCATCAGGCACCTCCTGACAGGTCAAGAATTTCAATCAGCCGTTTACATTCAAGCCCATTTGGGCTTAATATCCGATATGAGCTGTACGCCGCGGGAAGTTCAAGTTCTTTCCACCCCCTCGCGGCGCCCATCATTCGAGATATTTAACCGCGTGGGCCATGCGTTGATTTACAGCAAATATCAAAGAATCCGCTGAAAAAGATAGCAGAGAGTAGCACGGTCGTCACTATTTCTAGCTCCGCACATGACTACTGAAGAATGAGGTACATAAGTCATGCAACCAAATGATCAGGCAACTTCTGAAGATAGGATAGTGCGCGAGCAAAGCAGGCACAGCTTCTACTACTATGAGCAAATCGGTTCACGATTCTATCTACGGATCACGCGCCTCGGGCTTATCCTGATTCTGCTCTTTACCTTTTTACCTGTGATAGCCATCCTCTCCTTGTTCATCCGGAACCAATCAACTCCGATGCCGAATGTGGATGTCAACATCAAGCCAATGCCGACGGCTAACACTTCTATATATCCTATAATCAAACAACAGCCGCCACCGCCCGCTCCGAAAGCACTGCGGCAGCCGCAAGCGGCACGACCTTCCCCGCCAGCACTCTCATCACCTATTAGGAATAGTAATGAGCGGTAATAATAAACGATCCGGCGCACGCCACGGCGCTGAGCAGCTACCCAAAGCATGGCCGGTGAAGATGAAAGTATCTCAAGCGGCCAAATTTCTTGGAATCAGCTCTTCGACTATGTCCAACATGATAGGTAGTGGCAAGATTAAGTACGAGCCTGACCCCCTTGATAATCGAGTAAAACTTGTCAGAAGAGTTGATCTCGAAGATCTTCTACGAAAGCGCACTCAATAGAGTGGATAAGAACTATCTACTCCTTGGGTCATGACTAGATAAGAGCCATAGAAATGGCGTTAAACTAAGTCATGGCATTGAGTTCCAAGCAATTTGTTCGTGCACGAATAACTCGTGCTAAATTTAGGCAACTGCTCAAGCTCTTTGCGCTTGATTTGACTGCTACTCAGATCACCGCTTTGACTGGTCTGAATCGTAATACAGTCAACCGATATTTGACTCTGATTCGCCAAGCCATCAAAGAGCATTGCCAAAGGGAATCGCCTTTCTCTGGTGATGTCGAGTTGGATGAATCTTACTTCGGCGCTCGCAGAGTGCGCGGCAAGCGCGGACGTGGAGCACGAGGTAAGACAATCGTCTTCGGTATCTATAAACGTAATGGTCGGGTCTATACGGAAATCATCCCGAACTGCAAAAAGAGCAGCATTGAGGCCATTATTCGCGGCAAGGTTAATCTGGCTTCGACCATTCATACAGACGGCTTTCGCTCTTACGATGGCATTGTGCACATGGGCTATCAGAAGCATTATCGAGTCCAACATGCCCCAGAAGCCTTCGAGGCCATGCACACATTAATGGCATCGAAGGCTTCTGGGGCATTGCAAAGACCAGGCTTGTTAAGTTCAAAGGGATGAGCCGTTCAACTTTTTATTTGCATCTGAAGGAGTGTGAGTTTCGCTTCAATCATCGTGATGAAGACCTCTACAAACTCCTTCTGAAAATCACTAGATCAGCGATCCTTATCTAGTACACCGTCAGTCTGAAGTTGAAGGATAAAGACGATGCAACTTTCGTCGCGCATCTTCGGTCGTAAAGCGCCATTCGATCTTGGAGCAGGCGATATTGCGCGCTTCTTCCAGCTTCTTGATTTCACGCTTGAGCGTCTCTTCATCTCCGATGCGTCTGTCCAAGCATTGGCGAGAGAAGACGCTCAACTCGATCTCCGCCATGTTCAACCAACTGCCATGCTTCGGCGTGTAGTGGAACTCCAGTTTGCGCAGGATGCGTCTTGCTTCCGAAGGCGCGAACCTCTCGTAGAGCGACGCCGCCTTGTGCGTGTTCAGGTTGTCCATCACGACCCGCACCCGCTCGGCTTCAGGGAACCCAACGTCAACCAACCACTTCATCTGCTGCGCGAAATCCTTCATCGTCCGCTGCTGAGTCACCTCGACGTGCCGCCATCCACGCTTCGGCTCACAGAACATAAACAAGTTGCAGACGCCCTGACGCTCATATTCATAATCGAACCGCTCGATCTCCCCGACGCCCATCGGCAAAGACTGCCGCGTTTCGGCAATCAGTTGTTTGCTTGTCTCATCGAAGCAGACCACCGGCAGCTTTTCGTCACCTGCCTCAGCATACAAGTCGAGCACATCTTCCATGCAGGCCACGAACTCCGAGTTGACCTCTCCGATACACCATTGCTTTTTCAGCCAGGGCTTAAGCTCGTTTTTTTCAGTACCTGGCGCACGGTTTCGCGGGCAATCGAAGAGGCGAACTTCAACTCTACAACTTTGTCGGCCAACAAGGAGAGCGTCCAGCGCACACGTCCCTCCGGCGGCGTGCTGCACGCGACCGCCACGAGATGCGCTTCCTGCTTGCCGGTCAACTTGCGCGCTTGCCCGCGTCGTGGCCGCTCCTTCAAGCACTCAAGACTTTCTTCAACGAAGCGACGGCGGGTACGCTCGACCGTGTTGATGCCGCAGCCGAGAGCAGCGACAACCTGCTCGTCAGTCGAGCCGGTGGCCGCCAACAGCAGGATGCGGGCGCGCGTCACTTTACGAGATGAATGCTTGCCGCGTCGCACCAGTTGCGATAACTGCTCGCGTTCATCAGCCGATAAATCAATGATGTATTTTTTCTTGGGCATAGCCGGTCAGCCTCCATTCAGAAATGTTGACCGGACTATACCTGTTCAAAGCGCTAACCACCAAAACTAGACTGACGGAGTACTAGTCATGACCCACTCCTTTAATTCAATTTTCTTGATTGATACAAATACGCGTGCTAAACTCCTGTTTGATGGAGCGCGACGGGTATACCAAAATATAAGCCCCAAGCACCTACCCGTGAGTTGCGCTATTCTTTGAAACATTCACCGAGTCTTAATTCTTAGCGACCAAGCACTAAGTCTCAAAAGCCCGGTATGCAGTGAACACATAATACCTAATAGGTAACGTGTGTCCTTGCACGCCGGGCTTTTTGTGTGGGTGGACTTGATAATACGCTGCGCACCAAAAAGAAAATTTTACACGCCTTTTATGTGTGCGCGCAGCGTTGTCACAAAAATGGGGGTGGAAAATGGAGAGAGTAGTCAGCCTTATTTGTGCTGTCGTCCCCCTTTTTGTGGTGCCTGCGCCTTCTCGTGCAAAGCGCTCCCTTCTAAAGGGTAAGCGTCCGATAAAGGTTTCACTAAACCTCAAAGGGGGTGGTTAAAAATGTTAAGACCTGCTGACTGGAATCAGCAGGTCCAACACTCTTACTAAGTTATGGGGCAATGCGCTGGCGCGTGGCTCTGGTTGTCACCCGGGGTTCCTGAGGGTTCGATTCCCTCTTGCTCCAACTTTGCCCTTGAGCCTCCAAACGGTGGCAAGCTCTACGTGTATTTATAGCATGGCTGTCTATGCGGCGCAATAAATTCCTTGCCGCAACCGCTCAGTATGTCTTGAGGATTATGCGTAGAGCTGCACCGAATGAATTGTCTTACAAAGAGAAAGACAACTTGTTATGCAGCCATTTCTCAAAACGCAGGATGCCTACGCACATATAAAGACCAAGCAGCCTAGCAGCAATCGTCGATGGGATATCTATAATGTTGCTAAGACTGAGCAGAAACGACTGTTTCCGATCCTTCTCCGCGAACTCTGTATGAGCGTGGAAGAACCGGAGCAGTCCCGTGGTCGGCCCAGATTATCTTTGCGCGACATGATCTTTTGTGCCGCCCTCAAGGTCTTCTCAAAATCTCCTTCCAGACAATTCACAGAAGACACTCGCGAGGCGTGCCGCAAAGAATTTATAAACAAAGTACCCCACTACAATTCCGTCTCCAACTACCTGAGAATGAAGTCGCTCACTTCGAAGCTGACCAAGCTCATTGAGATAAGCAGTCTTCCCTTAGAGCCAATCGAAGCAGATTTTGCAGTAGATTCCACAGGACTGAGTACCTGCCGGTATGCCCGGTGGCTCGACGAGCGCGACATGCAGGAGCATGCCCGGCGCGAATGGATAAAAGTTCATCTCATCTGCGGGGTCAAAACCAAGATTGTCGCCAGCGTTATTACTACTCCGGGAAGCGGGTCCGACAGTCGGCAGTTTGGCCGCCTGGTGGAGATCGCATCACGGAACTTCAATATGCAGGAGGTCTCGGCCGATAAAGCATATTTAGGGGCTGAAAATATGCGCTTCGCTCTGCTTGCCAACGCCAAGCCTTTCTTCCCCTTCAAATCAAACAATAAGCTGGATGCTGAATATAAAAGCACTGTTTGGAAGCAAGCCCTCTACATGTTTCTACACAAGCAGGCCGAGTTCCGTGCGCATTACAATAAACGCAATAACGTCGAGACAGCATTTCATATGATCAAGTCCGGGTTCGGTTCGCGTTTACTTAGCATTTCACGGGATGCGCAGTACAACGAGGCTCTATGCAAAGTACTGTGTCATAACATCTGCGTTCTCATTCAGGCGATCTACGAACTGGGAATTGATCCCAGGTTTTGCTCAGAAGCATCATATGATCTGAAGAGCAAAGCAAAACCGCTGGGACAGGCTTTGGATAGCGATGACTCGGCCAAGGTGCAAAATAGAATCGCCGCCGCGAAAATTCAAACAAGAAAGCAAAGCAACCAGCTTACCGAAATTCAGAAAAGTCAGTTGCTACTTTTTGATAAAGATTCCTCGCCACCAGAGGAACAGTTATAGACATAATCCAACAGTTCAGGTGGAGGAGTACTTAGCCTCGATCTCCGGGTCGTGAGTACATTTCTTGACACCCCGATTTCCGCCCAAGTATCGAAGGCCAGACGAATCACAAAGGGGGCAGGCTTCAAGAGCTGCCTTCTTTGCCCCTGAGCGCCCCAATTCTTCAGTTTTAGCTTTTTCTTCAAGATAGGCCGGAGGCATCCCGTAATTGTTCTCTATGGCTTTTATCAGCCATCCCGCAGGGTTAGAGCTCTTCTTTTGCTCACGATAAGGATAAGCCGCAATCTGCTCTTCTACGCCCTTTCTGTTTGCTTTAACAAGCTCTCTGGCCTTCGTTTCTGATATCCCGAATCCATTGGGCGGGCTGCCGGTTAGCTTGGCCACTAAAGACTCTATCTCCGGCGCTATCTCAAAGGGAGTTGAGGCCAGTGGAAGCATGTTCTGTTCCTCTTTCAATAAAGGTAGATCTTGCTGCGCCTGCTTCTTGTTTCGAGGCCGGTAACTACGAATTCTATTTATTGACTTTCTTGCCCCGTCCCCCGGATAGTAGCGAATGATGTAATCAATCTCCTGCCCCGGTTCTTTAATCGCTCTATATTCGACCTTCAATACATATCCGAAAGCCATGTGGTCTCTGATCAGATCGTTCATCTGCTCGACGACCCTGTACCGCTGCGTATGCCTTTTTAAGGTATGGTGACGCTTGATATACCAGGAGTACCGAATCTCGCAATAGCCTTCCTCTTGCCCCTTTCTGTTTTCTACGACCCCGAACAGTTTTGGGGCTAAGAGTTCATACCAGCGTCGTGACGCCGGGCCCACGGAGAATAGATATTCATTATCAATCGGTCGCTGGCCTTGATTCTGCTGCATCTCGACCTCATTCGGATGCAGCAGAAGATAGATCGTATCCTCCAGGTCAAAGTCGAAGCTTGCTTTCCCATCCTTGAGGTCTTCGTCCGTAATGTGTTTGCTGCCGATGGCATAGATACTGATCCGGGAAAACTCACCCTTGATGTGCCTGTAAAGCACCCTTCCCTCTTCACCCTGCTCCATAGTCGGCATCCAGAAATCTACCTCACACCAGGCAGCTCCGATTTGCCGGATACATTTCATAAGCCGCCTCGACTCCCACCCTCCGATTGTCCAGCCAAGAGTTCGCAGGCATTCTCGGACACTTCCGAGTGGGATGAGGTTTGGAAGCTTGCCAAGCATCCTTTCTCGTTCTGTATTCAAGGCAGGTTTTATGAGTCTTACCCAGACTTCATGAGCTTCGATGCCAGGTGCGCCGATAGTTGAATGAGGAGTGACCTTCCACCGAATGGGTCTTTCCTCCGGATCAATGCCCTGAAAATTTATGGCTTGGGTGAGAAGATCTTTTCGCTTGGTGAGATAGAAGAAAGGCAGCTCTGTCGTAAACTTCGGGAGGGTCGTCACTGGATGCTGCTTCGATTTGAGGGGCAGCAGGCTTCGGGTCATTATGCTTTTGTTCTTCCTTAAAATTTTCTAAATAACAACAACAGCAAGTGCTTTATAGCGTATTGTTGTTCTTTTATAAATACTTTTCTAATACATTATCGGACGCCTTCCGGTTTAGTTTCAATGCTTTAGCTCAGAATTTACCGGCAGATCGCACACGCTTTTACCGGCAGATCGCACACGCTTTTACCGGCAGATCGCACACGCTCTTACCGGCAGATCGCACACACTCGACCATCGACCTTTGCGATAACTTTATCTGTATTCTTCTCACCTTTCGCTTACCCCAGAAAACCAGATTACCAGAAAGCCAGATTACCACCTGGCGAGTGGTTAAGCTTCCAACAAGACTTCGGGATGTTTCTTGGCAATCGTCAGGAGCTTCAGTGCGGCATCACTCGGCACCCTAGCCCCCTGCTCCCACGCCTGAATAGTTTTTGTACTCACGTTGAGCACGCGCGCGAATATGGACTGGGAGTAATTCAATTGCTTGCGAATCCGCGCGATCTCAGCACTGGACATTGGTTTTGGGGGCTTGGGAATCGCCACTTGGGTTACGCGATAGCCTTCTCGTGCACCGCGCTCATAATCGAGGGCCTGCCCGGCGGACTCCATCAACTCAGCGAACGTCTCGTCGCTCATATAAGCCTTCTTAGTTTTCTTCTTGGTCATATGAAGCCTCTTCCTTGATTGTCGCGATGAGTTTACTGAGCGCCTTAGTCTGCGCCGGCGATAGGTCGCTCTGCTCATTCTTCGCGAAAAGGAACAGCAGGTGAATGCGCCCGGCATGCGACAGATAAAGGTAGATATATCGGAAACTGCCGCTCTTGCCCCGAGGAGATTTGGGATCAGCAATACGTCCCTTACGCGCCCCTTGCAGTCCTTTCACGACTGGCCACCGCTCGGGTTTCTCTATCAGCTCCGCCTGAATTGCCTCCAGCGTCTCGGGAGAAGCCAGTTCGGTTATACGCTTCGAAAAGATTGGGGTCTCTACGAACGAGTAATAAACAGGCGACTCCGACATAGATGATATATCCCACATAGTAGGATACGTGTCAATGAAAAAGTATTGCTTTCCACCGACTTCTATCAGAAGTCAGCGAAAAAATGTCTTTCCTCCCCTGCTGGTAATCTGGTAGTCTGGCAAACCAGAAAGGGAGATAACCAGATGGCCGTATGAGGATCATCACTGTAACAGGTTATAAAGGCGGGATCGGAAAGAGCACAACTGCGTTTCACCTCGCTGCCTACTTCAGTGACTTTGGCAAAACGGTGCTCATTGATGGCGATCCAAACCGTACCGCCGTTAAGTGGTCAGGACGAAGCTCTGAGCCGCTACCATTCACCGTCGCCGACGAGAGACAAGCGATGAGGACCATTCCGGGAATGGACTACGTCATTATTGATACGCCGGCGCGTCCCCGCTCGGATGATCTGAAAGAACTGGCCAAGGGCTGTGACCTCCTAATCCTTCCAACGTCTCCGGACGTGGTGAGCCTGGAACCCATGCTTGAAACTGCCCGTGACGTTGAGGAGGCCAAATTCCGGGCTCTGATCACAATAGTTCCACCTCATCCGAGCAAAGAAGGTGAAATGATGCGAGACGACTTGGAGGAGGGCGGGATACCAGTTTTCAAAGCTATGATTCGCCGCACGGTAGGCTTCGCGAAAGCGGCTATGACCGGACGACCCATCAGGGATCTTGAAGACACCCGTGCCCGGGCCGCTTGGGAAGACTACAGATCACTCGGTGACGAGATCAGGGAGTTACTAAAATGAGTAAATACGGAGCTTTGATTAAGGAAGCCAGAAAACAGGATACTAAGAAAGCTAAAAAACAAGAGGCGGGAGAGAGCAGCGACTCTGATGAAGATGTGAACCTGAGCATCAAGGTCGCGAAGTCTCGTCGGCAGCATTGGGCGGCTGAAGCAAAGCGACAGGGTACGACGGTGACGGCTGCCGTCACCGAGGCCCTGAGCGAAAGGTTCGGCGAACCTAAACAGTAAGGACCAGAAAACCATCATTCTGGTTTTCTGGTCTTCTCGTAAACTCATTGTATAATTAAGGTGCTTGATCTCAAGCATCTTTAAAAAATTCTAAGCTAAAACTAAGCTCGTCTATTTTGCTGTGTAGGTGGCCCAAACATTGATGAAGGATTGTCATATACGCACAGCCCTGAAAAGCAAACTTTTATCTCGTTATGCCAAAGACCCGTCCACTCTTATCGTGGATGAATTAGGTCTCAGACACGGTGCCGCACGCATAGACGTAGCAGTAATAAATGGTGTTATACATGGCTTTGAACTAAAGAGTGACTGCGACACATTGAATCGCCTCCCTTCACAGGTAAAGATTTATAATTCTGTGTTGGATCGTATTACGTTAGTAGTAGGAAACCGCCACTTAGAGAAGGGAATTAGCCTCGTCCCAGACTGGTGGGGCATAAAGTTGGCTGAATCAGGCGCGCGCGGGGCCATACGCTTTACCGAGATTCGCAGACCGCAAGGCAATCCCTTTCAAGATATTATTGCAGTCTGTAAACTCCTTTGGCGCGAAGAAGCCCTTACTTTATTAGAGGAACTTGATACGGCTGAAGGCGTGCGCCGGAAGCCCCGGGCGATGATTTACGCGAAGCTTGCGGAGGCAGGAGACCCGGAACTGATCCGTTCCCGGGTACGCCATCAGTTGAGGAGCCGAACGCATTGGCGATCTGCCACGGAACAAGTGTCAAGTGGTGGTTGATACCTGCAAGTAGCCACTTTTGCGGGTTCCCGGTCTTCTTGGTCTGTTGACCAATCTTGTAAATGTACTCATCTCCCTTACTAAAGCCCGGACCTCTAAATTCCGCCCGCCCGCTCAGAAGACTGGCGTTAGCCCAGTACTGAGCGAAACCTGGTCCCCCTTCATTCCGAAGCCCTTCGCCTCGCATGATTACCCAATAGTTCTCAGCCGTGTAGCGAATGCTTGCACTAGGATTACCACCCTTAATCGGTTCGGAGTAAATAGGATGCTGGATGGTGTAATCCCCGAAGGACGGACGGCGAGGAAGCACCGGCCCACTTTTTATCTGATCAAACCAATACAGCCAATCACGCCTCGGCAACTCGTGCTGGAGGTTCTTCTCAAAGTCGCTTAAATCTTTCGGGAATGAACCACACGCCACCGTAAACGTGCGCCAAGATGATAATAAAGGCATTCGGTAGCATATCTCAGAGAGTTTCATGCCCTCGACGCCAATTAGCCCGAAATCAATAAGAATATCTACTTGCTTCGGTTGTAGCTTGAATTGCGAAATGAGTTTGCGCAGTACCTTTTCGAGCGCTGGGTTACGAATATCTATTTCCGAGAGACGTATACATACTCCGCGTCGATCAGTAGCCACGACTTGTGCAACGGCTTCTTGGTAGTTTGCAGGACGACTCAGTGCTGTAACTGGTATGAGGGAGAGGCGAAGCGTGCGCGCAGATTCGGACAGCAGCCAGAGCGGATGGTTTCCTTTAGATGCCTTGAAAAGAGCTTCAATAAGAAACAGATCAGCAAAAAACGGAAATTGCCCCCAATTGCCAGCGAGCTGCTTGGCAGTCTCCATAAATAGGTCTCTGTTGATAAGACCTTTCCGTCTTTTCATTTCTAACAATGTCGGAGGCAACTCCATAAGCGGCGTCATCCGCCGCTTATCTTCTGGCGCTAAGAAGCGAAGAGCCTCCATTTCAGCAGCCTTCTGCCTGAGGATCGGGACGTAGTGTCTGTAGTCAAACATAGCTTTATTGTGGCCACGTCACTTCATTAAAAAGCCGCCTTACCTGTCCGTGGCCGACCAACTGATTGAGCACATGGTAAGACTTATACTCATGGCGCATACGCCCGGCGATAATC
>MWWH01000037.1_pt1 | contig 27918 bp, 12 predicted proteins | sample 1047231 | NCBI WGS metagenome assembly MWWH01 (sample SAMN06349967, study PRJNA376086) | soil metagenome | isolation source: MG3-2 sample Antarctic (ecotone) soil | place: Antarctica | collected 2015-01-13 | reverse complement strand
GAATGCTGATGCGGCTTAAAATAGAGAGCGAGTTTGAACGCGATTACGTCTCAAAATGGGAGCGCGGTCTGCTCGAGCCGCCGCTTTTCGTGTTGTGCGCCTACGCCGAAGCGGCGAATGTTTGGCTAGAAGTGCTGGTTAAAGACGAATTGGACTTACCGGAAAATTTGCCGTGCAAAAAGAAAAGCATTGGAATAATGAACACAGGAACGTGATGGGTTTTATATAATCAGCGGCGGTTATTAAAGCGCCGTTTATTGTTAAATTCGCCGAAATCAGGAAACATTTTCCGAAAATTGCCCATAACTTACCGCGGTAAGTCATTTTGCTCGAAGGAGTAGAAGCTATGACGAAAGGCATATTCAATACAATTGCGGAAAAAATCTCTCCGCATCAATTTTTCTACCGCGTTGTCTCTTAGTTTATAAGCTGCAAAGTCATTTTCATTATGTGCCGTCATAGTTACTAATTTGTAGGATTTACCTTATTTCAACTTCGGTTTTATCTTCCCGTTTTCTTTAACAAAAGCTTCAAATCCCGTAACAAAATCCGGTATAGGAACCTTAAGTGCGCGCAACCATCTTCTCAGCTCGATAAAATCAAGACGGCGCTCGCCCCGCTCGATCTTACTCACCTGTGACTGTGTGATCTTCAGCTTTTTAGCCAAGTCGATCTGCGTTAACCCGACATCCTCCCGCGTCTTTTTTAAGAAATCCAAAAATAAACGGTAATCTGCTGAAATTATACTTTTTTCCATCAAATTGAAAGGCGGCGGTAGACGGTTTTGTTTAACGGTCGAAGTGATTCTAAAAGGCGTTTTTGGAATAGTCCAAGAATGACTGAATTCGCAGATTTTTTCTTGTGTTTCGCTTGCAAGATGTTGTATTTTAGTTGAAACACAATAAGCGGGAGAGACCTATGATTTCTGTAACACCAACCAAATTATCCGATTACCTGACCTGCCCGCTTAAATTCAAATTGAAGCACATCGATAAATCCGGCGGAGCCGCCTCGTCCGCCGCGTTTTCTTTCGGCACGACCATGCACCGCGCGCTTCAGGAACTTCACGACAAACAAATGCCAAGTTCCGGCATGCCGGATTCTGCGGATCTACTGGAAAAGTTCTGGAACCATGCGGGATACGCGACTAAGGAGGAGAGCAGGAGCTATTTCGTGAGAGGTTGTCACGCTCTTGAAAACTACTGTCATACGGCGAGAGCGGAGACGTCCGACACTTTGGGAACTGAGGTTTTTATGAGCTTCGTTATAGAGTTCAAGGGGCAAAAAATCCGGCTCGGATGTAGAGCGGATAGGCTGGCGCTCGATCAAAAAAACAGATTGGAAATAATCGATTACAAAACTTCTGCTTCGGGCAAAATTCCGACCTTGGAATTTGTGCGCACCGATCTCCCAACATTTTTATATTTCGTCCTAACTCGACTTAGCTATCCGCAATACCCGAACATCAAATTCACGTATTTGAACGTGATGTCTGGTGCAAAAGTGACCGTTAATTATGAAAGAGATCTGATCGACGAGAACAAAAAAGCTCTTTGGATTTGTTTAAAGACGATTGCAACAGATAAATTTGCGCCGCGCAGCTCCGAATGCTGCTCATGGTGCGACTTCCAAGATGACTGCCCGCTAACCAATAGAATCGTGGATTTCGGGTCAATCTAATTCTTTTGAGCGTGGTAAACCGCCAATGGGTAAAACAAATCTAAGGGTGTATACGGACGCGACAGCTGGGAACGGTAGATTTGCCGACTACACAACGCTCGGGCTGGTCGTTGAGATCGACGGTAGAACAACCTTGAGAACCTACAAGCGGACGCGTGTTAAGGAACAGCATATAATAGCCGCAGAGCTACTGGCGCTTCTGCAAGCCTTTGCTTATTTGATTCCGAACCGGAAAAAGCTGTTCGCGGAATTTTTACCCGATAGCTTCTGCTACGCCGAGGATAGTTGCCGCATCGGCATACCGTTCTCTGTCTGCTCGGATAATGATTGCGCCGTCTTGATCTGCAATCGAATATTCAGCAGCGCTCCGCTCAAAAAACTGGGAGTCTTTGCGCCGGAGCCGACATTTGCACGAATCGAAAAGTTTCACCGCATTTTTCCCGCCGCCCTCGTTGAACATGTTCCGGGACGTTTTAATCCGGCGGACGGTCCGTCACGCGCTAAATTCCATTCGATAACTTAGCTTTTCTCTTTCTTCTTCACTTCACTATCTATTAATAATTCTTGAGAAAACTGTTTTTGTTATTTCTGAGAAAAGTAAGTTTTTTACAGAAAATTCTCTGCGTTCACAAACCATTTGTTTTCTTATACTTAGTAAATCGTCGAAATTCATAAATAACAAAATACTCATTGTTTATCGGCGATGTGATGGACAACGGGGACGAACAATTTTTTACATATATCTATATCAACACGGGGTTAAACGAGATTCTTTGTTATTTCCGCCTATTTTCTTTGTTATTTTTGAGCAAGTTTGAGAGAAACTCCTTCAAAATGAATATTAATGATTGTTGAAAGATTAAATACATAATGCTGGTAATAATACTTATAAAGTTAATATATACATTGGTTATAAGTGAACCAGAAAGCAAACCAGCTATTATTATTACTTACTAAATTATAATAATCACTTGTTACCAGCAGGTTAACCGGCAATGTTTTTTTTGAACCAGTAAGGCTCTACCAGCAAATTTTCGCGGTAACTTATGGTAATCACTCTGGTTTCTCTTTCATAAGAAGCTAAAGTCTTTATAATCTTAAATTTGTTCAAAAGACTTACCGGCAAGCTATTTTCTACCGGTAAATACTGGTTTTGTGTTTGAAAAGTTTTCTCAAAACGTCCTTACCTTCCAATATTTCTGCGTATTATCTCGCGTGTAATTTTGCGTAATGTTTTTGCTTGACTACGCAATTTTTCGGTGCGTATAATTGGGCAATCATTTTTGCAATTTAATATATGGTCATAGTTTCAGACGTACTGCCAAAATTAACCGACAAGCAAAATCTTTGCTTGAGGTTTATTTACGACTTCTACGAGCGGAACCGGTTCTACCCTTCGCACAGGGAGATAGCTCAGGCGCTTATTGTGAAAACCACAAATATGCGCCCCTATCTATATCCATTGGAGAGGAAAGGATACCTAATGCTGGATGATTCAGATTCAGGAAGAAATATTAGATTAACCGGGAGAGCCCTGGAGAAAATTAAGCTGATGGAAATACAACAGTAGAAATCGCTTTTACTGATGAAAAATTTAAGTTGGGTATAAACGGCGATAGCCTAAGTTGACGCTTAGGCTATCGGATGAATTGCATCAAAAGTTTTGCGACGTATTAGATGCTTTCTTCATCTTGCCTGTTTTTACCTTTAGTTGTCAATAACAAATCGTTTCAAACTGGTTGTTTAATAACCAATTTTGTCTTTTTTTTATTGACGAATAGTTGAATAATTGAGGTATAACCCGTGCAGGATAAACAAGCAAATAAATCCCCGTCAGAGTCATCAATCAAAACCTACGCCGATCTGGAAGCTGCGTATTTAGAGCATTTAAAGTCAGAAAACAAATCAGAACAGGAAATTAATAATTTTCGGTCTAATCTTAATAGTTGGCGTCAATTCTTCAAGGCAGACAAAGACACAGAAATCGTGTTGCACTTCGGCAAGAAATTTCCAGTCAACCTTGAAAAATACAAGACTAACCAACTCAAAAACCAGGCAAAAAACTCGACGGTTGCTTCTAAAGCTTCCAAATTGAGGAAAATAAACGAATTTCTGACTACCAGGGAATCCCTAGCAAACCTTTCCCCAGAGTTTGGTGAAAGATTGCAGCAACTTCTTCGTAATGCAGGTTTTGAAAGCAATAATAAGTTTTGGTCGCTTTATCTTAGAGAAAAATGTTCAGATAGGTGCTTTAGACTTTGGTGTCAGGGGGAAAGGTCTCCTTGCAGGGATTCGACTGAGTTAGTGAGTGAAATCGAAAAGTTACTTGATGTTCCAACCGAAACGTTGACGTGTCTTCTGAGATCTACGCACACTCAGAAAAAGGGTGTTCGTAAGCAAACTGCAAACGGCATAAGAATGCGTGTGGTGAGACAACAACCCTACTTAGTTTGGGAGAAAAATCTTGAGGAAGAATTTCAAGATTTAGTTAAATTTAAGAGCGGATCTGTTAAAAGAAGTGGAGTAAAGCGTTACAGGAATGCTGAATGGACGACTTCTGAAGGGGGTGAATTAGGAACAGCCGAACTTAATAAGACAAACTTACAAAGCTTTTTTGGTTATTTATGTCTACCAACCAAATCAAGTGACCTTACGTTGTGCGGGAAGGGTTATTCAAAAAAGGAGTTAACACTTGGTTTGTTAGCAGACAAAGATTTAGTTGAAAACTTTGTCACTGAATTTAAGAAACTGCGTTCCTTCGATAAATATAATAACGGTCATATCCTTTTTCTTAATATTGTTACTTCACTCTTACGACCAGAGTCAGGATACCTATACCTTAATCCCCAATTTGCCCTAAAAATTGGACTGAAGGGCAACCCTGAAGAATGGCAAGAAAAGTGTGTAGACACACGAAACCGTTTGTTGGAAATAGCGAAAGATATCCAGCATGCGAAAGATTCGGGGAGCAAGGAGTTTAGAAAAGGGCGCGATCCTAAAGAGCCAATAGTTGATATTCTGGCTCTCCCGAATCCGCTGACAGCCTTGATGGACTTACTTAGCGTTATGCTGAGTGATCTAAATACCTATTCATCAGGAACTCGAAAAGCCGTTTTTTTTCGGGATATTCTCCTGATGACGTTGTTAATAGCTAACCCGCTCCGCATCAGAATGTTTTCCATAATGAAGTTCGACCGGAATTTGATTTGTAAAGACGATGGTTCTTGGTGGATTTTATTTAAGCGCGAAGATTTCAAAAATAGAAGATCGCTTCCATCAGATTATGAGGTTCTTGTTGCGCCAGAAATAATTCCATTGATTGAGCGGTATAAGGAAGAATTTCGTCCGTTCCTTTTTGGAGCTGAAGAGAGTGATTATGTTTTTTTAAGAGAATCTAGCCCCAGAGCAGAAAAGGCGAAAGCTAAAAAGCCGAAAGCTAAAAAACCAAAAAGTTTAATATATAAAGTAAAACAAATTCTCGAAGACATATACATTCTTACTCCGAAGGTGTTATCGGAGAGAATTTCAATTCAGACCAAAAAGTATATGCCTTTATCGCCGGGATTTAGGTCACATGCCTTTCGTCATATCGTGGCGACCAATATCATAAAAAACAATCCGGAAAATGGCTTTTTTCTCGCTTCTAAAGTTCTGCACGATAAGCTGGAGACGGTGGAAGATAATTACGCGCACCTTAAAACGCACGAGTTTTTTGACCCCTACAACAGATTCATATCAGGATTCTTTAGCAAAATTATTGATACCGACGGCAGCGGCATTTCAACCGACGAAAATGGCGGAGGTGGAAAATAATGCTGAATCAAGGGGCAGCTCAGAGTTTTTCACGGACGGAAGTTGAACGGATCAAAGATCTGCTTTCGGGGCGAATCGACAGCCTCATAGCAGAACTTTTTCGAGGTTCCGCAAAAAAAGCCGGCAACGAGTATCGCTTGGGATCGCTGGCGGGTGAAGCCGGTATGAGTCTTTCGATTTCACGCGTCAGAGGTAAAGAAGGATTGTGGCACGATCACAATCCGGGCGGTGACGGTTCCGGGGACGTCATCGAGCTTATCAAGCGCGTTAAGAATTTCAATTTTAATGAAGCCGTTGTTTGGTCAATGGAATGGCTGGGCGAGAGTCCGAAAGCTGCAACTACTGCAAAACAATCTAAACCCGTCGATAAAAAGCGGGAAGCCAACACCGAATTTCTCGCTCGGCGACAAAAGCGTTTAAAGGATAATAAAACCGCTCTCGATTGGTTATACGGTCGCGGTTTAACCAACGCAGCCATCGAGAACTTCCGTTTGGGTTTATCCGAACCGTATATCGACAAGGACGATGTGCCGCACGAAAACGCGCTGTTGGCTCCGGTTCTTGACGAAAATGGTCTTTATACCAATCAAACGGTTTATCACAACATTCCGTCGTTAACCGTCAATCCGACGGCGGAAAACGGCTGGATGAAGGGCGCGCCGGCGACCTACTATTCGGGAAAATATAACGACCAGTCGGCGGTTTTCGTTTGCGAGGGATTAAAAGACCTTTGGCGGCTCTGGCAGGCTCTCGGCGAGCGCCGCGGCGAACTCGACCTTTTACTGATCACCTCGACGCACGGCAGCGCGATCCCGGCGGAATGGAAGCAGCCGGATTTTTGGAATCGCTTCGCTCTGGTTTTTTTGGGTCACGACAACGACAAAGCCGGCGACGAGACGGCTATTAAAATCTCGAGCGGCGCCGGTCACGAAACCCTTCGCGTTCATCCTCCGTCGGCTCGCGGAAAGGACTGGACCGACTTCTGGCAGGCGGGCGGAACCTTCGACGAATTTAAGTCTCTGCTCGCCGAAGCCTCCATTATCAGTATCGAGGTCAGCGACGCCGTCGACAATAAAAATAAAGCCGGCAGATTCGCTTATCAACCGGTCGATATTGCCACCGCCTTTCATCGCGGTTTTCTCTATTACCCGATAAAAACAATCAGTAATGTTCTGGAAACCACCAGAGATTTTCAAGGGAAGGAAAAAACGCAGCTCGCCACCCGCATCGAAACGGTCATTGTCAGATCCGACCGAACTATTCATGCCGTCGTCGAGGAGCCGGCGCCGAAGGGAACGCCCTCCGAAGACCGGGTGCTGCGCCTGACGGATGGAACTTTGATCGATTCGCAGCCGAAAGCTTCGAGCTATTCAACATGGTCATGGAATTCCGTGCAGGCATATAACAACGGGCAATCGAAAACCCGACCTATTCCTGAAATGCTCGCTGAAGTGAAATCATTTCTGAAACAATCGATTTGGCTGCCTTACGATTATGATTACGATTTACTAACGCTGCTCGTGCCGGTAACCTTCGCTCAGGCGGTTTTTCAGTCGGTTCCGATGGTTCTCGTTGTCGGACCGCCGGGAAGCGGCAAAAGCGCGCTCGGCGGGGCGATGGGAAAGGTCAGCGCCAACGCCGTCGTCGTCGGGCAAATCTCCGCCGCGGGTATCGCCCGGTTGATTCATGAAACGAAAGGATTCGTCGTTCTCGACGATCTCGAATCGGTCGGCAACCGCGCTGGGCGCGACGCTCCGCAGTTTAACGAGCTGATTCAAGCCTTAAAGCTCTCTTACAACAAGGATACGAGCTGGAAGATCTGGACCGACGTCAAACGAGGAATGCGCGTTGAGAAGCTCAATTTCTTCGGCGTCAAGATGATTAACAATACGAGCGGCGCCGACAATATTCTCGGGTCGAGAATGCTCCGCGTCCAGACCCGCAAAATTCCGAAGGAGTTACAGTCGGCGATGGGTATCAAAGAGGAATTCGATTTGGCGCGCCTCGAACGGTTACGGGATGAATTTCATACCTGGACGTTTTCAAACGTCGAACTCGTCGCCCAAACCTACAAGCGATTATTTCCGCATCCGACCGACCGTGCGACGGAAATTTCCGCGCCCTTACGGGTTTTTGCCGAAATCGCCGGCGACGCGGAATTGACCGACGGTCTGACCCGCGCGCTCGATACCAAATCGGAAGTTTCCACCGATCTCGACGACCCGATTGACGTGATGAAGGAAGCGATGACAAAGCTTATCCGCGAAGGATTCCGCGAGCTTTCGACGACGCACGTCGTAATGGAGATGCGAACCTTGGTCGACCAGAACTCGAGTCGGGAGACGACCACCCAGATTCTGCCGTGGGAAGATCCGGCATGGGTCGGACGCCAGCTTCGCAACCATGATTTTATCGAGACGAACGCTGCGGCTACCCGGCAGTTTCTTTTCGGCAAATCGCTGCGTATCTACCCTGTAAAGGAGCATTTTTTAGTTGAGGTTCTGAGTCAAAACAAAACGCCGGCGGATTTATTAGAAAAGCCGCCGACCTCTTTCTGCGTCGGGTGCGAATGCTGCCGCTACCGCTCCGCGTCCTGTCCGATAATGGAAAACAGGCTCGCCGCGGAAGGAAAGCAGCGTCGTCCGGCGGGTAATAATAACCATAGTAACCATAAAAATCATTAGTTTTTTTCGGGCGAGTTAATGCCTGATTATGCACAGAGAAACTGTTTCTTTTACGACACATACGTATCGACTGTTTGACTTTTAATCGTTTCAATGTTTAAGTGTCTGAGCGGCTAGACATTTAGACGTTCAACCGTCTAAGCGATAAAGCAACTAAGAGCTTAGACGTTTAAACAGCTAGGCGTTTCTACTCTTAAATGTTTAGGCGTTTAGCTGTTTAACCGGAGTGAAAAATGATAATCTCGCTTGTCAGCTTTAAGGGCGGTGTCGGCAAGACCACTACCGCCGTTCACCTGGCGGAGTATTTGTCTCGCAGAGGCAAAACTTTGCTCGTCGACGGAGACCCGAACGAGAGTGCGACCGAATGGGTGCAGAGCGGAAAGTTTTCTTTCGCCGTTGTTTCGCCCGAAGGTCTTGACTCTGGACCGCAGTCTAAATACGTGGTTATCGATACGCCGGCGCGTCCGACGGTCGAAGAGCTGGAAACTCTATCCGAGCAATCGGATTTGCTGATTTTCCCGACGATGCCGGACGCCTTGAGCCTTGCGGCTCTGGCTAAAATCATAAACATCATGCAGTCGAAGGGTTTAGTTAATTACCGGGTGCTGCTGGCGATGGTGCCGCCGCGCTCGAACGCCGCCCGCGATGCCAAGCAGATGCTCGAGCAAATGGGCGCACCGTTTTTTGAAAGCGAGATTACGCGCCGGGTTGTTTGCTCGCACGCAGCTCTTCGCGGCGCGACGGTCGATAAAGTGCGCGACGGTGAAAACGCCTGGGCAGACTTTGTGCGGCTCGGTAAGGAGATACTCAAATGAAAGACAACAATCGCTTTTCCAACTTAAAGTCATTGCAGCGCTCTTTTGACACTATCAAAGAGGCGCAGCCGTTAGAAGAGAAAAAGGCAGCGGCTCCGCAGAAAGTCGATCCGGTCGTTTCTTCCGTGTCTGTTACATCTCAGTCCAGGGGCGGAAAAAGCAGTAATCCCGAATTTACGAAGATTACTGCTTATATTAAAAAGGCGACGCACAAAAAAGCCGCACTGATTCTGATGGATCAGGAGAAAGAAGATTTTTCAGAGCTTCTGGAGCGTTTAGTGTCTGAATGGATAGTAAAGCAAAATTAATCGTTCCTTTCTGAGTGCCGACAATACTCTGAGAATTCTAGTTTGCACCAAAATAATAAAAGATAATTCTTTCTACTTAATGGGAAAACCTGTTTTGTTTTTATCGTAAGAAATATAAATTGACCGAAAAAGATACGCAACAAGCCTTACTGTAAAAATACACAATAAGCCGGTTACCGCCCAAACTATCCAATGCAAAGTTAAGCTGATGACATAGTAAGTGATTATACTAGAAAACCTATCTAGAAATGAAGATGAGTATTTTAATTGGTGCTCTATTTCTTTATGAAAGGATATTAGTTTGAGAAATAATATCCGAATCAATGCTCCAAATATTCCTAGCCAAGCCCAACTTGGCAACCAAACAATTTTCTCCCGTAAGTAGAGAGCCAAAAAAAATGTAAATACATAAGGTAAAACTCCATAAATCAACACTGTTTTCTCATCCCACCCCGGAGTGTCAGTCATTGAAATAAGGAAACAACTAAAACAAAAGGCATAGATTATGGAAGTTGCAAAGTCCATCATCCACAAGTTTTTCCGAAATAAAAAATCTTTCATTTTTTTAATTATCGCAAACCTCACTTCTAACCCTATCAGCAATTCCAAGCACTCTTTTTAACCGATCTGCTACTGGTTCATCCTTTTTTAGTGGAAATCCGTGTGAGTTTAAACCTCTTACTCTTTTTAAATTTAAACTGGCACCCATTGAATACGCTAAATCTCCTAAATCTCGGTCCCCTTGATTATCCTCCTTTCCAATATAATCAGTTCCATATTTATGACCAGTAGCCTGCCAATATCTACCTAATACTCCTGCATTAAAGTAACCCGCAAAATGATGAGTTTGATCCTCTTCAGGCTTTAAACTATCTTTATACTGCTTTTTAAACCCTTCAGGACCACCCAAAGCATCTGTTCGAGCAGTAGCCCCTTTGCTGGTAGGTACTCCCTTTTGTTGTGTATAAAATTCAGTAAAAACAGAATTGACATTTGCTACTAACGAATTAATTTGGTCGTGAGTTGTAATTTTGTCGCTTCCTCCTAATGACCGCATCCCGTCATTAACAGTATTTCCTAACATGTTTGCCATATACCCGCAAGGATTGTCATTGTCTCCTAAAGTTGTAATTGACTCAATTGTGCCTGCGCCAGGAAGTGGCGGTGGCATAGATAATGTAATTGACCCACTGTTTAGCGGGGACAAATTTGCGAAAATTCTTCCTGCATAATTTGACCCTCCAAATAAATTCCCTAATGCTCCAGTAAGGAATTGTCCCAATCCTGTGAAAAAGCTATTACCGGAAGATCCAGGCAATCCAAGTCCGCCGAAGCCTCCTTGATTAAAGACGAAACCATAAGGTAACCCATCAAGACCAGACGGATCCGTGTGATTAATTGGATCGTTTGCACAATATGCGTATAAATTAAGCGTTTGGGGATTAAGAATTTTTGTGGAACTCATTTTAATCGGATCGACAGATGTAAATCTGCCCTGTGCCGAATCGTAAAAACGATTAACGGCATAATCCAATCCGGTTGAAGAGCTTCGGTCATAACTGGTAAAACGACGATTTATCGCTCCGGTTGACTCGCTATCGAGCGCCGTACCGAAAGGCAACGTGTTCTGCTCGAATGAAGTTCCGTTGCCGAGATCTGTAATGACTCTGGTTCCTAACTGGTCGGGGTGATCAAATTGAACACTTTCACTATTTCCGGATTGTTGCTGTGTTGCCAGCAATTGTCCACTCATATAAATGTAGTTTTTTGTCCAGCTTAGAGTATTGTTTACATTGTCAACGAATTCACTAATAACAGACCCATTTTTCCATACATAATACGTTCGGTTTAATGAGTTTTCATCTCCCTCCTGCGTAACCAGTCGTTCTCTGCCAAGTCCGTAAGTATAAGTTACAAGCGTTTGCTGATTGTCACTCTTAACTTTTACCAGCCGTCCCGCAGCATCATACTGAAAACGCAAGGACGTGCCGTCCTGACGAACAATACGAGTTTGGTTGCCGGCAAAATCATATTGAAAGCCGGTTGTAGAAATTCGATTTGATGTTGTATCGAAAGTTAAGTTTTCATAGCCGTCGCGCGGGATTTCAACACTTTGTCCGCTCGGCGCGCTGCTTCGACGAATATAGGCGGAAGGGACAGCAATATCGTCTTTTGTACCAAGCTGCTGCGTTATGTTCGTCCCGGCGCTACTTTTTCTAACTGTCCAAGTTCCCGTAGAAGGCGTCCAAACGGCTACGTCCGTTTTGTGATCGCCGTCATAATCCGCCGGAACGAGAACGTCTCTGGAAGTTTCTGAACCTAATTCAGCATAAGTAAATTGCCCGTTAGAACTTTGTGAAATATACCAAACGCCGATTGACGGTCGCCACACGGCTAAATCCGTTTTACCGTCTCCGTCATAATCTGCCGGAACCGGTACGTCCCCCACTTGCCCCCACTGAAAATATAGGATTTGAGAACTCGAACTTTGCAGGACAAGAGCAAACCAAACGCCGTTTGATGGTCGCCATACGGTTATATCCGCTTTGCCGTCGCCGTCATAATCACCTACTGTTGGAATGTCGGCATATTCCTGCCCGCCCCATTGGATGGTGTACCAAGAGTTATCCGAACTTCGGATAATGTACCAATGCCCGCCATTGGGACGCCATATGGCGATATCGGTTTTGCCGTCGCCGTCATAATCTGCCGGAACAATAGCATCTCCTTTAACGCCCCAATTTATAACAACGGTATTACCCGTCGAACTATATTTAATCGTCCAATTTCCGTTACTCGGATTCCAAACGGCTTTGTCCGTTTTACCATCCCCGTCATAATCTCCAGGTGCTATTTGATTGCCGCCGGCTCCTAATTGGGTTGTATTATTTTGTCCGGTTTGACTGTTGTTAACAGACCATGTGCCTGACGGAATAGTCCCGTTTGTTCTGCGCCAAGTTGAAAAATCTGCCTTCCCGTCTCCGTCAAAATCGAACGCCGTTCCCTGCGTCGAGGTAACTGAATTTACACTGTTTGTTGCGGTTTTAGCGGTTTCAGGATTTTTCGCTTTTTGTTTATTTATTACGACCGTTGCATCTTTTTTATTGGGAATAGTTATGTTACTTTCTTTACTCTCAGATTGTTTATACAAATTTACAGGTGGCTCCGCTGTATTTTCATTCGCATCTTCACTGTTTATTAAGCTCTGTATATTATCTAAAAGTAGATTCTTTGTAGGCAATGGATTTTTACCTGAAAATTCTTCGCCTGCTTTTCTTTGATTACCGGGGTCTTTTGAAGAACTGCCATCAGCACGCAAAGATTCAAAACCTCTGGCGACGGCATTGCCACGATTGCCATATCTGTCGTACGTGTAAGTTTGCGACCACCCCTGATTAAGTCCGCCCGCGACCTTTCTGAGTCTATTTAACGAGTCATATTCGTAAAATTTATCTTTATTGCGATCTAAATTATTGATAATACCGGTAATTTGTCCGGTGCCGCCCGTAGAACAAGAGCAATGTTGATACTGGTATGAGAGATCCAGCAATGGCGTATTCCCGCGCAAGACCTTTTGATTTTCGAGAAGTCCTGTTTGTGGATTGTAGTTATACTGCTCGTTAATTTGATTGGGACTGCTTTGTCCGATATTTATAGACGTTAACTGGTCGGAGGCATTAAAGACAAAATTGGAGGCATAGTCCGAATTATTCACCTTTAAACCATTAAGTCGCCCTTCAATATCATAGGTATTATGAATATTTTTCCTTGTAGGATTTGTAGAGCCATACTGTGTCGGATAAAAGACATCTGTAACACGGCTCAAAGAGTCATACAAATAATTAACGCTGAGCGGGTTATTTTCCTTACCTGGCAATGTCGTCTTCTTATCTGAGACTCGACCTAAGGAATCATATATAAAATCATAAGTAGCGACCCTCTGCGGCGATCCGTTGACCGTATTCTCAGTGTAAATACTTTCGACTTGCGAAACGTTTCCTTGCGGTCGGTAAGCGTATCTGGTTGTCGGACTCGGCAATACATCGGTTGCCCCGTTAGTATCATAGCTAACCGAAAAAAGGCGACTTAAAGCGTCTTTTTGTCCGGTTGCTGGATTTATGTATGAATATACTGTCTTTACGCCTCGAGCATCAGTGATGGATGAAATATTAGATAATTCATCGTAACTAAAAAAGTCTGACCATTGTCCCGTCTGTTCTCCGACAAAATTGCCGTTGTCATCAAGCGTGCCCCTTGTCTCAGCCAATTTTTGATTTGTTACACGTCCGAGCGAGTCGTATTTGAACAGACGTTGTTGAGCGCCCTGTTCAGTTCGAGTTAACTGATCCAATCTATCATACTGGTATTTCGTTAAAAATCCGTTTAATGCGACTGAGCCGTCCCCATTGGGATTAGGCTCGATAACTTCCACTACATTGCCATCCGAATCAGTTCTGTGCCACTTCTCTCTTCCAATCGGGTCTTTAGTTCGGAAAGTGTTTCCTAACCCCGTTGAAGCGCCTTGCGGGCGAGATTGTTCATTATAAAAATTTAATTTTTCACTTCCGTCGGGTTTTTTTATTTTTTCAATTCTTCCCGCCCAATCGTAAAAAACTTCCGACCAATAAACTCCGTGCAGGCTGTCCGTACTCTTGAACGGAGTGGATGTTTTTTTAGTTTTACCTGAATTATCATATTCAATTTCAGTTACATCCCACGTTTCCTGATTTTGTTGATCTGTACCCGACAGAGTTTGCTGTCGATAAGCTAAACCTAAACCATTTACTTTGGTTAAGTTTTTACCAGCTATCTGTCCGGTAGAGGCGTAATCAGTTCGTGTATACACTTTGTTAAAATCGTCGAAATCATTGATCGTGTAAGCGCCCGTAGGCGACAAGGTTTTTTTAAGACGCCAATTCTGGATGTCGTAATCAAAATACATTGTTTGTTGATTGGCATCCTTGACTGAAATTGGAAGACCCGTATTGAAATCATAAACGGAAATTGATTTTATGAGCGCACTGGAGACGTTTCCTTGTCCCTTAGCTATTTCCGAAGGAAATGTATATGCCGTATCAGACGTATATGTAAAAAAGGTATTGTCAACGCCTGCGGACGATGGATTATACGATATAATATTTCCTGCATAATCATAAATTCGCCCATCGGCAACCTGATTCTCCAAAGTTGAATTTGTAACCTTGCCGTATTTTATAATGCTGGAGAGATTTCCTACTGGGTAGCTGGGCGGTGGTATGTAACCACCGTGATAATTAGGGGGAACCTCATTGTAAGAACCGTTAAAATAAAAGGTCATTACACGAGGCGATACGTCATAAGTATATCGGGTATAATCAATTCGTGTGTTATCGCCGTCAAAAACTTCAATAATTTCAGGTCGATTGATTATGCGGGGCGCATTTACACCAGTTGATACAATACTTGAATCATTCATATCACTAGCATAGTGCGTGACGGTTTTACGAATGGTTTCATTGTTAAAACCAATTTCGTGCATTTCTTCTACGCGATTGTATGGTCCGAACTGATCATAAACCGACTTTTTAGCTAACGTAATACCGTTTTCATATTCGGAGTGAGTTATCAAAGTTGGACGTAACGTGCTTAAACTATAAGTGAGAGTATTGTCATGAGCCGAGAAAGTTTGAGAACCGATTCCCCAGTCGGTTTCATCTGTATTTCTCAGGACATTGTTTTTATCATAAAATTCTGTTTTATATGCAACTCCGTCTTTTATCTTATTGGTATCAGTATCCGGTAGGTTTGCATAATTATATGAGTATTCTATTGTTTTGCCTTTTTGGTAAGGTAGAGCGATGCTAGTAGTCCGAGGATTGGAATTCCAATCAACGCTATATTGCGTTACCGCCGGAGAACTGCTGTCAGGCATTCCCTCCCACGTCTCCGTAACAGTAGAATATTCAGGAATATCACTTAATGGAGTCAAAGTGTTTTCAGGATACGAAAAGATGCGGCGACGCGTAACCTGCCCGGAAAGAATGTTTCCTGTTGACGAATCAAAACTCATTCCCCTTTGTTCTTCAATTTTGCGAATCATTCCATAAGGCGAGTATGAATCAGTCGCTCCGAACCAATACCCTGTATTTGTATCAGGATAGTATATTGATGATAAAACTTTTATATTGTTACTTCTTACGATAGGAATCAAATTATTAAACTGGTAGCTTAATGTTTGATCATTATAATTAAGTCTTACAAAGGTGCGCTCTATAACTGTTCCGTTTTGATCCTTAAGTCCGAAACCTGTAATACTTGTAAGATAATATCTATTATTTATTAAAGTGTAATTAAATTTATAAACACGTCCTAAAGTATCCTTAATATAATCAATAAATCTGCCGTCCTGAGAACCATGCCAATGATATACAATTGAAATATAATTTCCGTGTTTATCAGTGATAGTTGTTGGAGTTAAAGTAATCGTGGTCCCTGGACTAATGCAATTCCCGCTCGGATTCCATCCGATGTCCCAATTACTGTCGTATTCGACCGATGTGCCGTCAGGGTGCTTTAAAATCGTATTACTACCGGTATAACAAGTTTGTCCGGATACTACCCTCCCACCTGTAACTGTTTTAGCCTTGATATAAGAACCGTCATTACTCTGTCCCTCGAAAATTTTTTGATAAGAATCATTCTTGATTATTCCACTGAAGAATCGCTTAGAGCCATTGGCATCAACTTGTACAATTCCTTTTTCCGCGACATTAAGAATCTTTCCAAAACCAATAGACCAACCGGGAGCAGGTAGGTCTTTATCTATATCAAATGAAACATCCTGACCTAATTTAGTCCAAACGCGAGAATTATAAGTCAGGTTAAGATTCAAATCCAAGCCTGCTCTTCCTGCAACTGCCAGCACAGGAGCTAAGATATTAAAATTGCTATTTTCCTTTGGTACCCCAGGAGTGTCTCCCCGCCTATTTCGCGGCTCGCGCGCACGTTCGATATTATCTTGGGTCCATTCCTTGTCAGGAAGAAGGGTTGGTTCGTTTAGAGAGCCGTTCTTATCTAGTAAGTTGTCGTTTTGAGACTCAGTATTTTTTTTAATATATGAGGGTTCGATTACTGACAAATGTGAAACATTTTGTTTGCCAGCCCCGCTTACTGTAATCTTATATTTCCCTGTTTTTTCAGCAGTGTATTCCCCATATAAATTAGTTTGAATTCTACCGTCCGGATCTACTACTTCCCATTCGAGTGGGACGCCGGAAACAGGAATGTTACTGGAATCATATGGTATTGCTTCCAGTTGAACATTTCCCCCAACTGGTATTTCTTTCGGTAAATTAGCGGTAATTCTTACTACTTTTGAATTGCGTGAATTCTGTGTTTCTTGACCCTGCGCATTCATATAGTGAAAAATCTCATTAAAGCCAAAAACGAATCCTTCAAATAGCCTATTAGTGTAGGCCATAATTAATATATCCTGTTGCCAATTTGAAATACTGCTCACAAATATGCGCGGTGCAGCGGGAACCGAAATCGTCAAAATACTTACAATCAAAATTACACATACGCTTTGGGCAGCCCGAGAACGCAAGCGGATTTTACAGGCGCCCTTTTCGGTAATATACCGTTTTGAATTTATAACTTTAACGTCTGTTTTTGCAGTCGAATTTTTCATGAGTTTATTGTATTTGCCTGAGGCAATTTTGTTCTTGGTTTTTGCGCTCTTATATTTATCTTTTGCACAGCAATCTGTCTAAATAATCCTTGTAGCTTGAGTTTTTATACCCGATAGAAGTTACGCAGTTGAACTGTTATTTGATAAAAATAAAGAATGAATCCGCCGAAAATAACCGACGAAGATTACATTAATTTTATCATCGCTACACCGCGACGAGTGACGGCAACCGAAATGTTTAATTGAAAGAGCGCAGTGCCGCCGCTACCGCCCGGTGTTGAACCACATCGGTTTTGTGCGTGCGAGCATTTTTGCGTCTGGAAAGTCATTGTTATCGTGAAAAGTTGAGTTGGTGCAATGCGAAAACCTCGATTATTCGAGATGCCGTTCGAGCATATTTGTCGAATCCGCGTTATTCACTCACCTCAACTGCGTAACTTCTATGTAAAAAAAGCGCGCATATTTCGGTCTTTAACGAAAGGAATGTTAAAGGCTTGTTGATCAACCTAATTACCGGATAATGCGCGAACATTCTTTGCGTATTAACGCTTTGTCGAGTTAAAAAATATCTGATGAAATCGTTTATAAAACAGAAGGATTTATAAGACGATTCGTAAAATCGAAATTGATAAAGGATGCGGTTCGGGCAAAAAGAAAAACAATGCCGGGGACGAACCGAATTATATGTCGATTTAATGTGCCTTGATACTACCACCGCTTTTCTGATTGTCAACAGTTTTGTTTAACAATATTTGAATAGCCGGGAATCGGATTTTTCACTTCGGGTTATCGAACAATGAATTAAAATAATTTAGTCTATTATGCGGAGTGCGAAATTTTTAACCTTAATTTTATTAATTGACACGCTTTTTGGTTGTAAATTAATACCAATTCAAACATTATTTCGCGACTCCATTTACAGAAGCGAAATCTAAAGTTGAAATCAAATTTAATAATTGGAAAGGCGATACCAGAAATTGCAGCCAAATCTACTGCCTTTAAAATTGAATCGTCCGAGGATGGGCTTTATGATTCTAAGCCGGAGTTTATTTGGGGAAAGGTCGAACGTGTTGACGGTAACGATATCTGCCGCACGCGTCTGAAGCCAACTGTTAGTGTATTTTCAGTACGATTGCTCTGCTACCAACAAAATCGAGGGCTTGGACAGCCTGATTTATCTAATCCACATATATCCGCATCTTTTGCAAACCATACTGTTCGACCATTCCTGCAATTGCTGGCGGTAAACGGGCATTTTCTTCTGCTGGATAAAGCGGTTATACCGGTATAGCCCGAAGATAAGAAAAACGGTTGTTAAACCAAACAGCAGCACCTCCATAAGTTTAGTATCCCTTGAAATTCCTATAATCGCATCGATGACGGTGAGAATCGTTCCTGACACTAAAACAGATATTATAAGAGATGCGATACCTATTAAAAGTTGTACGCCGCAGCCCGCTTTAGGCGCTCCGGGCGGAGATAATCGTCCCGCTAAAACTGTTTGCGAGTTGAACTGTCCGGATGTCAGCCCGATGTCTCCGCCGAATGTCACGGTTGCCCCGCTGATGCTTCCCGATTGAGTGCCTTGAGCGTGCATCATCTCGAAAGAAGCGGTTTGCTGACTATGACATTGCGGACAATCGTAGCTCATATGTTTTCGATTGGGATTATCTATAAATTTGCGGGATGAAATAGAAGTTATTTGGTTTTCTTAAAGTAAACCGGATTCTGCGGTCTGAATGAGATTTCGTAAGCGCCGTTTTTGTATTGGTATCTAGTCTTTCCGCGAACGGTGGTTTTAACGAGTGTGCCGACCATCTGCCCCTTCCTTAATCGTTTGCCGGTTCCTCCCACATCAGGGTCTCCCAAATCTTTCAGAAAATATAGATTCAGTTGATTGCCCGCGACTTTAGCCGTATATGAGTAATCGTCATAAGCCTGATAGCCGTCGACGGTAAAATGAGCGACGAGTGAATCGCCTTTTTTGGACACGACAAGCAGATACTCGACGACGGGAACGTCACCGCTTTCAGTTTTACCTTCCGTATAGGTGTATTTGTATTCGCCGACCCAATCATCATTGTTCATCGGCGATTTAGTTTGCCTTTGTGCTGAAACACCGGTCGCCAATAATAAGCAAATTACCGCACTATTCAATAAAACCGATAGGAATCGTATTTTTTTCATTAGTTTTCTCCGGTTGGTATAAGCCGGAACATTCCGCACGCGATGACGACAAACGTGTTTGTCTGCTAAATTAAACATCGGATTGCACTCGGAGCAATAGAAATCATGCGTAGCGCGGTTGTAAAAACCTGATGTGTTACGCCGTCCGAAAAAATCTCCAAATCGGATTTTCGACGGCTTCTTCGAGTGAAATCATTTTAGGGAATCTATTCCCTAATTGCAAATTATTCTTAACGCTCATATCAGGAGGTAATTTCTGATATGCCGCGTGTCTCCTCCCGCCGGCGCAGAAAGAGTCCGGCAAAACTGGCTGCCAAGCTACTCGCCGTCAGAACACAGTTAAACGAGTCGCAGGGCGGAATGCTGATGCGGCTTAAAATAGAGAGCGAGTTTGAACGCGATTACGTCTCAAAATGGGAGCGCGGTCTGCTCGAGCCGCCGCTTTTCGTGTTGTGCGCCTACGCCGAAGCGGCGAATGTTTGGCTAGAAGTGCTGGTTAAAGACGAATTGGACTTACCGGAAAATTTGCCGTGCAAAAAGAAAAGCATTGGAATAATGAACACAGGAACGTGATGGGTTTTATATAATCAGCGGCGGTTATTAAAGCGCCGTTTATTGTTAAATTCGCCGAAATCAGGAAACATTTTCCGAAAATTGCCCATAACTTACCGCGGTAAGTCATTTTGCTCGAAGGAGTAGAAGCTATGACGAAAGGCATATTCAATACAATTGCGGAAAAAATCTCTCCGCATCAATTTTTCTACCGCGTTGTCTCTTAGTTTATAAGCTGCAAAGTCATTTTCATTATGTGCCGTCATAGTTACTAATTTGTAGGATTTACCTTATTTCAACTTCGGTTTTATCTTCCCGTTTTCTTTAACAAAAGCTTCAAATCCCGTAACAAAATCCGGTATAGGAACCTTAAGTGCGCGCAACCATCTTCTCAGCTCGATAAAATCAAGACGGCGCTCGCCCCGCTCGATCTTACTCACCTGTGACTGTGTGATCTTCAGCTTTTTAGCCAAGTCGATCTGCGTTAACCCGACATCCTCCCGCGTCTTTTTTAAGAAATCCAAAAATAAACGGTAATCTGCTGAAATTATACTTTTTTCCATCAAATTGAAAGGCGGCGGTAGACGGTTTTGTTTAACGGTCGAAGTGATTCTAAAAGGCGTTTTTGGAATAGTCCAAGAATGACTGAATTCGCAGATTTTTTCTTGTGTTTCGCTTGCAAGATGTTGTATTTTAGTTGAAACACAATAAGCGGGAGAGACCTATGATTTCTGTAACACCAACCAAATTATCCGATTACCTGACCTGCCCGCTTAAATTCAAATTGAAGCACATCGATAAATCCGGCGGAGCCGCCTCGTCCGCCGCGTTTTCTTTCGGCACGACCATGCACCGCGCGCTTCAGGAACTTCACGACAAACAAATGCCAAGTTCCGGCATGCCGGATTCTGCGGATCTACTGGAAAAGTTCTGGAACCATGCGGGATACGCGACTAAGGAGGAGAGCAGGAGCTATTTCGTGAGAGGTTGTCACGCTCTTGAAAACTACTGTCATACGGCGAGAGCGGAGACGTCCGACACTTTGGGAACTGAGGTTTTTATGAGCTTCGTTATAGAGTTCAAGGGGCAAAAAATCCGGCTCGGATGTAGAGCGGATAGGCTGGCGCTCGATCAAAAAAACAGATTGGAAATAATCGATTACAAAACTTCTGCTTCGGGCAAAATTCCGACCTTGGAATTTGTGCGCACCGATCTCCCAACATTTTTATATTTCGTCCTAACTCGACTTAGCTATCCGCAATACCCGAACATCAAATTCACGTATTTGAACGTGATGTCTGGTGCAAAAGTGACCGTTAATTATGAAAGAGATCTGATCGACGAGAACAAAAAAGCTCTTTGGATTTGTTTAAAGACGATTGCAACAGATAAATTTGCGCCGCGCAGCTCCGAATGCTGCTCATGGTGCGACTTCCAAGATGACTGCCCGCTAACCAATAGAATCGTGGATTTCGGGTCAATCTAATTCTTTTGAGCGTGGTAAACCGCCAATGGGTAAAACAAATCTAAGGGTGTATACGGACGCGACAGCTGGGAACGGTAGATTTGCCGACTACACAACGCTCGGGCTGGTCGTTGAGATCGACGGTAGAACAACCTTGAGAACCTACAAGCGGACGCGTGTTAAGGAACAGCATATAATAGCCGCAGAGCTACTGGCGCTTCTGCAAGCCTTTGCTTATTTGATTCCGAACCGGAAAAAGCTGTTCGCGGAATTTTTACCCGATAGCTTCTGCTACGCCGAGGATAGTTGCCGCATCGGCATACCGTTCTCTGTCTGCTCGGATAATGATTGCGCCGTCTTGATCTGCAATCGAATATTCAGCAGCGCTCCGCTCAAAAAACTGGGAGTCTTTGCGCCGGAGCCGACATTTGCACGAATCGAAAAGTTTCACCGCATTTTTCCCGCCGCCCTCGTTGAACATGTTCCGGGACGTTTTAATCCGGCGGACGGTCCGTCACGCGCTAAATTCCATTCGATAACTTAGCTTTTCTCTTTCTTCTTCACTTCACTATCTATTAATAATTCTTGAGAAAACTGTTTTTGTTATTTCTGAGAAAAGTAAGTTTTTTACAGAAAATTCTCTGCGTTCACAAACCATTTGTTTTCTTATACTTAGTAAATCGTCGAAATTCATAAATAACAAAATACTCATTGTTTATCGGCGATGTGATGGACAACGGGGACGAACAATTTTTTACATATATCTATATCAACACGGGGTTAAACGAGATTCTTTGTTATTTCCGCCTATTTTCTTTGTTATTTTTGAGCAAGTTTGAGAGAAACTCCTTCAAAATGAATATTAATGATTGTTGAAAGATTAAATACATAATGCTGGTAATAATACTTATAAAGTTAATATATACATTGGTTATAAGTGAACCAGAAAGCAAACCAGCTATTATTATTACTTACTAAATTATAATAATCACTTGTTACCAGCAGGTTAACCGGCAATGTTTTTTTTGAACCAGTAAGGCTCTACCAGCAAATTTTCGCGGTAACTTATGGTAATCACTCTGGTTTCTCTTTCATAAGAAGCTAAAGTCTTTATAATCTTAAATTTGTTCAAAAGACTTACCGGCAAGCTATTTTCTACCGGTAAATACTGGTTTTGTGTTTGAAAAGTTTTCTCAAAACGTCCTTACCTTCCAATATTTCTGCGTATTATCTCGCGTGTAATTTTGCGTAATGTTTTTGCTTGACTACGCAATTTTTCGGTGCGTATAATTGGGCAATCATTTTTGCAATTTAATATATGGTCATAGTTTCAGACGTACTGCCAAAATTAACCGACAAGCAAAATCTTTGCTTGAGGTTTATTTACGACTTCTACGAGCGGAACCGGTTCTACCCTTCGCACAGGGAGATAGCTCAGGCGCTTATTGTGAAAACCACAAATATGCGCCCCTATCTATATCCATTGGAGAGGAAAGGATACCTAATGCTGGATGATTCAGATTCAGGAAGAAATATTAGATTAACCGGGAGAGCCCTGGAGAAAATTAAGCTGATGGAAATACAACAGTAGAAATCGCTTTTACTGATGAAAAATTTAAGTTGGGTATAAACGGCGATAGCCTAAGTTGACGCTTAGGCTATCGGATGAATTGCATCAAAAGTTTTGCGACGTATTAGATGCTTTCTTCATCTTGCCTGTTTTTACCTTTAGTTGTCAATAACAAATCGTTTCAAACTGGTTGTTTAATAACCAATTTTGTCTTTTTTTTATTGACGAATAGTTGAATAATTGAGGTATAACCCGTGCAGGATAAACAAGCAAATAAATCCCCGTCAGAGTCATCAATCAAAACCTACGCCGATCTGGAAGCTGCGTATTTAGAGCATTTAAAGTCAGAAAACAAATCAGAACAGGAAATTAATAATTTTCGGTCTAATCTTAATAGTTGGCGTCAATTCTTCAAGGCAGACAAAGACACAGAAATCGTGTTGCACTTCGGCAAGAAATTTCCAGTCAACCTTGAAAAATACAAGACTAACCAACTCAAAAACCAGGCAAAAAACTCGACGGTTGCTTCTAAAGCTTCCAAATTGAGGAAAATAAACGAATTTCTGACTACCAGGGAATCCCTAGCAAACCTTTCCCCAGAGTTTGGTGAAAGATTGCAGCAACTTCTTCGTAATGCAGGTTTTGAAAGCAATAATAAGTTTTGGTCGCTTTATCTTAGAGAAAAATGTTCAGATAGGTGCTTTAGACTTTGGTGTCAGGGGGAAAGGTCTCCTTGCAGGGATTCGACTGAGTTAGTGAGTGAAATCGAAAAGTTACTTGATGTTCCAACCGAAACGTTGACGTGTCTTCTGAGATCTACGCACACTCAGAAAAAGGGTGTTCGTAAGCAAACTGCAAACGGCATAAGAATGCGTGTGGTGAGACAACAACCCTACTTAGTTTGGGAGAAAAATCTTGAGGAAGAATTTCAAGATTTAGTTAAATTTAAGAGCGGATCTGTTAAAAGAAGTGGAGTAAAGCGTTACAGGAATGCTGAATGGACGACTTCTGAAGGGGGTGAATTAGGAACAGCCGAACTTAATAAGACAAACTTACAAAGCTTTTTTGGTTATTTATGTCTACCAACCAAATCAAGTGACCTTACGTTGTGCGGGAAGGGTTATTCAAAAAAGGAGTTAACACTTGGTTTGTTAGCAGACAAAGATTTAGTTGAAAACTTTGTCACTGAATTTAAGAAACTGCGTTCCTTCGATAAATATAATAACGGTCATATCCTTTTTCTTAATATTGTTACTTCACTCTTACGACCAGAGTCAGGATACCTATACCTTAATCCCCAATTTGCCCTAAAAATTGGACTGAAGGGCAACCCTGAAGAATGGCAAGAAAAGTGTGTAGACACACGAAACCGTTTGTTGGAAATAGCGAAAGATATCCAGCATGCGAAAGATTCGGGGAGCAAGGAGTTTAGAAAAGGGCGCGATCCTAAAGAGCCAATAGTTGATATTCTGGCTCTCCCGAATCCGCTGACAGCCTTGATGGACTTACTTAGCGTTATGCTGAGTGATCTAAATACCTATTCATCAGGAACTCGAAAAGCCGTTTTTTTTCGGGATATTCTCCTGATGACGTTGTTAATAGCTAACCCGCTCCGCATCAGAATGTTTTCCATAATGAAGTTCGACCGGAATTTGATTTGTAAAGACGATGGTTCTTGGTGGATTTTATTTAAGCGCGAAGATTTCAAAAATAGAAGATCGCTTCCATCAGATTATGAGGTTCTTGTTGCGCCAGAAATAATTCCATTGATTGAGCGGTATAAGGAAGAATTTCGTCCGTTCCTTTTTGGAGCTGAAGAGAGTGATTATGTTTTTTTAAGAGAATCTAGCCCCAGAGCAGAAAAGGCGAAAGCTAAAAAGCCGAAAGCTAAAAAACCAAAAAGTTTAATATATAAAGTAAAACAAATTCTCGAAGACATATACATTCTTACTCCGAAGGTGTTATCGGAGAGAATTTCAATTCAGACCAAAAAGTATATGCCTTTATCGCCGGGATTTAGGTCACATGCCTTTCGTCATATCGTGGCGACCAATATCATAAAAAACAATCCGGAAAATGGCTTTTTTCTCGCTTCTAAAGTTCTGCACGATAAGCTGGAGACGGTGGAAGATAATTACGCGCACCTTAAAACGCACGAGTTTTTTGACCCCTACAACAGATTCATATCAGGATTCTTTAGCAAAATTATTGATACCGACGGCAGCGGCATTTCAACCGACGAAAATGGCGGAGGTGGAAAATAATGCTGAATCAAGGGGCAGCTCAGAGTTTTTCACGGACGGAAGTTGAACGGATCAAAGATCTGCTTTCGGGGCGAATCGACAGCCTCATAGCAGAACTTTTTCGAGGTTCCGCAAAAAAAGCCGGCAACGAGTATCGCTTGGGATCGCTGGCGGGTGAAGCCGGTATGAGTCTTTCGATTTCACGCGTCAGAGGTAAAGAAGGATTGTGGCACGATCACAATCCGGGCGGTGACGGTTCCGGGGACGTCATCGAGCTTATCAAGCGCGTTAAGAATTTCAATTTTAATGAAGCCGTTGTTTGGTCAATGGAATGGCTGGGCGAGAGTCCGAAAGCTGCAACTACTGCAAAACAATCTAAACCCGTCGATAAAAAGCGGGAAGCCAACACCGAATTTCTCGCTCGGCGACAAAAGCGTTTAAAGGATAATAAAACCGCTCTCGATTGGTTATACGGTCGCGGTTTAACCAACGCAGCCATCGAGAACTTCCGTTTGGGTTTATCCGAACCGTATATCGACAAGGACGATGTGCCGCACGAAAACGCGCTGTTGGCTCCGGTTCTTGACGAAAATGGTCTTTATACCAATCAAACGGTTTATCACAACATTCCGTCGTTAACCGTCAATCCGACGGCGGAAAACGGCTGGATGAAGGGCGCGCCGGCGACCTACTATTCGGGAAAATATAACGACCAGTCGGCGGTTTTCGTTTGCGAGGGATTAAAAGACCTTTGGCGGCTCTGGCAGGCTCTCGGCGAGCGCCGCGGCGAACTCGACCTTTTACTGATCACCTCGACGCACGGCAGCGCGATCCCGGCGGAATGGAAGCAGCCGGATTTTTGGAATCGCTTCGCTCTGGTTTTTTTGGGTCACGACAACGACAAAGCCGGCGACGAGACGGCTATTAAAATCTCGAGCGGCGCCGGTCACGAAACCCTTCGCGTTCATCCTCCGTCGGCTCGCGGAAAGGACTGGACCGACTTCTGGCAGGCGGGCGGAACCTTCGACGAATTTAAGTCTCTGCTCGCCGAAGCCTCCATTATCAGTATCGAGGTCAGCGACGCCGTCGACAATAAAAATAAAGCCGGCAGATTCGCTTATCAACCGGTCGATATTGCCACCGCCTTTCATCGCGGTTTTCTCTATTACCCGATAAAAACAATCAGTAATGTTCTGGAAACCACCAGAGATTTTCAAGGGAAGGAAAAAACGCAGCTCGCCACCCGCATCGAAACGGTCATTGTCAGATCCGACCGAACTATTCATGCCGTCGTCGAGGAGCCGGCGCCGAAGGGAACGCCCTCCGAAGACCGGGTGCTGCGCCTGACGGATGGAACTTTGATCGATTCGCAGCCGAAAGCTTCGAGCTATTCAACATGGTCATGGAATTCCGTGCAGGCATATAACAACGGGCAATCGAAAACCCGACCTATTTCTGAAATGCTCGCTGAAGTGAAAGCGTTTCTGAAACAATCGATCTGGCTGCCCTACGATTACGATTACGATCTACTAACGCTGCTCGTGCCGGTAACCTTCGCTCAGGCGGTTTTTCAGTCGGTTCCGATGGTTCTCGTGGTCGGACCGCCGGGAAGCGGGAAAAGCGCACTTGGCGGGGCAATGGGGAAGGTCAGCGCCAATGCCGTCGTCGTCGGGCAAATCTCCGCCGCCGGTATCGCCCGGTTGATTCATGAAACCAAAGGGTTCGTCGTTCTCGACGATCTCGAATCGGTCGGCAATCGAGCTGGACGCGACGCCCCGCAGTTCAACGAGCTGATCCAAGCCTTAAAGCTCAGCTATAACAAGGATACGAGCTGGAAGATATGGACCGACGTAAAACGCGGGATGCGTGTCGAAAAGCTTAACTTTTTCGGCGTTAAGATGATCAACAATACGAGCGGCGCAGACAATATTCTGGGGTCGAGAATGCTCCGCGTCCAGACCCGGAAGATTCCGAAGGAGTTACAGTCGGCTTTGGGTATCAAAGAGGAATTCGATTTACCGCGGCTTGAACGTCTCCGCGATGAATTTCATACCTGGACGTTTTCAAACGTCGAACTCGTCGCCCAAACTTACAAACGACTGTTTCCGCATCCGACCGACCGCGCGACGGAAATTTCCGCGCCTCTGCGGGTTTTTGCTGAAATCGCCGGCGACGCGGAATTGACCGACGGTCTGACTCGCGCGCTCGATACCAAATCGGAAGTTTCGATTGATCTCGACGACCCGATTGACGTGATGAAGGAAGCGATGACAAAGCTTATCCGCGAAGGATTCCGCGAGCTTTCGACGACGCACGTCGTAATGGAGATGCGGACGCTTGTCGACCAGAACTCGAGTCGCGAGACGACCACCCAGATTCTGCCGTGGGAAGATCCGGCATGGGTCGGCAGACAGCTGCGCAACCATGATTTTATCGAGACGAACGCTGCGGCTACCCGACAGTTTCTTTTCGGCAAATCGCTGCGTATCTATCCTGTAAAGGAGCATTTTTTAGTTGAAGTGCTCAGTGAAAACAAAACCCCGGCAGATTTATTAGAAAAGTCGCCGACATCATTTTGCGTCGGATGTGAATGCTGTCGTTACCGATCCGCTTCTTGCCCGATTATGGAAAACCGGATGGCGGCAGAAGGGAAGTCACGCGCACCGAAGCCCGGTAAAGCACCCAAATATCATTGAGCATTTAACGAATTTTGGGTATGATGATGCGAATGTCTGATAATGTGAAAATTCAGACATTCGCATTATCAGAGATGCAACCATTCAGATTTTTAAACATTTAGACTTTCAGACATTCATTAATATAATTTTTTGTATTAAAACATATGCTTATTACGGTCGCGTCATTCAAAGGCGGAGTCGGTAAAACTACAACGGCAGTTCATCTGGCGGCATATTTTCAGTTCAAGTCTCCG